>Ga0209702_10003770_pt1 | contig 23321 bp, 22 predicted proteins | sample FRY01_FD_187210 | JGI IMG/M metagenome (GOLD analysis project Ga0209702, IMG submission 187210) | Freshwater microbial communities from Lake Fryxell liftoff mats and glacier meltwater in Antarctica - FRY-01 (SPAdes) (version 2) | ecosystem: Environmental > Aquatic > Freshwater > Ice > Glacier... | reverse complement strand
AAAATCGCCTTCCATAGCAATTAGCTTGCAAATAGTTGTTATTTTTTCTAATAAAATATGCTCTTGTATTTTTGTAAGCTCTTTATTCTTCTTTTTACGATAGAAAGAGTATAATCAATACGTGGTTATAAATCCTAAAATTAAACTTAAAAAAGTATTGAAGATTGAATCCATAAGCCCAAAGCCCTGGCCCCAAAGGGAAAGTTAAAAAAGAAATTGATGACTGTTTCTAATGCTCTTCATTTCTATTATTATTAAAAATATTGCTATCATATTCCAAAAGTTTAGTACAGATAAACATTTTGTAATTCAACTTTGTTAAATTAAAAAAAGCTGCCTGAAATATGCCTAGAGTAGGGCGTCTTTTTTTAAATCGGTTTTATTCTTCTTCAATTTTATATAAAACAGGTCGGCTTGGGCTGGCATCATTTTCAAAAGGTGCGACTTGTAAATTCAGAAAATACAATCCATCTTTTATTGTATTAGCAACAAAAATAAACTCGGTTATGGTCGCTTCCTTTCGTTTTACTCCTTGGGTATTCCAAAAGGCATTGTGCGCTAAAAGTGCGCCCTTATCTTTTTCCTTATCAATCGAAGGCAAATCTATCAACAAATGATCAACCCCAAGTGCTACAAGATAAAATGCGGCTTCTTCTAACAAATAAGGCGGATTGGTGTTAGAATATTGCTTACTTAATTTGTCTTTAACATTGGGTAGCGTTCTGATAATAACTGCCTCGCAAGCATAATCTTTCAAAGCATAGTGCAATTGCTTTTTTGAAATGACAAAATCATCGTTTTGCTTTTCTGGAGCTATTGTAATTACTTTTGCCAAATAGAAAAATTTTTTTAAGTATTGATTGATAGAGTGGAATTCTTTGGTAATATGCCCAACACACTCTGTATGCGTTCCGTGCGCGTGGGGATTAAACCAAATATTGTTAAAATTCGTCGATGCGCCTTCACTTACTTTGCCGACAAAATCGCCATCGCGATGAGGTTTAATTCTGGGTGTGCCCAGATACCAAGCATTTACGTTGGTAGCATTACCGCACAATGGAATTGAGATATCTAAAGGCTTAGACAAGTCTATCTTATAAGTTTGTTTTTTATATTTTATCGTCGCTTTCAAGAGGCTAGTATTGTTTAGGACAAGTTAATCATAAATAAATTTGCAGCAATCCCATCGGCTAAAAACTTTCCTTTTTTAGTAGTAAAAAGCATATCATTTTCTAGAAACAAAAGATGTTCTTGCAAATATATTTCAGCCTGTTGTAAAAGATAGGTGTGATATTTTTTTCCAAAATCTTTTTGAATTCTATCCAAGGAAACACCCCATATTGTGCGTAAACCAACCATTACATATTCATTATACCGATCGGTTTTTGATAGAATTTCTTCTTCGATGGGCAGGTCGGAATTTGCGATAGCTTTTAAATATTTTTTATTATTACTGATATTCCAAGCCCTGATATCTCCGTTATAAGAATGCGCTGAAGGACCAATGCCTAGGTATTTTTTACCCAACCAATAAGCTGTATTATTTTTAGAAAAATAGTCAGGTTTTCCAAAGTTTGATATTTCGTAATTTATAAATCCGTAGGCTTCCATTTTATCTAAAAGGATGTTAAAATGTTGCTCTGCAACTTCATCATCTACGGGTTTAATAAGTCCTTTTTCAATAAAACTAGCCAATGCGGTTTTGGGTTCAACCGTCAAAGCGTAACTAGAAATATGTGGAATATTAAAAGATAAAGCCTTATCTATATTCTGCTCCCAACGCTCATTGGTCATATTGGGCATTCCGTAAATTAAGTCGATAGAAATATTATCAAAATAGCGGGTTGCAAAATTTAATGATTTTTCGGCTTCTTCCGCATTGTGCGCCCGGTTCATGAGTTTTAAATCTTCTTCAAAAAAAGATTGAATGCCAATACTCAGTCGGTTTATTGGGCTTTTAGCCAACTGTAAAATTTTTTCTTCGGATAAATCATCAGGGTTGGCTTCTAAGGTAATTTCGGGCTGCTCTGATACCGTATAATGGGCGTAAACAGCGGCAATAATAGCTTCAATTTCTTCTGTATTTAAAACTGATGGCGTACCACCGCCAAAGTAAATAGTTTCTACTTTTACATGTTCAAATTCGTTTTTTCTGAGTGCTAATTCTTTTTGTAAAGCCAAAATCATCACCTCTTTTTTCCCTAAATTAGTAGAAAAATGAAAATCGCAATAATGACATGCTTGCTTACAAAATGGGATGTGGATGTAAATACCGCCAGCCCCTCCCTTTCCCAATACTTCGACTTCTCTCAGTACAAGCTGGGGAGCTTTCTTATTGCTCTTTAAAGTTACTATAGACATTTGTTAGTATTCGGTTTTTAATAATAGTTGGCAGTTATTTGCTGCCAAATTTATCTGGATTATTAATCATATAATTTATTAATCTACCTATTTCATCAATAATTTTGATGAGTTCAATATAGGTTTCTAGATTTATATAGCTAAACTCAAAAACAAACTCTAACTAAGTTTTTGTTTCTGAATTCTTGGCATCGCATTGGTTAATCTACTAATAAAATTTTTCGGATACAAACTTTTTCTATAAGCCTCTGCAATATCTGAGCTGACGCTTCTGGATGATCTTCTAATTTGATCTGTTAGAGAATATCTTTTTTCTTTTGGGAAAGATTTAGTAATTGTAAAAATTTTCATTGCTAAATTAAAAAGTTTTTTAGGCTATTAAGTCTTGAAATTTCACAAGCTATTTTTTTACTACCTACCGCATACTGCTACTGATTACTTTTCTACTTTTTTAGGATTTTGCTTCACAAAAGCGTCCCAACCTGTATAGTTTTTACCAACTTCAACTTTGCCCTCATTATAAAAATGACAAACGGCAGCGGCTAAACCATCGGTGCTATCTAAGTTTTTGGGGATTGTTTTTAAGCCCAACATACCTTGTAACATTTTTGCAACTTGCTCTTTACTCGCATTGCCATTGCCCGTAATGGCCATTTTTATTTTTTTGGGAAGGTATTCTGTAATCGGAATTTCCCGTGAGAGTCCGGCTGCCATGGCTACTCCCTGTGCGCGACCCAATTTAAGCATGGATTGCACATTTTTTCCATAAAAAGGGGCTTCAATGGCTATTTCATCTGGATGGTAGGTATCGATAAGCTCAATGGTGCGCTCAAAAATGAGTTTTAATTTGGTGTATGGGTCGCTGTATTTACTCAAAAGCAATTCATTCATTTGGATAAATTCCATTTTTTTATTTACTACTTTAATCAAACCAAAACCCATGATGGTGGTGCCCGGGTCTATTCCTAAAATTATTTTTTCGTTTGCCAAAAGTGTTTTATTTGGTATTTAATACAATCGGGATTCTAAATTTTGCGCGGACAGGAATCGCCTGTTTTACAGCAGGTTGCGCTTTCGGAAGCGTCATTAAACATTTGGTAATAATGGCATCGAACTCAGGAATTTGTTCATCAACGATGGCATTATGTTCAATATCTAAAACGGATATCTTTCCTTTTTGGTCCATTAAAAAATCTACGTAAAGGGTATTCACCATTTCTTCTTTTAAAACAAATTCAAAGCCTTCTAAAGATTTAGCAAAATGATACAAAAGGGTGTCTTGAAAACATTTTTTATTGGATTCCTTATCATTGTTTTCGTCGCAATTCTCAAATAAAGGAAACTGATCCACATCGTTAAAATTGATATTTTTCATTTCAAGAGCTATCAATTCCTCTGTTTTTATTTCTTTTGACGTAAATAATTCACAGGAAGTAAGGAGAAAAAATCCAACTAAAAATATTGCACTACGCATCTGCGCTAAAATGTTTTTGGAAAATTACGATTTTAATACGATTTAATCGGTTGCAAAAAGCATTTCCTCTTTAATTTATGATATTTGGCGTTGAGAAAATTCAATCAAATAACCACTCTGACCGCTATATTTTTCTAAAAGTTATTCGTAATAATTTAATTTAACCCAAGGGTCTTTGTAAAATTGATCCGCCTCGAAGCAAACCTGATAAAAATAAATAATGTCTGAAGGATTCTCTTCATGCGCCAATTTGTAATATTTTTTAGCATTTTTTTAGTCTTTCTTTACACTGTAAAAACGCGCTAACTGCTCTTTTGGATTGTTTTGAATATAATTTTTGTATTGCTCCATAGCCTTTAATAGTTGCGAACTAAATTATAGGTTCTCACAATTTGTAGTTTAGCCTCGTAAGTATTCACCTTTGTACTTTATTATTTTTTGAAATATCATCCATTATTCGATTAAAATTTCGGACTTCATCTACTGATAAATTTTTTAGATCTATAACTTTCACCGTTGTATAATCCTCTGGATATTCCTCTGGAGTATTCAACAAAACCACTTCATTAGTATAGGCTAATAGATGCTTTAAAATTCTGATCTAAAATTTGAAAGGCTTTTTTACGATTTATTAAATTTTCATAAGGTGCGTTGGATGGCAATGGAAACCGAGGAGAAAGGATTTTTATAGTGCTTTTAGCGATAAATCAATTCAATTTTTGAGAAGCAGAAGAGTGAAATTAAGTATACTCAACTAATTTATTAGTTTAAATATAACTAATATTTTAGTTTAAACTAATTCTTTAGTTAAAATAGTATTCTTTATGAATTCATTCTAAAGACGTTATAAAATCAGACTATCTTAGTCTAACAAAAAATCCTTGAATTCTATTTTTTTCAATTAATCAACAAATGTCTTTTTTTAACCTACTCTTTGTTCTTTTGGCTAAAACTTGGATTTTTGTATTTTGCCCCACCTAAAATGGCGAAATAGTCATTTTGACCTCCTCAAAGTAGCGGTAAAGTAAGATATTAAGAAGGTATAAAATTATTATAGATTAAAAGAATTGAAAATATGGACATTGCGTTGGTCATTTTAGGTTTTATTTTTATGATTGTGGGCATTTTAGGCAGTTTCTTGCCTATTTTGCCTGGACCTCCTTTGAGTTGGGTGGGGCTGTTATTGCTTAACTTAACAAAAGCTATTCCTTTAGATTGGTGGTTTTTAGACGTCACACTGGTCATCGCCACATTAATTTTAGCTATAGATTATATTATTCCTGCCATAGGTGCTAAAAAATTTGGCGGCAGCAAGGTGGGAATGATTGGTACGACTTTAGGTTTAGCCGTCGCACTTATCTTTCCAATTTTCGGAGTTTTTGGCATCATTATCTGGCCTTTTGTAGGCGCTTTTGTTGGAGAAATTATTAACAAAGCGGATAAAAAAACTGCTTTGAAAGCTGCTTTTGGTTCTTTTTTAGGGTTTTTAACGGGTACTTTTTTAAAGTTTATGGTAGCTGTGGTTTATCTCGGACTTTTTATTGCCAGGGTTTGGGAGTTTAAAACGGAACTTTTCCCTTATTTTAATAAAATATTATGACGTAGAGTCATTTAAGTTTATTATCCAATGCTGCTTGCTAAAAGAGCCATGAAAATACAGTTTCTTGTCTTGGTTCTTGTCTCAAGCTTCTTATGGTATCTTAGTTATTTGAACCTTACAACCAAACTGTTTTCTCGGCTATTGGCGTTCTGGTTATCTCAGGAATTTCTATGGTTTCATCATAATTTCCCATATAGAAAAAGCCTAAACAAGCTTCTTCATCCTCCATTTCAAAAAACTCACCCATATATTTTTTAAGATCTGGTGAACTCCAATAAGCCCCAATTTTCATTTCGGTGCAAACGAGCCACATGTTCTGTACTGCCATGGCGGTAGCTGCTATTTCTTCCCATTCTGGAACAGATTTATTTGGGTCGCGCTGCATGCAAACAGCAATTATCGCTCCTGCTTTCTTTGGATTTTCGATCAGTTTTTTAGCTTTAAATTCCTTAGGTTTGAGCTCCGTTTCTAAATATTTGAGCGATAAAAACAATCCTAATTTCAATAGTGTTTCGCCCTGTATTACCTTAAAACGCCAAGGTTCAGTTTTTCTATGAGTTGGTGCCCATTGCGCGGCTTCTAAAACCTTTTTAATAACTTCCTTGGAAATTGGAACCTCGTTATATTGTGCAGGGAAAATGGAGCGTCTTTTTTGAATTAGATCAAATATCATGGTATCTCTTTTTTTTAATTCAATTATTTTAAAATGATCTTTTGGGATTTGGTAATAGATAAAATTGATATTAGTAAGCATCAAATTTAATCATTATTTTTAATGAAATAAAATGTAATGTATGACATCCTCTCAAAATGAGTTTAAATTAGGCGAAGATTGGTTAACTGCGAGCATGGCGCTAGCCATTGCAGAAGGCAAAATTAAACTTACACTAAGTGCTGCCAAAAGAAAAAAAGTACAGGAAAGTGCCCAAACAGTAGCCAATATTGTAGCAAAAGGTCATGCAGTTTATGGCATAAATACTGGTTTTGGTCCTTTGTGTACTACGAAAATATCAAAAGAAGAAACGAAAATATTACAGACCAATATTCTAAAAAGTCATAGTGTAGGCGTAGGGAAACCGATTGCCACAGAACTGGCTAAATTAATGTTGATTTTAAAAGTCCATTCCCTAGCAAAAGGCTATTCTGGTATTTCAGAAATCACGATAGATAGAATTATTTGGCATATAGAAAATGATGCTATTCCCATAGTCCCATCACAAGGATCGGTTGGTGCTTCGGGAGATTTGGCACCGCTTTCGCATTTATTCTTGCCTTTAATCGGCTTGGGAAAAGTACAATTTAATGAAGGTATAATTCCCACTTCCGAACTTTTTAAGCAAACTGGCCTGGCTAGTATTAATTTAGGCCCAAAAGAAGGATTAGCGCTTATCAATGGCACCCAGTTTATTGCAGCGCACGCCGTAAAAGTTGTGGAGAAATTACATAGCTGTTTGTCGCAAGCCGATATTATTGGTGCGATGATGATTGAAGGTTTACAAGGCTCGGTAAAACCATTTTTCAATGAATTACATGCTTTACGACCTTTTAAAGGAAATATTCATGTTGCCAAACGCATAAAACGTTTATTGAAAGGTTCTGAAATTATGGAAGATCATATTGATTGTGATCGGGTTCAAGATCCCTATTCCTTGCGTTGTATGCCGCAAGTGCATGGAGCTTCGCGCAATGCTTGGCTGCATTTAAAGGAACTGGTAGAAGTAGAATTAAATTCCGTTACCGACAACCCTATCATTATTGATGAAGATTTAACGATTAGTGGTGGAAACTTTCACGGTCAACCTTTAGCTATGGCCTTGGATTACGCTTGCTTGGCCGCCTCAGAACTTGGCAATATTTCTGACCGAAGAATTTATTTAGCGTTGGAAGGTAACAGCCCAGGCGTACCAAAATTATTGATGGCAGTAACAGGCATTAATTCGGGGTATATGATTTTACAATATACTACTGCAGCTTTGGCGAGTGAAAATAAAGGCTTGTGCTTTCCGTCTAGTGCGGATAGCATTCCCACTTCTTTAGGACAAGAAGACCATGTAAGTATGGGTTCTATTGGTGGTCGAAAAGCTTTGCAGGTTTTGGAGAATGTAGAAAAGATCTTAGCGATAGAATTATTAACCGCTGCTCAGGCCTTTGAATTTAGAAAACCCATGAAATCGGGCATTTTTCTGGATGAAATTCATAAAGCGGTGCGTAAAAAGGTATCTTTTGCAGACAAAGACCGTGTTTTTGCAGATGATATTGAAAAGGGAATTGAAATGATTCAAGATAAAACCATTATTAAAGTGATTGAAAAAATAAGTGCTAAAAAAGGGGTATCGTTAAAAACGAAGTACTCTGAGGAATTTGAGGTGTTTTGAAATGGCTGTAAGCTTTAGGGTTTTAGCCATAAACTCTTATAAAATAGAAACTAATTCAATAGCTCGCTAACAAACTAGCTCACTTTTTTACAATTCAATAATCGAAAAATCGCAGAAAAATGAAGAATTTAAAACTTATAGGTCCATTTAAGCAACTCGTCACCATGGCCAATTTGTCTTTAAAAGGAGCTTTAAAAGATGAACAATTGGAGATTATAGAAGATGCGGGCATCTTTATTGAAAACGGAATTATCCAAAAAATAGGGGAGTATAGAACCTTAATTTCTGGAGCACCTAAAACTACAGAAGTTATTAAATTAGAAGGAAATCATGTTGGCTTTCCAGGGTTTATTGATGCCCATACCCATATTTGTTTTGGAGGAACTCGAGCTAAAGATTATGCCATGCGAAATGGCGGAAAAACCTATTTAGAAATCGCAAAAGCTGGCGGTGGTATTTGGGATACTGTTACTGAAACGCGTAAAGCTTCTAACGAAGAACTCATTAAAAAAATCGTAAAACGCGCCAAACAACATTTAAAAAATGGGGTAACCACCATTGAAGTAAAAAGTGGTTACGGCTTATCGGTGTCCGAAGAATTAAAAATGCTCCGTGCTATTAAAAAAGCAAATAGCGAAATGGCATTAGATTTAATCCCCACTTGCTTAGCGGCACATATAAAACCAAAAGATTTTCTGGGGAGTAATTCCGAATATTTAACTGAAATTAGCACAAAGCTTTTTCCTATTTTAAAAGAAGAAGTACTAGCCAATAGAATTGATGCTTTTATTGAAGAAAGTGCTTTTTCTAGAGAAGATATCCGACCTTATTTTTCCAAAGCAAAAGCTATGGGTTTTGATATTACGGTGCATGCCGACCAATTTTCTGCTGATGGTAGCGAAATAGCGATAGAATTTGGTGCTTTGAGTGCTGATCACTTAGAAGCTTCTACCGAAAAAGAAATTGCGCTTTTAGCAAAAAGCAATGTGATTACCATTGCACTTCCTGGCGCAAGTATCGGTTTAGGATGCGATTTTACACCCGCCAGAAAATTATTAGATGCAGGTTGTTGCCTCGCGATTGCAAGCGACCACAATCCGGGTTCTGCTCCAATGGGCGATTTACTGACGCAAGCAGCCATTTTGCAAACCTTTGAAAAACTAAGCAATGCTGAGGTTTTAGCGGGCATTACCTACCGAGCCGCCGCAGCATTAAATTTAAAGGATCGAGGTCAATTAAAAGAAGGATTACTAGCTGATTTTGTGCTGTTCCATACCGATAATTATAACGAAATTTTATACAATCAAGGTGCTTTTAAACCCTGTATGGTTTTTAAAAATGGGGAGTTGTTGTATGATAAGCATCAAGAAGCCAAATAGTCCCCGATACTTCGACCAAGCTGAGTATAAGATGGGGAACTTAAACCCAAACTCAAGTGTCAAGGTCAAGTTGAAGTTCAAGTTAAAAAATGCGAAATATGAAATTAGAAATTAGAAAAATTTTGAGAAACTGTTAACTATCAACAAACAATCATAAACTTAAACTTTAAACCTGAAACCTGAAACTCTTCAAAATGATCTTCAAAGAACAAATAATACAAGGAATCCCGACAGCATTACCGCTTAAAAAAGAATATGATAATACCGTTAGTCACGCTCCTAAGCGGAAAGATATATTGTCTTTAGCCGATAAAAAGCTGGCTATTCGCAATGCTTTGCGGTATTTTCCTGTGGCTTGGCATCAAGAGCTTTCTAGAGATTTTGCGGATGAATTGAATACCTATGGTCGTATTTACATGTATCGCTTTAAGCCTGATTATGAATTATATGCCAGACCTATTTACGAATATCCGCACAAAACAATGCAAGCAGCGGGGATTATGTTAATGATTCAGAATAATCTCGATCCGGCGGTAGCGCAACATCCTGATGAATTAATTACTTACGGTGGTAACGGTGGCGTTTTTCAAAACTGGGCGCAATACTTATTAACGATGCAATATCTCGCTAGCATGACAGAAGAACAAACCCTACATATTTATTCTGGTCATCCAATGGGTTTGTTTCCTTCCTCAAAAGAAGCACCGAGAGTTGTAGTTACAAACGGAATGATGATACCGAATTATTCTAAACCAGACGATTGGGAGAAATTTAATGCATTAGGCGTTACGCAATACGGACAAATGACTGCCGGTTCCTATATGTATATTGGGCCACAAGGCATTGTGCATGGTACTACGATTACGATAATGAATGCTTTTAGGAAAGTATTAAAAAAGGATGAAAATTCTGCTGGAAAGATATTTATAACCGCTGGTTTAGGCGGTATGAGTGGGGCACAACCAAAAGCGGGAAATATTGTAGGTTGTATTACCATTTGTGCGGAAGTAAATGCCGCAGCAGCCACAAAAAGACACGAACAAGGTTGGGTAGATGTGTTGGTTCACAACTTGGATGATTTGGTAAGCCGTACAAAAAAAGCACAAGCAAATAAAGAAGTGTTATCCATCGCTTATATTGGAAATATCGTTGCTGTTTGGGAGCGTTTTTCAGAAGAAAATATTTTTATCCATTTAGGATCAGACCAAACCTCTTTGCACAATCCTTGGGCTGGCGGTTATTATCCGGTGGAGGTATCTTTTGAGGATGCCAATAAAATGATGGTTACCAATCCAGAACTTTTCAAAACCAAAGTAAGAGCCTCTTTAAAACGACAAGTGGCAGCCATCAACAAACACACTCTAAAAGGAACCTATTTTTTTGATTATGGCAATGCTTTTCTTTTAGAAGCTTCCAGGGCAGATGCAGCGGTTTATGAAAATGACAAAGGAGAATTTATAAATTTTTCATCACTTGAAGATGAAAATCAAGATTGGGCTTATCCGTCTTATATTCAGGATATTTTGGGCCCGATGTGTTTCGACTACGGTTTTGGTCCTTTCAGATGGGTTTGTGCTTCTGGCGACCCAAAAGATTTAGAAAAAACGGATGCGATTGCCGCTCGTGTATTAGAAGAAATAAAAGAAACAGCTCCCGTAGAAATTCAGCAACAAATGCAAGACAATATCACTTGGATTAAAGAAGCTGATAAGAACAAAATGGTGGTTGGTTCACAGGCCCGCATTTTATATGCAGATGCAGAAGGAAGAGCTAAAATTGCGGAAGCTTTTAATAAAGCCATTGCCTCAGGAGAACTGTCTGCTCCGATTATTTTGGGACGAGACCATCACGATGTCAGCGGTACTGATTCCCCTTTTAGAGAAACTAGTAATATTTACGACGGCAGTAAATTCACTGCAGATATGGCAATCCATAATGTAATTGGCGATAGTTTTAGGGGCGCTACTTGGGTTTCTATTCACAATGGTGGGGGAGTAGGTTGGGGAGAAGTCATTAACGGTGGTTTTGGAATGTTGTTGGATGGTAGCAGCGAGGCATCAGCAAGACTCAAAAACATGCTCTTTTACGATGTAAATAATGGTATATCCCGCAGAAGTTGGGCTCGAAATAAGGAAGCTATTTTTGCTATTCAACGTGAAATGGAAAGAACACCCGAATTAAAAGTAACTTTACCTAATTTAGTCGATGATTTTTTATTAGACAATTTATTTAGTTAAAAATGACCGTATATCAACAAACTCTAAAAAGCCTATGGACAGGTAGAATTTCTGAAGAGGAATTATACCTCCATGAAAAAGTAAAATGTGTTGCTATCGAAGCTGTGGAATTGGAAACCGATATAAAAAGCATCGTACTTTTAGGTTATGCTTGCGAAGAAGGCGTAAAACGAAACCAAGGGAGAATTGGCGCAGCAGAAGGAGCGGATGCCATTAGAACTTCTTTAGGTAAATTGCCAAATCACTTAGCTGCTGAAATACAATTATTTGATGCAGGTACCATTAATTGTGTAAATCAAAATTTAGAAGAAACACAAGAACAATTATCAGAAAAAATCACTTTTCTTTTATCAAAAAAAATCTTTCCTATCGTTTTAGGCGGCGGCCACGATATGGCTTACGGACATTATAAAGGCATTAAAAATCATCTAGGCGATAAAAAAATAGGCATTATAAACTTTGATGCGCATTTTGATTTACGTTCCAACGAAAATGGCAACAATTCTGGCACTCCTTTTTACCAAATTGCACAGAACTGTAAAGCAGAAAATAGGGCTTTTAATTATTTGTGTTTAGGAGTTCGGAAAGATGCAAACGACAAAAAATTATTCAAAACCGCATCATCTCTAGGAGTAACCTATATTGAAAATAATCATTTTAATATGCACTATTTAGAGCATGTTCAATTGGTTTTAATTCAATTTATGGAAGACATTGACTATCTATACACCACGATTGACTTAGACGGGTTTTCATCAGCCTACGCGCCAGGCGTAAGCGCAGCTTCACCTGTAGGATTTTCTCCAGATATAGTTTTAGAAAGCCTAAAAGTAATTATCGATAGCAAAAAACTCATCAGTTTAGATATTGCTGAGATGAATCCTAAGTACGACGGCAGCCAACAAACCGCTAAGTTAGCGGCCTCTTTGGTTCATTTTGTGCTGCATAAAATTGACTTCGGTAACAGCTAATCTAATCGACAAAACTTTAATCTTACTTTGGAGTTTGGGGGGATTCCAACCAACTCTGATAATACTTACCATCATCAATATCTAAAGCCGCTTGTGTTAGTTTTAAAGGTTTAAAGGTGTCAATCATCACCGCTAATTCTTCGGTTTTAGATTTACCGATACTCGCTTCGTAAGTTCCTGGGTGTGGCCCATGAGGAATGCCTGCCGGATGCAATGAAATATAGCCTTTTTCAACATTTTTTCTGCTCATAAAATCGCCATCAACATAATATAAAACTTCATCAGAGTCAATATTAGAATGGTTGTAGGGCGCAGGAATAGCTTGAGGATGGTAATCATATAATCTTGGCACAAAAGAACAAACTGCAAAAGCGCTTGTTTCAAATGTTTGATGTACTGGTGGCGGTTGATGAACGCGACCTGTTATAGGCTCAAAATTGTGAATAGAAAAGCCGTAAGGAAAATTATAACCATCCCAGCCCACAACATCAAACGGATGTGTAGCATAGGTGAGGTGGTGTAATTGTCCTTCTTTTTTAACTTTCATCAAAAAATCACCTTTTTCGTCATGCGTTTGCAGATTTTGAGGCAATTTAAAATCGCGCTCACAAAAAGGCGAATGCTCTAAATGTTGCCCAAACCAATTTCGGTATCTTTTTGGGGTGTATATAGGGTGGTAACTTTCGGTGACTAATAATCTGTTGTCTTCAGTATCAAAATGTATCTGATAAATCATCCCTCTGGGAATTAGTAAATAATCGCCATATTCAAAGGGAATTTCACCTAAAATTGTTTTTAAAGTCCCAGTTCCTTTATGAATAAACAACAACTCGTCGGCGTCGGTATTCTTATAGAAATAGGTGGTCATAGATTTTTTGGGCGCAGCCAAGCCTACATGCACATCATTATTAAATAGAATTGTAACCCTACTTTCTAAAAAATCATCTATGGGCTTTATTTGAAAACCTTTTAACAATCTTGATTTTATATTATGAGCAACCGCCGCTTTAGGTGAAATATCAAGGGATTTACCCACTTCTTTTACCTGTGTTGGTCGTTGTAAATGATACATTAATGACGACATTCCGTCGAAACCTATAGTCCCGAATAATTGTTCATAATGCAGCGAACCATCTTCTTTTTTAAAAATAGTATGTCGTTTTTTGGGTATTTTTCCTAGTTTATGATAAAGTGGCATGCTTTTCTATTTTTTAACTCTCTAAAAATACGATATTTTCAAACAAAAAAAGATTTTTATTTTACTTTGGATCTATAATATCAAGTCTAACGCATCAATATTAATTTTGAATGAGTTAATGTAAATGGTCGTTAAAAATGATATTGTAATCAATTATAAAAACAAATCAAAATGGAAAATAAAAAAAACAAAGATGTGGTTGAAGCTAAAAAATATAACGCTAATATCACCGATGAGGATATCATGGCTTTAGGTAAAAAGGGCTTGAGTATGGATACTGGCGATGACAAAATGCTAGAAAAAAGAAAAGAAAAAATCGATTTTGCTGGGGAAGATTTAGATGTTCCTGGTCGCCACGAAAAAAACCTAAACAATAATTTAAATCTAAAAGACGAAGAAAATTCGTTATACGGACAAGGTGGAGAAAGTAATGAAAACTTGGAAACCACAGAGCGATAAATAAAATAAGCTGTTAAACGTTCGTAATTTTACACTTTATTTTGTCAATTTTTTATACCTTAAATCAAAAAAAATGAAAGATATTGTTTATTTCTACATTGGATTGACCACTTTGGTACTAGTAATGGTAACCATTATAGCTACTATGAATTTTCCTTTTAACTGGGTGTTTTATACTACTGTTCTAGGGCAGGCTTTAGTTATATTTATGGTCTATAAAGTACTTAGAGATAAATATACGACTACAAAAACTTTTGAAGATTTCTATGAAGATCATCCTATAAGGGAGCAAGAACATTATAGATAAAAAGAATTTTCTGTGCTTGCAAGTGTTGAAAACAAAAAAAGCCTCCCAAAATAGGAAAGCCTTTCACTGGTTTTTTACATTCTAAATAATTGATAAGATTATTAAGAATGATTTTTACCACAACTTGCACTTCTTTCGAAGTACAACACAACCCTGCAAATATATAAAAGGTTTTCTATTTAAAGCATATTGTCTGTTTTTTATAGCTTCAAATTAAGACCTATAAAAATGAAATTCTTTAGAACTTAGGGTTTTTCTGAAACAATGTCTTTTGGTTTTCGTTGTTTTGAATTGACTTTCATTCCCAATTCAGGAATGACTAATAATGGTACTTGGGTATGAAAAGCTAATTTTTCAATCACTGGTTCTCTGGTCATTCTTTCCATATAGCTATGTTGATAATTTAGCATTGCCAATAAGTGTACATCTAATTCTTCTACGAATACTTCCAAGGTTTTCGAAACCGAATTTAATTCGGTGATGGTGTGTATGTAATGCTCAACATCACCTAAATACTTACGAAGCATATTTAAATTAAATTGCTGAACCTCAGTTAACGCCTTAATTTCGTACTGTACATGAACAATTCGTAAAACGGCACCAAAAGAAGTCGCTAAATTTATAATTGGCTCTAGTTCTGATGGCGTATAAAACCGATTGAAATCTGTCGCAAACGCAATCTCGGTAGGTTTTTCAAAATTAAAATGCGCTGGAATTGCCAAAACTGGGCAATTTTTCACTGCCTTAATTATTTTTACAGTATTACTACCCATAAAAACTTCTGCAAAGCTTGAAGCTCCTTTAGTCCCTAAAATAACCATTTCAATAAAATGCTTATCAACCAGTTCTTTAACTTCATCCACCAACAAGCTAAATGAGGATAATGTGATAAAATTATGTTTTGGATTATTATACTGTGAATTAATTTTATTTAAAAGATTTTTCAGACCTTCTTTAGAACAATTTTGAACGGCTTCAGCTTCATCAAAAGCCATGGGAGCCATAAATCTACTGTTAGAAATACTTGGGGTATAAGTATTTAATAAATAAAAATTACATTCCTCATCGCTGAATAATGCAAGGGCATAACCAACAGCATTCCAAGCATTTTCAGAAAAATCAGTAGGTATTAATATATTTTTCATCTTGCTGTTTTACTTTTAAATAGGGTGTAAAATTAGCAGATGATATTTCTTAAAACCATGATAATTATCAGGATATCAAAATAATTTAAAAATCAAAAATGAGTTGTTTGTTGATCGTAATTTGTTGATGGTTTTAAAAATGTTTCATGTTTACACTTCGACATCGCTCAGTGTAAGTATTTCAAGTTATTTCGTATTTCTAAATTCGTACTTCCCATTTATCTATTACTTTATTAGTTAAAATTTGTTTCCTATTTTGGTCTTAAGGGTCTTCTTTGCTAGAACTTAATCATATCTTGAAGCGCCTTTTCGTTAATAATGCCAATTTTTTTTCCTTCGGTTTTAATATATTTTTTCTTTTTAAATTCAGATAAAATACGAATACACGATTCGGTTGCGGTACCTACTACACTGGCAATATCATCTCTCGATAGGCTTAACAATAGAAAACCCTTATCATCAACGCCGAAGCTATTCTTCATATATAAAAGAGCTTCTGCAACACGCTGCTTTACTGTTTTTTGGGACATATTTACAACTACATCATCAGCCTCTTTTAAATCGTGCGCCATGTGCCTAAGCACTTCAACCGTAAAATTAGGATTGGCATGTAACGCGTGCATGATGCCATCTTTGGGAATAAAGCAAACCTCCATATCTTCAACAGCTTTAGCGCTTAAATTAGAAACTTCTTCAGAAATTACGCTGCGTTGGCCAAGTACTTGACCTTTAGTTGCCAATTTTACAATCTGATCCTTACCATTGGCACTTAGTTTAGAAAGTTTTGAAACGCCGCTTCGGACACAAAAAACACCATTGAGTTTTTCACCTTCCTTAAAAATTGTCTCTCCTTTTTTCACCAATTTAGTCGTTTTTGTATCAGAGACCTTCTTTAACTCTTCTTTGCTCATCGCTCGTAAAGAATTAAATTGTCTTACAATACAATGCTCACACCTACTTTCTTTGCCATCTTCCATAAGCTCAATTATTTACCTGACCAATATAGTACAAGATAATAAAAATAGTTAAACATGACAAAAGTCATATTTAACCGACTTACAAAGTTAGAAATTTGCCTCAGGTACAAGCAAATTGAGTTATGAATAAAAATAATTGTTATCACTGTGGCGAAGATTGTTCAGTTACTCCTATATTTTTTGATGAAAAAATTTTCTGTTGTAATGGCTGCCAAACAGTCTATGATATTTTTTCATCTAATAACTTATCCTATTATTATGATCTACAAGCTGCTGCAGGTGCAAGTCCAAAAGTGGTTGAAGGAAAGTACGATTTTCTCGACGATGCTGCTATTATTGAAAGATTAATAGAGTTTAATGACGCGCATCTTCAAATCGTAAACTTATACATTCCGCACATACATTGTAGCTCTTGTATTTGGGTTTTAGAGAATTTGAATAAGTTGATTCCTTCTATTAGTAATTCTCAGGTAGATTTTCCTAAAAAAACCATAAGAATACATTATAATCCCGAAAAAACATCGTTAAAAGAAGTCGTTATCCTCCTTGTACATATTGGTTATGAACCCTATATTTCTTTGGATGATTTTGACAATAAAAAGAAGGAAATTAACCGTAGTTTACTCTATAAATTGGGTATTGCAGGTTTCGCGTTTGGTAATGTGATGTTCTTATCGTTTCCAGAGTATTTAGACCTTTCAAGCAGTAAAGTTAGTGGCGGTGAATATTGGCTCAACCAGTACGAAGGTGTTTTTAGATGGTTGATGTTTACTTTTTCATTGCCTGTGGTTTTTTATGCGGGAATCGGTTATTTTACATCGGCTTATAAGGGTTTACGTTCCAAAGTATTAAATATTGATGTGCCCATAGCGCTGGGTATTGTAGTGCTTTTTGTTCGGAGTACCTTAGAAATTATTTTTGATTGGGGACCTGGCTTTTTTGATAGTTTAACAGGATTGATTTTCTTTTTACTTTTAGGAAAGTTTTTTCAACAAAAAACATATTCATTCCTTTCTTTTGAGCGGGATTATAAATCGTATTTTCCGATTGCTGTTACTCGAATTTTACAAGATCGCAAAGAAGAAACTACTCAGGTTCACAATGTCAAAAGAGGGGATAGGTTATTGATTAGAAACGAGGAATTAATCCCTGTTGATGGAATCTTAATTCACGGGAATGCCAACATCGATTATAGTTTTGTAACTGGGGAGTCGGAGGCTGTTCATAAAAATTCTGGGGATAAAATTTTTGCAGGTGGTAAACAATTACGTGGCGCCATAGAAATGGAAGCCTCAAAGTCTGTTTCCCAAAGTTATTTAACCCAACTTTGGAGCAATTCGGTTTTTCAAGATGACAAATCAAGTAAATTTCAAACCCTTACGGATAGCATCGGAAAACGATTCACCATTTTTGTTTTGACTGTTGCTTTTTCAGCGTCCATCTTTTGGGCTTTTTATGACCCAAGTAAGGTAATGAATGTATTTACCGCAGTTTTAATAATCGCATGCCCTTGCGCCATAGCCTTAGCATCGCCCTTTACTTTAGGGAATATGTTACGCATTTTCGGCAAAAAGAAATTCTATTTAAAGGACACGCAAACTATCGAACAATTGGCGCAAATTGATACGGCAATTTTTGATAAAACGGGTACCATTACAACCGCCAAAAAAAGCACAGTCACTTATGAAGGCTTAGAATTGACTAAAGAAGAAGAAGCGCTCTTAAAAAATACTTTGAGAGCATCAAACCATCCCTTAAGCAGAAGTTTATATGAGCTATTGGCAGAACAGAATATAGTTATACTTGATGAGTATGAAGAACATTTGGGCAAAGGAATTGAAGGTATTATAAATAAAAGTAAAATAAAAGTAGGTTCAGCACATTTTGTGGGTAAAACAGCATCAGAAGAGGCTAAAAATACGGCTGTTCATATTAGCACTAACGACATGTATAAAGGTTGCTTTGTGTTTAAAAATCAATACCGAGAAGGGGTTGCTGAGGTATTTAAAGAGATGTCTGAAACCCTGCAATTGGCTATTTTATCAGGAGATAACGAAGGCGAAAAAGAGCGTTTAGAAGCTTTATTGCCAAAACTTACACCTTTGTACTTCAATCAAAAACCAACAGATAAATTGGAGTTTATAAGATTGTTACAAAATAATGGTAAAAAAGTGATGATGGTAGGTGATGGTTTAAATGATGCTGGGGCTTTAGCACAGAGTAATGTGGGTATTGCCATATCAGAAAATGTGACGATTTTTTCACCTGCATGTAATGGTATTTTAGACGCTACACAATTCAAAGAATTATACAGCTATATTTTGGCCTCAAAAAAAGCGATAAAGATTATAAAATGGAGTTTTGTATTGTCTTTAATGTATAATGTAGTGGGGCTTTATTTTGCGGTAACCGGACAATTAGAACCCGTTATAGCGGCTATTTTAATGCCTTTAAGTTCTATCAGTATAGTATTCTTTACAACCTTAGCAACCAATATCTTAGGAAAAAAATTGAAATAATTTTGAAACCTGACAAATGTCATATTATTCCAATAATCAGCAGCGTAGTTTTACATCAGAGTTCGGTCAATATGAGCGTTATTTATTTATTATTGGGTATTAGTATTATTGTAGCTATAATTTTTTTCATCGCTTTCATCGTATCCGTAAGAAGTGGTCAGTATGATGATTCTTATACACCTTCTGTACGTATGCTTTTTGATGATGAATTGGTGAAAGAGAATATTAATTTTCGGGGCACGAAACAAACTGTTAAATCAGAACTAAAATCAATCGAAAGAAGAGCAGAGAAAAAAGAATAAAGAAAAGTGAGTAATAAAAGTCCTTGATATCTTCTCTAAAAAAAGAATCCAACTAAATAAAAGTTTAAACAATTAATTATGGAAGTACAGCAGTTTTATTACGATAATAAGGTCGTTAAAAAGTTCCTTTATGCAACTATGTTCTGGGGAATTATAGGGATGACAGTAGGCTTACTATTGGCATTTCTCTTTATTTTCCCAGGCCTTACAGACGGGATATCATGGCTGAGTTTTGGTCGATTAAGACCTTTACATACCAATGCTGTTATTTTTGCTTTTGTGGGTAACGCTATTTTTGCTGGGGTTTATTACTCCACACAACGCTTGTTAAAAGCGAGGATGTTTAGTGATTTTCTTAGTAATTTTAATTTTTGGGGATGGCAATTAATTATTGTTGCTGCGGCAATTACACTGCCACTGGGCTACACGAGCTCAAAAGAATATGCTGAATTAGAATGGCCTATTGATATTGCCATTGCACTGGTTTGGGTTGCTTTTGGGGTAAACCTTATCGGTACCATGATCAAAAGAAGACAACGCCATTTATACGTTGCCATTTGGTTTTATCTTGCCACGTTTGTAACGGTCGCCGTACTTCATATTTTTAATAGTTTAGCATTACCCGTAAGCGGATTAAAAAGTTATTCCGTTTACGCAGGAGTCCAAGATGCTCTAGTACAGTGGTGGTATGGACATAATGCAGTAGCATTTTTCTTGACTACTCCGTTTTTAGGCTTAATGTATTATTTCGTACCAAAAGCTGCAAACAGACCTGTTTATTCTTATAAACTATCTATTGTTCACTTCTGGTCTTTAATATTTATTTATATCTGGGCTGGTCCGCATCATTTATTATATTCTGCATTACCAGATTGGGCTCAGAATTTAGGAGTTGCATTCTCCATAATGTTAATTGCACCATCTTGGGGTGGTATGATTAACGGATTATTAACTTTAAGAGGTGCTTGGGATAAAGTACGTACGGATCCAACTTTAAAATTCATGGTAGTTGCAATTACTGGTTACGGTATGGCAACTTTTGAAGGGCCTTTATTATCCTTAAAAAATGTTAACGCTATAGCCCACTTTAGCGATTGGATTATTGCTCACGTTCATGTCGGCGCATTAGCATGGAACGGCTTTTTAACTTTTGGTATGATTTACTGGATGGTACCTAGAATGTTTAAAACGCGTTTGGCATCTGTTGGTTTGGCTAACTTTCACTTCTGGATTGGTACTTTAGGTATAATTTTATATACCTTACCTATGTATGTTGCTGGCTTTACACAAGCTTTAATGTGGAAGGATTTTAACCCAGATGGGACATTAGTATATGGTAACTTCCTTGAAACCGTTACTGAAATTATGCCAATGTACTGGATGCGTGCCATCGGTGGTACCATGTATATTATTGGTGCTTGTGTGATGATTTATAACGTAGTACTCACCATTAAGTCTGGAAGTAAGGTAGAAGATGAATTGGCTGAAGCAGCCGCATTAACAAGAGTTTCTAGCAAGAGAACAGCCGGCGAAAAGTACCATACTTGGTTAGAGCGTAAGCCAATTCAATTGACCATTTTTGCTACTATTGCCATTTTAATTGGTGGTGCGGTACAAATTATACCTACCATATTGGTAAAATCTAATATTCCTACCATAACTAGTGTAAAGCCCTATACACCTTTAGAGTTAGAAGGTCGTGATTTATATATAAGAGAAGGTTGTGTGGGTTGTCACTCTCAAATGGTTCGTCCGTTCAGAAGTGAAGTAGAACGCTACGGAGAATATTCTAAAGCAGGTGAATTTGTGTATGATCATCCATTCCTTTGGGGAAGTAAGCGTACAGGACCAGATTTGTTAAGAGTTGGTGGCAAATATTCTGACAACTGGCATTTAAATCACATGTACGATCCACAAAGTACGTCGTCAGGTTCTATTATGCCTTCTTATTCATGGATGGTTCGCGATGAGCATGACCGTTCAAATATTAAGACTAAAATGGAAGCTATGGTTTTTTTAGGTGTTCCTTATACACAGGAAGAAATTGATAATGCAGACGCCCTTATGGATGCACAGGCCACTAAAATCGAAAAGAACTTATATTCAGATCCTGATTTTGCCATCAACTATGAAGCGGATAAAAAATATGCAGCTGAAAATGGCACAGAATTCATAAAAATGCGTGATAGAGAAATTGTTTCCTTAATTGCTTATTTACAGCGATTAGGCACCGATATTAAAATTAAAGATGTAACTGAAACTGTAACCATAAAATAGACAAGAACAGAGCATAAAGAACAGAGCACAAAGAAAAATTTAACTTCTCTCTTTTCTTTTCTATCTTCTCTAAAAACAATAGAAATCATGTTCAAATTTGTAAAAGGATATATGGAAACGATAGATGGTGTTGCCCTCTATCCCATCATATCATTAGTAATCTTCTTTTTATTTTTTGTGATTTTATTCTTCTGGGTTTTCACAGCTTCAAAAGAATACATTAAGGAAGTAAGTGAATTACCAATAGATAAAGACAACCAACAAAACTTAGAATTATGAAAAATACATCATCACTTTGGTGGATAAGAATCCCAGTCGCCTTCTTTATCATTTTTGGAATGATGGAGTTTTTTATTGACTCGGGTGCTCAACCGGCTATTATAGCCTATCCTATTACGCAGTTTTTTATGCTGATGGTTTTAGTACTATTAATTGCAATAGAATTAATCCTTAGTTCTATTGAAAACGTATTGTTTCAAACCCTTACAGAGGAAGCAAAAGAACGTTATTTAACCATAAAATCTCAGCGTTTTGAATGGACTTGGGGTAAAGAATTGTATCAAAAAATGCTCGGTTCTAAACCACAAGAAGTAGAGCATGAAATAATATTAGATCATAATTATGATGGTATAAAAGAATTAGATAATAAATTACCACCTTGGTGGGTATATATGTTTTATGCAACCATCATTTTTGGGATTGCATATTTATTGCGTTTCCATGTATTTATGGACTATACACAAGATGCAGAATATTTAACCGAAGTTTCTATTGCAGAAGCTGAAATTACCGAATATAAAAGAACAGCAAAAGGTTTAGTTGATGTAAATACGGTAGAATTATTAGCTGACGTATCGGATTTAAGAGCAGGTAAACTAATTTTTGAAAGTAACTGCGTTGCTTGCCACATGGCAGACGGTGGTGGTGGAATTGGCCCCAACCTAACGGATAATAATTGGATTTTAGGTGGAGGCATTAAAAATGTCTTTAATACTATTTCTGAAGGTGGTCGGGATGGTAAAGGTATGGTGGCTTGGAAACAAACTTTAAATCCACTAGAAATGGCCCAGGTTGCAAGTTATGCAATAGGGTTTGAAGGTAAAACAGCTGCAAATCCTAAAGTTGCCGAAGGAGAAGTTTGGATTGATCCAAATAAAAAAGTGGAAGCCATACCAATGGATTCGACAAAAATTGAAATAGAAGCAGGTGCTTTAAACGAAAATAGTACTGCTTTTTAAACCATTTACAAATCGCAAGAATCACCCTGTCCTTTTTAAAAAAAAGGCGGGTTAAACAATAATTAGTAAACACAAATTAATCCATCCAAGTTCAAAGAATAGTATCTGAACTATTTTATCCTAGTTCGCTAAATACAAATTATAAATGTCACAAGATCAAGATAATTTTAGGGATACTATAGCAACAATCAATGAAGAAGGAAAAAGAGCTTGGATTTTTCCTAAAAAACCTAGTGGTAAACTTTATGAATATCGCAAATATGCAAGCTATTTTTTATTGGTCTTTTTATTTGCAGCACCCTTTTTAAAAGTTAACGGCAACCAGTTTTTAATGTTCAATGTTTTGGAGCGTAGATTCAATGTTTTTGGTTTTCTATTCTGGCCACAAGACTTTTATTTGTTTGTCATATCTATGTTAATTGGGGTTGTTTTTGTCGCCTTGTTTACCGTTGCTTTTGGGCGAATTTTTTGCGGATGGATGTGCCCACAGACGATTTTTATG
>Ga0209702_10003767_pt1 | contig 23323 bp, 24 predicted proteins | sample FRY01_FD_187210 | JGI IMG/M metagenome (GOLD analysis project Ga0209702, IMG submission 187210) | Freshwater microbial communities from Lake Fryxell liftoff mats and glacier meltwater in Antarctica - FRY-01 (SPAdes) (version 2) | ecosystem: Environmental > Aquatic > Freshwater > Ice > Glacier... | reverse complement strand
TACCTTGACACGCGCCGGTACTCGGTAGCAGTTTCCGGGTCACCTATGGCGGGCTTAACAGCCTGCTGGCACCTACCGATGCGTTGATAGTGGCGATGGGCGAATCAGGCAAACCACCGGATCCGAATAAGGACAAAGACGTTTTCAAGGATGCGGAAGATGAAGAAAAAGACGCTCCGGTCTGTCGCTGATGGAGCGGATGCGTTTCATAAAAAACCCCGGCGCTTGCGTCGGGGTTTTTCTCTCAGGTCCATAGTCTTGGCGGGCGTATGGAAATTACGCGGAAATCTGCCATAATTCGAATGTATGCAGGGGATGCGTACCTTGATGTGACAGAACATGCACGGATGGAGCATTGACGATACGTGCGCACTAGCATTAAGCTGATAGTGATTTAAAAACAATAGGTTGCAAAATGACCACGCTACGCCAATTTATATATGCTGTCGCCTTGGTAGTTGCCGCTGGCGTGGCCTTTGCGCAGGATGCGGTAATCCCTGCGCCCAAATTTGACATCCAGCGCTTTGAAGTTGTTGGCGATACCGTACTCGGTGCGGAATCCGTGCAGCGTCTGGTGACACCTTTCGCGGGCACACAAAAAGACTTCGGCGACGTGCAGCGTGCACTGGAGGCGCTGGAAGGTGCTTATCGGGATCTCGGCTACGGTGTGATCCAGGTGCAATTACCGGAACAGGACATCACGCGTGGCGTGGTCCGCTTCAACATCGTTCAGCCCAAAATTGGCAAGGTGATTGTCGAAGGCAATCAGCACTTCAGTACCGACAACGTGCGCCGCTCGCTGCCGACCGTCAATGAGGGGGAGATCCCCAATTCCAACGACATTGCCCGCAATTTGCAGATCACTGCCGAACATCCGGTCAAGCAAACCAATGTGCTGTTGCGCTCTGGTGCGAACGAGGGCGTGGTCGATGTCAATGTGCGGGTAAAGGATGACAAACCGTGGCGTCTGGTCGGCACTCTCGACAATACGGGTACAGCCGATACCGGTCACTTGCGCCTGGGTCTGGGCTATCAGCATACCAATCTGTTTGATCGTGACCATACGTTGTCGCTGCAATACATCACCTCGCCTTCCAAGCTGGATCAGGTTTCCATTTATGGCATCGGTTATCGCATACCCTATTACCGGCATAACAGTTCGCTCGATCTCTACGGCGGTTATTCGGATGTGGATTCAGGTGTGGTCGGCAATCTTTTCAGTGTTAGTGGCAAAGGCACCATTGCTGGCGCGCGCTGGAATTATTATTTGCCGAAGTGGCGGGACGTCGAACACCGGGTTTATCTGGGCCTGGACTACCGTGCTTTCCAGAACAATGTAACCCTGGGCGGTGTCGGGTTCGTGCCGGATATCACCGTGCACCCGGTATCGGTGGGTTACGCCGGCCTCAAGCGCATGACTTCGAGCGAATGGGCATTTAACGGTTCGGTTTCCGCCAATGTTCCCGGTGGCAATGACGGTAATGCATCGGATTTCCAGCGCACCCGCACCGGCGCATCCCAGAACTATGTGATCCTGCGTGCCGGCACGAGCTTTTCGCATGCTTTCCGCAATGACTGGCAAAGTCGCGTAGCCGTGCACGGGCAGTACACTGAAAATTCGCTGATTCCCGGCGAACAGTTCGGCATCGGTGGCAATGACACCGTCCGCGGCTATCTGCCGCGTGAGGCCGCAAACGACAATGGCTATGCGGCGCAGGTGGAGGTCTACACACCCAATTGGGCAGAAAAAATGGGGCTGAGCGATAAATGGCGTACGCGGGTGGTCGGTTTTTACGATTTTGGCGGTGTCAGCCGCAATAACACGCTGCCCGGCGAACAAGCCGGCAAATATCTGGCCAGCACCGGATTGGGCTTGCGTCTGTCCTACGGCAAAAGCGTCAGCCTGCGCGTCGACGTGGCACAGATACTCAAGGCGCACGGCACCCGTCAGACCGACGACCAGCGCCTGAACGCCAGCCTAGCGATCATTTACTGATCCCGTCAGCACAGCCAAATCCTTGATTCTCGGGGTGGTTCCGGTATAATCCCGGCCTCCCGCGCGGCTCTGTCGCGTCGGAATATTCGTTCTTAGAATTGCTGAACACATCCTTGCCGCACCGCGTTCGCATCGCGGGCGGCCCAACCTAGCCCATAAGGAGACTATAAATGCGACATTACGAGATCGTTTTGATCGTCCATCCGGACCAAAGCGAACAGGTGCCGGCGATGCTTGACCGCTACCGCCAGATGATCGCCAGCCGCAATGGCGTGATTCACCGCCTCGAAGACTGGGGGCGCCGCCAACTGACCTACCCGATCCAGAAGCTGCACAAAGCGCACTATCTGCTGCTGAACGTCGAGTGCGACAATGAAACACTGCTCGAACTGGAGCATGCATTCAAGTTCAATGACGCCGTATTGCGCCACCTGACGGTCAGCATGACCGAAGCGGTGACTGGTCCTTCACCGATGATGCGGGATGAGAAATCGCGGTCGGTTGCCAGCGACGAGCCCGCAAAGCCGGTGCCTGCACCAGAGGCCGCACCAGCGGCAGCGGCTGCTGCACCAGCACCAGCGGCGGCGGAGAGCGCGGCCTGAGCGGGCTGCAATGAGCTGGCTGCAATAAGTGAGCCAGAACACAGTCAGCTTGAGTGCAATTTTGGCCGCGGTTGAAACCTTGCGCCATACCCCCGCCGGATTACCGGTAGTCGATTTCACGCTGGGCCATGCTTCGGAGCAAACTGAAGCAGGAAACCAGCGGCAAGTGGAATTCGACATGCCGGCGAAAGCGACGGGTGAACTGGCTGCCCGTATTGCGAAAACGCAGCAGGGCAGCAAAGTTGAAGTGCAGGGATTTCTGAACCGCAAGCATCGGATGAGCAGGCAAATGGTCCTGCATGTAACGAACATGGAAATGATCTGAAAAGGAAACGCACATGGCACGCATGGGTGGCAGTGGCGGTAAAGGCAAGTTCAAGGGCAAGGGCAAAGGCAAAAAGGACGGACGCAAGGGCAATGCCCTGTTCCGGCGCCGGAAGTTCTGCCGTTTTACGGCTGAAGGCATCAAGCTGGTTGATTACAAAGACACCAACCTGCTCAAGGATTTCATCAACGAGAACGGCCGTATCATTCCGGCACGTATCACCGGGACCAAGGCGCGTTTTCAGCGCCAATTGTCGATAGCGGTCAAGCGCGCGCGCTTCCTGGCGCTGTTGCCGTATACCGACCTGCATTGATAGGGAGGCCATAACATGCAGATCATATTGCTGGAAAAAGTAATCAACCTGGGAACATTGGGTGATGTGGTGCGCGTCAAGGACGGTTATGCGCGCAATTTCCTGATTCCGCAGGGCAAAGCCAAGCGTGCAACAACCTCCAGTCTGGCCGAATTCGAGAAGCGTCGTGCCGAACTGGAAAAGGCGCATGCCGCAACACTGGCGCAAGCGCAGGAACGTGCGGAAAAAGTCGAAGGCCTGATGGTGCAGATCACGCAGAAGGCCGGTGTGGACGGCAAGCTGTTCGGATCGGTGACCAACAGCGACATCGCGGAAGCACTGAAAAAGCAGGGTGTCGAAGTGCAGAAGGCGTCGATTCGCATGCCTGAAGGTCCGCTCAAAACCATCGGTGACTTTCCATTGAAAGTTGCATTGCATACCGATGTGTTAGTGACGATCACTGTGTCAGTGCTCGGCGAGGCCGTTTGATCGCGGCATCGCGCTGAATCAAAAGCGTTTTTTGCGGTAAGAAAAAAGGGCTGGCGACAGCCCTTTTTTTTCGGTAGATTGAACGGGCGACGAGGCATCAGTTTCGCCTGCGATAATAATAAAAATATTATTTAAAACAACACGTTACACAGGACTCCTGAATACCGATGGTGCAACTCGTCACGCCCCTCAGCAAAGATCCCCAACTCGACGCCGCGCGCACGCCACCGCACTCCATCGAAGCTGAACAATCAGTACTCGGTGGACTGCTGCTCGACAATACTGCCTGGGACCGCATCGGTGATGTGATCACTGAAGGCGATTTTTACCGGGGTGACCACCGCACGATATTTCAATTCATCGCGCAGCTGATCGAGCACAACAATCCTGCCGATGCGCTGACCGTGGCGGAAGTTCTGGAGCGCAACGGCAAACTCGTCGAAGTGGGCGGACAGGCCTACATCGGTTCGCTGGCACTGAACACGCCGAGTGCGGCCAATATTCGTCGCTATGCCGAAATCGTGCGTGAACGTTCGATCATGCGCAATCTGGCCGCCGTCGGCACGGCAATTGCCGATTCCGCATACAGCCAGAGCGGCAAGGATGCCCACTTGCTGATCGATGAAGCCGAGGCGCGAGTGTTCCAGATCGCTGAAGCCGGTTCCAAGAGCAAGCAGGGTTTCGTCAAGATTGATCCGTTGCTCACCGAAACGGTGGAGCGCATCGACATGCTCTACAGTCGCGAGAACAAGGGCGACGTGATCGGACTGTCGACGGGTTATGTGGATCTCGACCGTTACACCTCCGGCCTGCAGCCGGGTGAACTGATCATCATTGCCGGCCGTCCCTCGATGGGCAAGACCGCGCTGGCGATGAACATGGTGGAAGACGCAGCACTGGCAAGCAAAAAGGCCGTCGCTGTGTTCAGTATGGAAATGTCAGGCCCGCAGCTGGCGATGCGGATGATCGGTTCGGTCGGCCGGGTTGACCAGCACCAGTTGCGTACCGGCACCTTCAAGGAAGAAGACTGGCCGCGACTGGTCGATGCCGTTGGTAAGCTCAATGATGCGCAGATTTTTATCGACGATTCTGCTGGACTCAACGCGCTGGAAATGCGTTCGCGCGCGCGTCGGCTGCACCGGCAGTGTGGCGGGTTGTCGCTGATCGTGGTCGACTACCTGCAGCTGATGTCCGGCACTTCGGGTGGCCGCGAAGAGAACCGCGCCACCGAGATTGCCGAAATCTCGCGGGGCTTGAAAGGCCTGTCCAAGGAACTCAAGGTGCCGGTGATCGCGCTGTCGCAGTTGAATCGCAGTGTCGATTCACGCCAGGACAAACGGCCGATGATGTCTGACCTGCGCGAATCAGGCGCTATCGAGCAGGATGCCGACGTGATCCTGTTTATTTATCGCGACGAAGTCTACAATCAAGATTCACCGCGCAAGGGCATTGCCGAGATCATCATCGCCAAGCAACGTAACGGCCCGGTCGGCAAGATCGATCTGACGTTCATCGGCCGCCACACGCGCTTTGAAAATTACGCCGGCGGTGGCGACGGCGCGTTCTGATCAGTTCGATCAGCACCTCGCTGATCTATAACGTTTCAGCGGCATAGTCAGCCAGCCGCGAACGTTCCCCGCGCATCAGCGTGACATGGCCGCCATGCGGCCAGCCCTTCATCCGGTCCACCACATACGTCAATCCTGAACTGCCTTCAGTCAGGTACGGCGTGTCGATCTGCGAGATGTTGCCCAGGCACACCACCTTGGTGCCTGGACCGGCACGGGTGATCAGGGTTTTCATCTGCTTGGGCGTGAGGTTCTGCGCTTCATCGATGATCAGAAACTTGTTGATGAAAGTGCGGCCGCGCATGAAATTGAGCGACTTGACCTTGATACGCGAGCGAATCAGGTCGCGGGTTGCAGCGCGCCCCCATTCGCCGGCTTCATCATCGTTGTGGTTCAGCACGTCGAGGTTGTCTTCCAGCGCGCCCATCCACGGATTCATTTTTTCTTCTTCAGTGCCGGGCAGGAAGCCGATGTCTTCGCCGACCGGAACGGTGACGCGGGTGACGATGATCTCGGAAAAGAGTTTGTCTTCCAGGGTCTGCACTAGGCCGGCGGCCAGTGTCAGCAGCGTTTTTCCGCTGCCGGCCTGGCCGAGCAGTGTGATGAAGTCGATGTCCGGATTGAGCAGCGCATTCATCGCAAAATTCTGCTCGCGGTTGCGCGCGGTAATGCCCCAGACATTATTGCGCTGGTGGGTGTGGTCCTTCAGTGTCTGCAGGATCGCGGTTTTGCTGTTGGCTTCGCGCACCTGCGCATGAAACGGCTGATCGCCATCGAGATAGACAAACTGGTTGACCAACAGGCTGTCGCACAGCGGACCGTGAACCCGGTAAAAGGTCTGGCCTGCCTGCTGCCAGGATTCCATATTTTTGCCGTGGGTGTCCCAGAAATCCGTCGGCAGCGCACTGATGCCGGTGTACAGCAGGTCCGTGTCTTCAAGTACTTTGTCGTTGAAATAATCTTCGGCATCCAGGCCCAGCGCGCGGGCCTTGATGCGCATATTGATGTCTTTGGACACCAGGATGACCTGGCGTTTGACATGCAACTCCTGCAGATGCTTGACCACGCCGATGATCTGGTTGTCGGCCTTGCCACTGGGCAGTCGCGCCGGCAGTTCGCCGTTGATGGCCTCGGTCTGCAGGAACAGCTTGCCGGTCGCGGCCTTGTCGCCATGTGACTCCAGCGGTATGCCCCCGGTGATGTCTCCCTGCAGCAGGCTGACCATCTCATCGACATAACGGCTGGCCTGTCGCGCATTGCGTGAAACTTCCGACATGCCTTTTTTGTTGCCGTCGAGTTCCTCGAGCGTGGCCATCGGGATGAACAGGTCGTGTTCCTCGAAGCGGAACAGGCTGGTCGGATCGTGCATCAGCACATTGGTGTCAAGCACGAACAGCTTGATGGCCGCCGGAAGGCGCGCCACAACAGGGGTTTTGGACTCAGCTTTGCGATGAATCATGGGCCTCCTGGCGTGCTGGGCAGTGGGAAAAACCGTTGAACCGGGAGATCAGTCGAGGGATTTTACGAATTCCAGCACCTCTGGCGCATGTCCCGGAACTTTCACGCCGCGCCATTCGCGGCGTATCAAACCGTTGCGATCGATGACAAAAGTGCTGCGTTCAATGCCGCGCACTTTCTTGCCATACATGTTTTTCATTTTTATGACGTCAAACAGCTTGCACGCGACTTCATCGGAATCGCTGAGCAAATCGAACGGAAAACTCATTTTGGCCTTGAAATTCTCGTGCGACTTGCTGCTGTCGCGCGAGATGCCGTAAATGGCGCAGCCGCTGAGCATGAACTGCTGGTGCAGATCGCGGAATTGCTGTCCCTCGGCAGTGCAGCCCGGCGTGTTGTCTTTGGGATAGAAGTAGAGCACCACGGTCTGTCCGAGCAGGGCGCTCAGCTTGAAGGTCTTGCCCCCGGTCGCAGGGAGCTCAAAGTCGGGTGCGGGCTGATCCGGCGCGCTGGTGAGTTGCTGATGAATCGTTAATCTGCCGTGAAGAGGTTGCCACTATCTTGGCCCAAATTTTCCCGGTACGCAACTGCCAGGACCTAAAATGGTTGTTAGCATGACAGCCGTAAATTTTTAATGTAATTGACTTATTGACGCAATTTCTGTCGCCGAACATTGCGGCGACCGGAGGCGACGGGCGCTTTTGGCGTATGTAATTTGTGCAGAGAGGCATCATGAACATAGTGGTGATGGGCTGTGGTTATGTGGGTCTGGTTACTGGCGCCTGCCTGGCCGAGATGGGCAACCTGGTGACTTGTGTCGATACTGACGCGCGAAAAATTTCGCAATTAAGGCTGAGCGTACTGCCGTTTTTTGAACCTGGACTCGAGTCGTTGATCCAGCACAATTCACAGCAGCGACGCCTTTCATTCAGCACTACGGCAAATGAGGCCATAGCTGTTGCGAATGTGGTTTTTATCGCCGTGGGCACACCATCGCTGGCACATGGCGGTGCTGATACCGGCCAGGTGCTGGAAGCTGCCGCAGTCATCGGGCGCGCCATCTCCCCTGGGTGCATAGTGGTCAATAAATCGACTGCGCCGGTGGGTACGCTGGAGCAGATACGTGCTGTTTTGGAGCTTGCGGTAGTGGCGCGCGGACAGTCCGCAATACCGCAAGTCGTGGCCAATCCCGAATTTCTGCGCGAAGGATCGGCGGTGCAGGATTTCATGAGTCCTGACCGTGTCGTCATTGGCGTAGAAGAGGTATTGGCGGAGCAGGTGATGCGCAGACTTTATGCGCCGTTCGTGCGCAATCACGAGCGGCTGATCGTAATGGGCGTGCGTGATGCCGAGCTGGCCAAATACGCCGCCAATGCGATGCTGGCGACGCGTATTTCATTCATGAATGAAATGGCGCGGTTGTGCGATGCGCTGGGGGTCGATGTGGAAAACGTGCGCCGCGGCATAGGATCCGACGCACGCATTGGCTCTTCCTATCTTTATGCCGGATGCGGCTATGGCGGTTCCTGTTTTCCCAAGGATATACAGGCGTTGATCGACATGGGGCGACAGGTTGGCGCCGAGCCCGGCATACTGAAAGCCGTGATGCGCACCAATGAAGAGCAGAAGGGTTGGGCGCTGCAGGTTATCGCCAGTCGCCTGGGGCCGCAGCTGCACGGCCGCCGCATAGCCGTGTGGGGCCTGTCTTTCAAGCCCAACACGGATGACCTGCGCGAATCCCCTGCTGTAGCCATCATTCGCGATCTGCTGGTGGCGGGCGCTCAAATACAGGCACATGATCCGGTGGCAATGCCGCGGGCGCGGGAGGAATTACCCGCAGCCTGGTATGCCTCCGGCGCTTTGCGTTTTGCGAACAATCCTTATCTTGCGCTGGAACATGCCGATGCACTGGTGCTGGCGACTGAATGGAAACATTATCGCGCGCCGGATTTTGAGCGCATGCAGGCGCAGATGCGCGGTCGATTGATAGTCGATGGACGCAATCAATTCGATCCGCAGCACATGCGGGCGCTGAACTTTGACTACTGCGGCGTGGGTCGTAGCGCAGTCATGACACCAGTATCGGCGCACAAAATCGCCACACCGGCGTTGGAGACGCAGCCCGCCAGTCCTGTGCTGGCCTAACCCGCTAACGCTGCTGTTGCGGCCTCGTCGGCCATGACTGCGCCGGCGAGTTGCGTCATTGCAGCAGTCGAATTGGCGGCCAGCGCAAAATGTGTCGCCTGCGGCAGATGTGGATAATGCGCATTGATGGCTCGGGTATAAGCGGGGTCGTAATGTTTCTCCAGCAAGGCTTCGGTGAGCTGATCCCATGCGCCATCCCGGCCCATGCGTTGCCAGTCATCGATGACCGCGCTGCCATGCAAGGGCCTGAGGCAGTCCAGTTGTACATTCAGCAGCTCGGCATCACCGAGGAAATGCGCATACTCTTCCTTGAGCAGGGCGATACGCACGGCCATGCTGGCGTCGACCACGACACAGTGGCTTTGCCACATGGCATCGATCAGGGTTACAGGGACGCGCAGGTTGCCGATTTTTTTGCTTTCAGATTCGACGAATACCGGGCGCTCCGAATCAAATTTCCGCAATGCATGCCAGACCCGGCTCTCGAACAGCTTCTGCGGCGGCTGCGGCGCATCGGGCAGATTGCCCAGCACTGATCCGCGGTGCGCAGCCAGTTCTTCCAGATCGAGTACTTGTGCGCCCTGGTCGCGCAACGCACGCAGCAAGCGACTTTTGCCGGTGCCGGTCATGCCGCAGACCACCCGCCACTGAAAGCGTGAGGGCAGCGTCAGCAGTTCATCGATCACCGCCCGGCGATACGCCTTGTAGCCGCCGTCGAGGCGGCCAGCGCGCCAGCCGATCTGGTTCAGCACATGGGCGAGGGCGCCGCTGCGGCCGCCACCACGCCAGCAATAGACCAGCGGCCGCCAGCCGCGCGGTCGGTCCTGCAGCGGGCCCTGCAGGTGCCTGGCGATATTGGCGCTGACCAGTGCGGCGCCGATTTTTTTGGCATCAAACGATGACACCTGTTTGTAGATGATGCCGACCTGCGCGCGTTCCGCGTTGTTGAGTATCGGTAAATTGACCGCACCGGGAATGTGGTCCTCGGCGAATTCACCCTCGGAACGCACGTCGATAATCTCGTCAAATTCTGCGAGTTGTGCTACGGTGACCGCGCTCGCTGAGCGCTCCCGTTGGGGCGCACGATCCGTGGCGTCAGACATGGTGATGGACTCGATGGGCTGGTTGTTTGTAGTAATTCATTTCGTCATGACGCCGAGTCGACCTGTTCAGTGAAGCATACATACCCATAGTGTAAATCATGAACAAACCTGCAGAGCCCCGTATTGAGTCCCCGACGTTGCGCCTGACCCAGTTTTCGCACGGCGGTGGATGAGGCTGCAAACTGACGCCAGCGTTGCTGAGCGAGGTTTTGTCAAAAACACCGGCGGCCCAGCCGTTCAAGGATCTGCTGGTCGGCACTGAGTCGAGTGACGACGCGGCGGTCTATCGACTTAACGATGAGCAGGCCATCATCGCGACGACGGATTTTTTCATGCCCATCGTCGACGATCCGTACGACTTCGGGCGCATCGCTGCGACCAATGCGATATCCGATGTGTATGCCATGGGCGGCAAGCCGTTCATGGCGCTGGCGCTGCTCGGTTTTCCCGCGGCCAAGATGCCGGTGGAAGCAGCGCAGCGCATCATTGCCGGCGGTCATGCGGTGTGCGCTGAAATCGGCATCCCGATAGCCGGTGGGCATTCGATTGACGCGCCGGAACCGATCTACGGATTGGTGGTGCTGGGGCTGGTGCATCCGGACAAGGTCAAGCGCAACGATCGCGCGCAGGCCGGAGACGTACTGATCCTCGGCAAGGGGCTGGGCGTCGGCATTATGAGCGCGGCAATGAAAAAAAACGAACTGCGCGACAAGGCCTACCAGCAGATGGTGGAGTCAGCGACCAAACTCAATACGCCGGGTGTGGCGCTGTCGGATATGCCGGGCGTGCATGCGCTGACTGATGTCACCGGCTTCGGACTGCTGGGCCATTTGCTGGAAATCTGCCGCGGCTCGAAACTGGCAGCGGAAATCGAATGGGCGAAGGTGCCGGTGCTGTCCGCGGCGCGTCATCTGGTGGAAAAAGGTTACGTCACGGGTGCATCCGACCGCAACTGGGCGAGTTATGAAACACAGGTGACCATGCCCGCAGGCGACACCACGATACAGCGCAGAATGCTGACGGACCCGCAGACCAGCGGCGGTTTGCTGGTGGCCTGCGCGCCGGATCAAGTCGAACAGGTGCTGGCACTGTTCCGCAAGGATGGCTTCGAGCATGCTGCGGTGATCGGCAAACTGGCTGCCGGTTCCGGTATCCGGGTAATTTAATGTAAATAGTTGATTATATTAACTATTTTAATTATTTCAGGATAGGCGCAAGGGATTTCCACACCGTGTTCAGCATCAGGGGCTGAGCGATCGCGGCCGGATGCAGGTTATCGGCCTGGAAATAATTACTCTTGTCTGCAAACCCTTCGAGCAGAAACGGCACCAGCGCTGTTTTCCTGCTTTTCGCTACATCGCGAAAGGTGTTCTGGAACTTTTCCGTGTAGGACTGGCCGTAGTTGGGTGGGATACGCATGCCGACGACTATGACTTTTGCGCGCGTACGTTGTGCGGCATCAATGATGCGTTCGAGATTGCGTCGCATCGCGTCGAGGTCAGAGCCGCGCAGGCCGTCATTGGCACCCAGCGCAAGAATCACAATGGACGGGCGGTGCGTGCGCAATGCGTTATCGATGCGGTTAACGCCGCCCAGCGTGGTTTCGCCGCTGATGCTGGCGTTGGCAACCGTATAATCCGGATTCTTCTGCCGCAATCGCTGGGACAGCAGATGTGCCCAGTCTTCACCGCGCGCGAGTCCATAGCCGGCGGACAGGCTGTCGCCATAAACCAGTACCGTGGCTGCGCCGGCGTATGACGGCAGCAACAGGATCAACAACAGAAAAAAACGAATCAGCATGAATGCACAGCTCCAGGAAGCGAACAAGGGTCAGGGAAGCGAGGTCGGGATAAACGCTACCACGATGGTACGCGTGGCGGGCCTGACCAAGCAGGTTACCACTGGCGATTCTGAATTGACCATTTTGCGCGACGTGAGTTTCAACATTGCGGCGGGCGAGGCGGTGGCCATCGTCGGTGCCTCCGGTTCGGGCAAGTCAACACTACTCGGTTTGCTCGCCGGTCTTGATGCGCCCAGCGCCGGATCGGTGCACATCGATGGCGAGGCATTGTTTGCGCTGGACGAGGACGGCCGCGCCGCGTTGCGCGCGAAACTGCTGGGTTTCGTGTTCCAGTCCTTCAATCTGCTGCCGGCGATGACTGCGCTCGAAAATGTGATGTTGCCGCTGGAACTCGCCGGCGCTGCCGATGCAGCAAACGAAGCGCGCACGCTGCTGGAACGCGTCGGCCTCGGCCAGCGCCTGACGCATTATCCGAAACAGCTTTCCGGCGGCGAACAGCAACGCGTCGCCATTGCCCGTGCCTTCGTAACGAAGCCGCGGCTGCTGCTGGCCGACGAACCCACCGGCAATCTCGATGCCGATACCGGTGCCGACATCATCCAGTTGATGTTTGACCTGAACCGTGAGCGTGGTACCACGCTGGTGCTGGTGACGCATGACGCTGAACTGTCGCAGCGCTGCGGCCGTGTGTTGCGTCTGGCCGCGGGGATGCTGCAGTAATGCGCGCCTTGGGCGACATGGGTCTCGCGCTGCGCCTGCTCGCACGCGACTGGCGCGCCGGCGAGCTGACGCTGGTTGCGGTTGCCGTGGTGGTTGCCGTTGCCAGTGTCACCACGGTCGGGTTTTTCGCCGATCGCGTGCACCAGGCACTGAACCGTCAGGCGAACCAGTTACTGGGTGCGGATCTGGTGGTGTCTTCGCGACGGCCGCTGTCGCCGCAGTTCGCGGACGAGGCGAAGCGCACCGGACTGAGCGTGACCGAGATGTTGCGTTTTCCGAGCATGGCGGCTGCCAACGGACAGAACGTGCTGGCCGAAATCAAGGCAGTCACTGCGGGTTATCCGCAGCGCGGCGAATTGCGTATTACCGATCAACTGTATGCGCCGGACCGCCGCGCGACGTCGATTCCGGCGCCCGGCACCGCATGGGTGGACGAACGATTGATGACGCGTCTGCAACTGAAGGCAGGCGACAGTGTGGAAGTAGGGCGGAGCCAGTTGCCGGTGGCCGCGATCATCACGCAGGAACCCGACAGCGCGATCGGTTTCATCAACGCCGGGCCGCGCGTAATGCTGAATGCCGCGGACCTGCCGGCCACCGGACTGGTGCAGATCGGCAGTCGCATCCGTTATCGCGTGCAGGTCGCAGGCGCGCCGCAGGCTGTCGACACTTATCGTGCGTGGGTCAACACACATCTGGAACCCGGGGAGCGCGTTGAAAGCATCCAGGACGCACGTCCGGAGATCCGTTCTGCGCTGGAGCGTGCAGAAAAATTCCTCAGCCTGATCGCGCTGCTGAGCGTGGTGCTCGCTGCGGTGGCGATCGCGCTGGCAGCACGGCGTTACCTGCAGCGCCACCTCGATGCCTGCGCGATGATGCGCTGCTTCGGTGTGTCGGGTGCGAAAGTCGTGCGTCTGCATGTATTGCAGTTCGTCGTATTGGGTGCGGCCGCGAGTCTAGTCGGCTGTGCAGTGGGCCTGCTGGCACAGCAGGCGCTGGCGTTGTGGCTGGGCAGTCTGGTGACGGTCGAATTGCCGGGGGCAGGACTGCAACCGGCATTGCATGGTTTTGTCATCGGCCTCGCGCTGCTGCTGGGATTCGCAGTGCCGCCGCTGGTCGCGCTCGGCCGGGTATCGCCGCTGCGCGTGCTGCGTCGCGATCTCGGTTTGCCCGGCGGCCGCGGCTGGCTGGGTTACGCATTGGGCATTACGGTCATCGCGGCGCTGATTCTCTGGAAGGCGGGTGATCTGCGCACCGGCGGTCTGGTGTTCGCGGGTTTTGCCGCGGCGATGCTGGTGGCGGGCCTGGTGGCATGGGTAGTGATCGCGTTGGTGTCGCGGCTGCGCGGCTCCGGCGTGTCCTGGCGTTTCGGTATCGCCAATCTGCGCCGGCGGAAGCTGGCGAGCATCCTGCAGGTGGTGGCATTAGGCATAGGCATCATGGCGCTGTTGACGCTGACCATCATTCGCGGCGAACTGCTGCAGCTGTGGCAGGCAAGCCTGCCACCGGATGCACCGAACCGTTTCGTCGTCAATATCCAGAAGGACCAAGTGCCGGCGCTGCAGCAGTTTTTTGTCGAGCGCAAGATCGCACCCCCCGAACTGTATCCGATGGTGCGGGCGCGACTGACCCGCATCAACGAGCGCGCAGTGTCTTCCACCGACTACACCGACGACCGCGCGCGGCGTCTGGTGGATCGTGAATTCAACCTGTCGTGGGCGACGCAGATGCAGCGCGACAACCTGCTGGTCGCCGGGGAATGGTGGAGCAACAGCGCGGGAAACAACAGCGCACAACGTCAAGACCAGTTCTCGATGGAAGATGGCATCGCGCGGGCGTTGGGTGTCAGTATCGGCGACAAGCTGACATTTGATTCGGCAGGCAATATTTTTTCCGCCAAAGTCACCAGCTTGCGCAAAGTGGACTGGGATTCCTTCAACGTCAATTTTTTCGTCGTCGCGCCGCCGGGCCTGCTCGACCAGCAGCCGGTGAGTTATGTCACCAGCTTTTATCTGCCGCCGGGCAATGTCGAGCTGCTGAATGCACTGGTCAAGCAGTTTCCCAATTTCCTGCTGATCGATGTGGCGCAGGTATTGGAGCAGGTGAAAAAGATGATCACGCAGGTGTCGAGCGCGGTGCAGTTTGTATTTCTGTTTACGCTGCTGGCCGGGCTGGTGGTGCTGTATGCGGCGATCGCCAGCACGCAGGATGAACGCCTGTATCAGGCCACCATCATGCGCACACTGGGGGCGAGCCGCGCGCAGCTCGCGCGCGCCAATATCGCCGAGTTCGCGATGATAGGCGCACTCGCCGGGCTGATCGCCGCCGCCGGTGCCAATGCGCTGGGTTACGCGCTGGCCGAGCGCATCATCAACGTCGGTTACAGCTTCAGCCCGGCGGTGTGGGCGGTGGGCCTCGTTTGCAGCATCATCGGCGTCGCGGCTGCCGGCTACCTCGGCACGCGGCGGGTGCTGCGCATCGCACCGCTGCGCGTGCTCCGCCAGCTCTCTTAAAAGGCTGGCGGCCTGTCCGCGCTGCGACCGCGGAGGCTATACTTCAGCGAACTGGGCAGCATCTGCGACGGGCATTCATGAACGATATTCCGACTATTTATATCTTATTGATTTTATTGATATTTTTGTTTGTCGCCATCGTGGTGATGGTGATGCAAGGGCGCGCCATCCGCGGCATCACCGGCGAACTGCAGCAGGCACTGGAAGACAAACACCGCGCCATGCTCGGTGACCTGCATGCAGGGCTCACCCAGCAGGGTGATCGCCTCGGCACCCAGGTCAACGCCGCCAGCGACCGCCAGCGCGTATCCACCGCCGACGAACTGAAACAGACGCGCGACGTGCTGCATGCGCTGCGGCTGACGCTGACCCAGGAAATGGGCGGCCAGCGCGAGGCCTTGCTCGAACGGCTGGCGGCGACCACCGAATCGCTGAACACCAAGATCGATGCGCGCCTTGGCGAAATTGCCGGCAAGGTCAATGAACGCCTCGACGAAGGCTTCAAGAAAACCAATGAGACTTTCGTCAACGTGATGACGCGGCTGGCGACCATCGACGAAGCGCAGAAAAAAATTGAAAGCCTGACCGGCAGCGTGGTCAACCTGCAGGAACTGCTGGGTGACAAACGCGCGCGCGGCGCTTTCGGTGAAGTGCAGCTCGAAGGCCTGGTGCGCAACGTGCTGCCGCCGAATGCCTATGAAATGCAGGCCACGCTGTCTAATGGCAAACGTGCGGACTGCGTATTGCACCTGCCGCCGCCGACCGGGCTGGTGGCTGTGGATTCCAAATTCCCGCTGGAAAACTATCACCGCATGTTTGCGCCGGGCACCAGTGGCGCGGATTACACGCTGGCGCAAAAGCAGTTCAAGGCCGACATCAGGCTGCACATCGATGCGATCAGCAGCAAATACATCATCGCCGGTGAAACTTCCGATGGTGCCGTGATGTTTGTGCCAGCAGAAGCGGTGTTCGCCGAAATTCACGCCCATCACGCCGAGGTGGTCGAGTATGCCAACGCCAATCGCGTATGGATCGTGTCGCCAACCACGCTGATGGCCGTGCTCAACACCGCGCGCGCCGTTTTGAAGGATGTAGAAACCCGCAAGCAGATCCATGTCATCAAGGATGCGCTGGGGCGGCTGTCGGTCGACTTCAACCGCTTTGATGACCGCATGCGCAAGCTGGCCGATCATGTGCGGCAGGCGCACGAAGACGCCCAGCAGGTGCAGATCAGCAGTCGCAAAATCTCGCAGCGTTTTGCGCAGATCGAAGGTGTGGAACTGGACGAGCAGGATCAGTTGGATGGGGAGGCCGAACAGGCGCAAGTGCTCAAGCTGCGCGACGGCGGCGCCTGATACCTGATGGACTGGTTACGGCGCTGGCAGCGGGCGCGGGTGTTGCGGCGACAGCCGATCAGCGATGCCCAGTGGCAGAGCGTGATCGCGCGGTTTTCGTTCCTGCAGGCATTAGCTGCAGCAGAACAACAGCGGCTGCGCGAACTGACGGCGCTGTTTCTGGACCAGAAATCAGTGCAGGGTGCCGGCGGCCTGGTGCTGACCCGGGACATGGAGCTGGTCATTGCCGCGCAGGCTTGTTTGTTGATCCTCAACCTCGATCTGGATTGTTACCGCGGCTGGGTCGAAATCATTGTTTACCCCGACGAGTTTGTGGCCGATTTTGAATACGCCAGCGAAGACGGCGTGGTGCACCGGGTGCGCGCGCCCATCAGCGGTGAAGCCTGGGAGCAGGGCCCGGTGATCCTGTCGTGGCGGGATGCCGCCGCTGCCGATAGCGGATTCGGGTATAACGTCGTCATGCACGAATTTGCGCATAAAATCGACATGCTCAACGGCGCGCCCAATGGTTTTCCGCCGCTGCACGCGGACATGGACCGCAAGGCGTGGAGCGCGGTATTCGGTGCCGCCTATGAAGACTTCCGCCTGCGGGCGGAGCGACGCGACGACACCCGCATCGATCCTTATGCGGCGGAAGAACCCGCAGAGTTTTTTGCAGTGCTGAGTGAAACATTTTTTGAAACACCGGACGCGGTGCTCGCGGAGTATCCCGACGTCTATCAACAACTGGCGGCCTTTTATCGCCAGGATCCGCTTTCCAGGGGGAAAACATGAGTTCAGGTCCGGTACTGGTGCTGGCTGGTGATGTCGGCGGCACCCATGCCACGTTCAGGTTCAGCGAGCTGCAGCCCGATGGCAGCCTTGATACCCTGATTGAAAAATCCTTCCCCAGCCGTGACTTCGAGAATTTCCACGGCCTGCTCGAACGCCTGTTCAACACCAGCGACACCCTGGCCGCGCGGCCGCGCATTGCAGCGACCTGCCTGGCCGTCGCCGGCCCGGTGGAGGGCAACATTGCAACGCTGAGCAACCTCGGCTGGAAAGTGGATGCTGCCGAGATTGCCACCAAATTCGGCCTGAAATCACTGCGCCTGATCAATGACTTTCATGCCGCCGGGCATGGCGTGATGACACTGGGCGAACACCGGCTGCACAGCCTGCAGGCCGCGGAGCCCGTAGTCGACGGCACCATCGCGGTCATCGGCGCCGGCACGGGGCTGGGCGTGGCGATCCTCGAACGCGAAGGCGCAGGGTATCGCGTGCTGCCCTCCGAAGCCGGCAACGCCGACTTTGCCCCCACCGACGAACTGCAGGACAAGCTGATGATTTACCTGCGCCGCACCTATGGCCGCGTACCCAGCGAGCGCGTCATCTCGGGGCCAGGCCTGATGCGTGTGTTCAGCTTCCTGCAGGACAGCGGCTTCGGCGTGCCGTCCAAACAACTGCTGACCGCGACCAAACTGATCGATGCCGACCCCTCCGAAGTCATCGCCGAATACGCGCTGGCCAAACTCGATCCGCTGGCAGTGCGCGCACTCGATTTGTTCATTGCCGCGTATGGTTCATTCGCCGGCAACATCGCACTCACCGCGCTGGCCCGTGGCGGTGTCTACATCGCAGGCGGCATTGCACCACGCATCATCAACCGGATGAAGGAGGGCGGCTTCATGCGCGCCTTCACCAGCAAGGGCGCGTTCACGCCGCTGCTGTCGGGCATACCGGTGAAGGTGGTGATGGATGCGCAGGTGGGGTTGCGTGGGGCGTTAAGGGTGGCGACACAGTATGTAAGGTAAATAAAAATAACTAATAAAATCAATTACTTATAAATAATGCCGTAAAACTTCTATTTTTGAATCAATGACTTGAACGCGATGTATCGGGTTTGGCGCTTTTGTTATCGTCTCTTTATCATCGATCCACTAGCGATAAGGGATTGAAGCTTATGACGAAATTGTTTGAATGCCAGGCATTACTGCAGGGGCGGACCGGGATGTTATCCGGCGTTTCTGTCGTATAAAACTAGTTAGGCCTCTTTGTGGACTCCTCCGACCACGCCGATATTGTCCGGCTGATGCGCGAAGCTCGTGAGCGAGATCGTGGCTATGCGAGCTTCTTCGGTTGGAGCCCAAATCGCGACCTGGAAGAACTTGGCCCAGTTCAAGAACTTGCTGCCGCGTTGGCAGCCGAGGGGAATCCTTGGCTTACCAAGATTCAGATTCGGGGCCGAGGCAGTGATCCACCCGATCTGGAGGCGGTGAATCAGAGTGGTCAGCGGGTTGCAATAGAAGTGACCGAACTGGTTGACGGCGAAGCAATTCGTGCATACAAGAATGGCGACCACTATGCGTATGCAGAGTGGAGCAAGAATAAGTTTCTTGACGAGATGCAAGCCCGCATCTCTGCCAAAATCAGTCGACAGTCGAGGCTTCTAGGCGGTCCGTACCCTGGGGGCTATGTAGTTGTGGTCTTCACTGATGAGCCGATGCTGAGCGCCGAGACAGTGCGCACGTACCTAAGTGGGCATCGGTTCGCGGGGCTTGACGGTGATCGACACGCATATCTTGTTTTGTCCTATTCACCCGCTGTTGAGGGGTACCCGTACTTTGCGCTCCGCGAAGAGGCCTAACCCTTCGCTCAAGCAAGCGTAGCCCGTAAGGAGCGTAGCGGATTACGGGGTCAAGCCGACCGCTCACCAAAATCTCCATCCGGAGTTCCACAAGCCCAATCTGCAGGCAGCGTTCCATTTCGAATATATCTGTGAATGGTCGAATGCGGCCAGTCCACAGCCCGCTTTGCAAGGCCATGCTTGACCGGGTTGATGTGTATGTAATTCACATGTGCCTCAAAATCCTGGTCGTCCCGAATGGTGTGTTCCCAGTAGCGCTTTTGCCATAAGCGGTAATCGCCACGTTCATCTTTTGAAATTTGCAGTCCAGTCGCGACCAGATGTCGCGTGAACCGGGCTTTGATCAGGCGTATGCGTCGGGCGTACTGGTCGTCATCCGGAGGCAATGTCCATACCGCATGCCAATGATCGGGCAGGACCACCATGGCATCAATGGTGAATGGCAATGCCTGTCTTACTTTACTGACTATGGAGCGCAATGCATCGGCATGGTCGACCAGCAGCGTGCTGCGGCGATCGCGCAGGGTGATGGTGAAGAAATAAGTGCCGCCGGGGATGCGGTTGCGGCGATAGTGGACCATGGTGATGGTTGTCCCGTAATCCGCTTCCCCCCAAGGGGACTTCTTTCAGGGCGTGCTCCTTACGGGCTACAGGTTAGTTGGTGTCGCTGTTGGCTGCTAGCTCTTCCCGCGTATTGATATTCCGAAACGCCGCTTCATCGGCAAACTGCACTTCCACCACCTTCAGTTGCGAATACCAAGCGTCAATCTTGCGCCCGCCGGATTCGAGAAATGCGCTCAGGCTGGGCAGCACTGATTGACGACACAGACTGAATACCGGATGCGGCTGGTCGCCGGTCTTGGCGACGGCGAGGTCAGCCTGAATAGTGGGTTGTAGGGCGCCGTGACTACCTGCGTATTACGGCCTTGATCACCAATTCCGACGCGAGCGGGCTCGTCGTGTAAAAAACCTGGTCCGAGCCGTCGAGGTCTTCCAGCCACTTCAGGCCGGCGCTGGCGTCCCTAGATGGATGGCAGGCGACATACAGCCCTTGATCGGTATGTGCGACGGCGAACAGATCAATCAGGCTGGCGACCCGATACTCAACTTCATGATTGTTGCCCTGCGTACCAAGTCCGCCGGGTTCGATGCCAAATTACCCGGAGAATGACCATGAAAACAATGAATAAAACGGGCGTGACGCTGAGTATCTGTATTCTGCTTGCGCTGACCGGTTGCGACACTATGGGCAACAAATCCGGCAGCCCAAGCACTGGAAACACCGCGCCCGGATCCGTCAATTCAAGCAACGCTTATGCAGGTTATGGCGTTGTGCAGTCCATTGAGCTCGTACAGCAAAACAATACTGCCAGCACCGGCATAGGCGGTACCGGCATCGGTATCGGCGCCATCGCCGGCGCAGTAGTCGGCGGTGTGCTGGGCAACCAGGTCGGTGGCGGAACGGGCAAGACCGTAGCGACCGTTGCCGGTGCTGCTGGCGGTGCTTATGTCGGGAATGAGATTGAAAAAGGCCGACAGCAAAAAACTGTAGACGCATACAAGGTTACCGTCCGCATGGACAGCGGGTCTTATCAGACTGTGACCCAAAACGAAAACACCGGACTCAGGGTAGGTGACCGGGTACGGATCGACAACGGCACCGTGCAACGGTACTGATACGGTCGCGTCGGGCAGAGGCGAAGCTTGTGCGATATGAGCGTTATTTTCCCGCGCGATGTACCTGCTTCAAAGTTGAACACGGGGTAACGATCCCGGCCGCGGCTGGCGCACTGCCGATATAACCAACGCCATGCGCCAACCTACCGCGCCACTTGCCTGGAAACGCAATTGGCAGGAGCAAACAGACCGGCTCAAGTCCGGGTAGTCATAGCAATAAAACAGTGTTCAAACCAAGGAGATAACCATGACCAGTATGCTTAAAGTGATTGAAGTGATTGCCGAGTCTGACAAGAGCTGGGACGATGCGGCGGCAAAAGCAGTGGCGCAGGCCAGCAAGACGGTGAAGGGTATTAAGTCAATATATATCAAGGACATGCAAGCTAAGGTCGATAACAATAAAATCGTGAAGTACCGCATCAACGCCAATATCAGTTTCTTGCTCGAATAAACGCAATGGTACGGCGCTGTCATTGCCGACAGCGCGGTTACCACCAAGCAGGTCCCGCCAATAAAGTTGCGCAGGGCGGTGCTGTGCGCGACCGTACGGAATCTCCGCGCTGATGCAGTAAATCCAGTGCTTGTTGTTGAGCGTGCCGCCACTTTTGCCGCCACTTTATGAGGCGGCGCGTCGCGGTTGAGTGCTCATTCAATTGACGGACCGCAGAATGTATGCGTGTCCCAACGCACAGAACTCTGCAGTTTTGTCGCGTAATTTCAGAGCCCCATCGAATTAACGGAAGTGCCGATCATGGGTAAATATCTGTTGGGCTGGATTCTGGGTGTGCCGGTCATCGTGCTGGTGATTATTTACGTGTTGTTTAACTAGGAGATACCTTGAATACAATTCCGTCATTGAACCTGTTCATGGAACCTTACATGACCTGGAACCGGCTGGCGTGGAAAGCTGGCGAAATGGCGAACTCGTCGGCGCAGGCCATCGGCCACCGGACCGGAAAATTTGCATTTATAGGCGCGGTACCGGGTGCAAGTGACCCGCGCGAGTTCACCTTGATGGGTCGGGACAAGGGCGCAGCCGTGCTGAAATCAGCCCAAGCCATGGCGACGTGTGCGCTGTTGCTGAATCAGCAATTGGCAACGCTGGTTTTCAATCAAATGATGTCTGCGTCAGTGACATTGATGTCGACTGCCTCAGGCCGCACGGCGGGCGAGTCCGTCGAACGTCAGGTAAAACCGGTTCGCGACACCCTGGCCATCTCGACCAAGCGTGCATCGAAACTTTCCGGAGCCGCGGGCCGGAGTGCACACAGTGGTAGGAAGCCGGCGCACAAGCGCGTCAGTGCCAATGCCAAGCGGGCAGGCAAACGACCGGGCAAACGTTAGTTTTGCAGGAAAAGTTTCAGGTGGTTCAGGTAAAAGCAGAACCGTTATTTTCAGTAGTTCCTTTTTTTTAGCAGTCCCTTTTTGTCACTACTTCAGGAGCATTACATGGAAAACATTGGTGGCGGCAACTCTAATTCCAATCTAGGCACATTGAAATCCGGTGAGGGTGTTCTGGGTATGGCATCCGCAGGTGCGCATACTGCCGTTAATTCGATTGCCGGGGCGGTAGACGGGGCTGTGCGCAAAGCGCAGCCTGCGATCGAACAGGTCGCAATAATGGCGCATCAGGCGGTGGACAAGATGGCCGGCGCTGCTGGACCGACTGCGGACTGGCTGGTTGCGCAAGGCGAAAGCTTGAGCGCTACACAGAAAAAACTGATGACGGATACCTGCGGTTACGTTTCCGCCAATCCGCTGAAATCTCTCGGGTTCGCAGTAGTTGTCGGATTTCTGCTCAGCCGCATCATCACGCGCTGACTGTGTTGCACCGGGCGGGCAGTGATTTTTCTGCCGCTCGCATGGCGTCATGCCGGAAGGAGGCGGGGGTGAGTACTGCAACGCAGGGTGAAGGTACGGAAACCGGGAGCGCAGTGCCGGCCTCCGGCATCATTGAGTCGGTGATCGGCGGGTTTTCCAGCGCCGGCCGCGGCGCTCGTTGTTGCCGTGATGAATGGTGCAGTCGGTGCCTTGCTGGTTTACCGGTGTATCAGCCTGAGTCGTGATCTGCGGTTTGCTGCAACCCGGCGTCAATTAGCCGGTGTTCCTCCCGCGACACTTGCACCATGAAACCAACCCCTGTGCCGGCGGTGATTCATGAGGCTGAAATGCGATTCGCGCAATCCTTGAGCAATGTCCGGGGTGGCTTGAGTCAGATGCGACTGGCCATCAGCACCAACGTTACCCGGACTTCGACGCTGGCCAAGGCTGCGGGAGTGATCGGATTGTTCTGCTTCTGGTTGGGGCGCCGTAGCCGGTCGCGGCCGGGCCATCCTTGGGGTAATGCTGTAGTGGCTTCGGGGCTCGGATTATTGCTGACTTTTTTGATGCGCTACGGCAAGAGCCAGCTGGGGACTGTTCTCCGCTAGGCGGTCTGCACGAATCCGCTCCTTACGGGCAACGAGTTAGTTAGTGCCGCTGTTGGCGGCTAGTTCTTCCCGTGTATTGATGTTCCGGAACGCAGCCTCATCGGCAAACTGCACTTCCACCACCTTCAGTTGCGAATACCAAGCGTCAATCTTGCGCCCGCCGGATTCGAGAAATGCGCTCAGGCTGGGCAGCACTGATTGACGACACAGACTGAATACCGGAT
>Ga0209702_10003766_pt1 | contig 23338 bp, 19 predicted proteins | sample FRY01_FD_187210 | JGI IMG/M metagenome (GOLD analysis project Ga0209702, IMG submission 187210) | Freshwater microbial communities from Lake Fryxell liftoff mats and glacier meltwater in Antarctica - FRY-01 (SPAdes) (version 2) | ecosystem: Environmental > Aquatic > Freshwater > Ice > Glacier... | reverse complement strand
TTGGTTTGATTTTATTTGCCATATTTAAAATCAATAATAAGTTCATTACTCAAAAGCTCCAATACTAGGTGTGGTGGCAGAACGGGTGTATCCACGCTGATCCAAACCACTAATAGGTGCAGCATTGCTGATGGTTGCGCTGCCAGTGCCGATGGCAGAACTACCAGCGCCAAGTGCCATGGTGAAGGTAGGGCCGCCATTATTTTGCAGGGTGCCAAGGTTTAAATCTCCGGTGGTTACCGTGGTGGCCCAAGAAGAAGATCCAGTAGCTCCAATTGTAATCAGATTATTTGCAGCAGTTGCGCCAGAAATAAGGACAGCCGCAGTACCTGCGAAATCGCCGCCACTGGGGCTATTAGCAATGATAGTATTTGCGATGTTGAGAGTGCCGTTGTTAAAAATGCCGCCGCCGGAGTCGTTGGTGGCCGAATTGCCAGAGAGGGTGGAATTGGAAATGGTGAGGGTACTGAGGCGGTTATAAATGCCGCCTCCTTTGCCGGAAGTAGATATATTACCTGAAAGGGTCGAATTAGAAATGGAAATGATACCGGAGTTGTTATTCCAAATGCCACCGGCTTTGAGTGCCGAATTACTAGTGAGGGTAGAATTTGAAATGGTGAGGTTCCCGCCGCTCGTGGTGTTATAAATACCGCCTCCTTGACCTAGCCCAGAAGTAGAAATATTGCCAGAGAGAGTGGAATATAAGACGGTACCGATGCCGTAGTTGAAAATGCCAGCACCGCCGCCGCTGGCCGAATTGCCGGAGATGGTGGAATTGGAGACGATAAAGGTGCCGGTACCATTATTCAAAATGCCGCCACCGCTGTTGCCAGAATTGCCAGAGATGATGGAGTTGGAAACGGTAAGGGTGCCGCTGTAGTTCCGAATGCCGCCGCCGCCGCCAAAAGAAGTAAGCGAATTGCCAGAAATTGTAGAATACAAGATGGTGAGGTTGCCGCCATTAAAGTTCCCAATGCCGGCGCCCTGATAAGCAGTATTGTCAGAAATGATAGAATTCGTAATGCGGAGGGTGCCACCGTTATTCGCAATGCCGCCACCACTGCCGCCGTTTGGGTTACCATCATTGTTTGAAATGGTGGAATCGGTGACGAAAAGGGTACCGAGGTTGTTAAAGGCACCACCATTCCCAGAAGTGATTTTCGCCCCAGAAACGGTCACGCCCGAGATAGATAAATCTCCACCCGAATTGATGGTAAAGATATTAAAACTACGATTAAGATCACCGTTATTACCGCTAATAGTAAGGCTAGAAGAACTTGGCCCTGTGATGGTAAGAGTTCCCGCAGTTGAGGTGGTCACAATCGAGGGCAGGGCAGAAGCAAGCGTGATGGTGCCAGTAACTGAAAAAGTGATGTCATCAGGGGTGATAACGGCATTAGCATCAATGATTGCTTGCCTAAGAGAACCCGCCCCCTGAATCGCTATTATTTATCACGGTAAATGTAGTTGGAGTAATTCTTTCTTCGAGGCCCAGAAGTTCGAGTCGATGGAAGATATCTTTTCTAGGGTTAGAAAAATTCTTAGTTTTGTTGATTGCGAATAAGCGACGGAAAAAATTCGAGAGCATGGTTGCATCACCTTTTTTAGTAAACTTTGAAGGTTAACTGAAGGGAGCAGCCTTCAAGAGCAAGTCTTAGAGACAATCGGATAAAAATCCACAATTTCTTTGCTTGATTATTACATATTAGCCAATAAGAGCGATGGCGCAACAGAAGCACCCATATTACCCAAAAATTTTATCTTGAATGGTGAAAAAGGAGCGGTTTGTTTTTCCGTTTAGCCTAGATAATGGCATGAAAATGACAGGGTTGGGATGGGGAAGAAGCCCCAGCGAACGCAGTCGCTGGGCTTTGAGGCTCTCATTTTATGCTGGCCTTATTATAAGGGGGTCGCTGGGGCTGCTCGCTGTGTAATTAAATAAAAGGATAAGGAAAATCAAAGCCCACCGACTGCGGTTTAACTTCCATTTACAAGCCCAGCGACTGCGGCTTAACTTGCATTTACAAGCCTACCGACCCCTCGAAAACCAAAGCCCACCGACGGCGTTCGGTGGGGTTCTTGTTAGTGTGTTTTGTTTATTGAAAAAAGGCAGCCCCAGCGAACGCAGTCGGTGGGCTTTGGGGTCTGGGTGGCTTTGGGGTCTGGCTGGGCTTTGGGGCACTCTTTTTATGCTGGGCTTATTAATAAGGGGGTCGCTGGGCTTTGGGTGGCTTTGGGTTCCCCTTTTACTCTGGGGGTGGGTTTATTTCGTTTTTACCACTTTCTTGGACTTTTTTGTGCAGAGTGTTTCGATTGATTCCAAGCCTCATTGCTGCTTTTACTTGAACATGGTCGCATTCTATGAGTATTTGCTGGATTAATTCTTTTTCAACTGCACCCACAATTTGCTCGGATAATACCCCATCGGGCAGCGTGTTGATACCTAGATGGACCACTTGCTGGATCAACTTTACAAGATCTGTGCTCTGCCCGGCTTGGGGTTTTGCTTGTAATGGCTTATAGCGTTTTACTTTTTTGCCCGGAGGTGCCAGAGAATCGGGTGTCAAAGGCATGCCATTGCATAGAACTACAGCCCTTGCCATATAGTTTTCCAATTCGCGGACATTTCCGGGCCAATCATGCTTTAAAAGAATTGTTTGCATGTCTGGAGTGAGTTCAGGTGGATCAATTTTATTAGTAACCGCATGGCGTGCGATAAAGAAACGAGCAAGTGCAGGAATGTCGTCGGCTCGTTCCCTTAAAGGGGGAAGATAAACAGGAACGACATTCAATCGATAATAAAGGTCGTCTCTAAAACGGCCAGCTTCGATTTCGTCTTCAAGAAATTGATTAGTTGCAGCAACCACTCTGCAATCCACTTTTATCGTTTTACTTTCGCCAACCCTTTCAAATTCGTTTTCTTGCAGGACTCGGAGTAGCTTGACCTGAAGCTTTGGGCTCATGCTCGATATTTCATCGAGGAAGATAGTCCCGCCATGGGCTGCTTCAAACCGTCCGGTTTTATTTTCTACTGCGCCTGTAAATGCGCCTTTGATATGCCCGAATAGTTCACTTTCAAGAAGGCTTTCGTTAAGGGCGCCACAGTTAACGCGAACATATGGCCCATCATTTCTTTTAGAAAGAAGATGAACAGCACGAGCGATGAGCTCCTTGCCTGTACCTGTTTCGCCAATGATCAGAACCGTTGCGTGAGTAGGTGCAACCTTTTTGACAAGGTCGTAAACTTCTTGCATGGCCTGAGATTGGCCAACAATGTCAGCCAATGGTGCAATGGCACCTTTATCGGCGTTATGAATGCCGCGGCTCATCCTATTTGCCTCTCTATCCTTGCTAGTCCTTACTATATATTAAACAGAAAAGGGGAGTAAAAGCCCAACAAGATTAGAGAATGTTGGTTAAATGTTTTGGAGAGGGGGCCGAAGCCCTCGTTTTGCAAGGAGAACAGCAAGGTTTTCTGAGGATAATCGAGGTTCATCCAGAATAAGGGTTTCCATTTCTGTATTTACAAAAGCAAGCATATCCTCACCGCTCCATCCCGCATTAAGAAGTTTTGGTTCGATGATTTGAATGAAGTTTTGGCGAACTTTATCTGTCAATCTAGAGACATTGCTTTCATGAATACCCAGAAAAGATGCTGCCTCTCGTTGGGTCAGGCGGTATCGAATTCTAAGGCCTAGTAAAAGTTTTTCCTGATCTGAAAGCGTTTCGAGCCATTCCTGTGCAGCTAAGCGAAATTCTTGATGCCAGTGCTCATCCGAAAGTTCAGGAGCATGCCAGTACATTTCATCCGCCTCATCATCGCCTAAGGGTTTGTCGTGTTTGTTCTGCCTTAATTTGGTTAGGTTGGAGTTGTGAAAAACCCTGATCAGCCAAGGAATGAGTGGCCTTCTGCCATCATATTTTTCGAGAACAGAACCCGATGTTTCTTTCTCTCCTGTAAGGAGGAAACCCCAGAATTCTGCAACAGTATCTTCTTGCCTAGTGGTATCCCCAGGAAAAAGCCTAGCTGCTCTTGATCGTAATGCATCGACAAGCAATTGATCATGCCTGCCGGTTTTGGATGCAAATAAAGCTTCCCAAGCAGGGCTTAAACCTTCGATGCAAGAAGCGGTCAGATAAAAATCGAGGAAGTGAAGGCCTTCGAGAGGTAATTTTTCAGGCAAGCCTTTAACCCTGCATTTGGCATTAAAGAGCCCTGCACACCGTTGCAGGTGGAACGCAAGTTTTTCGTGATCTAAATTAATGCCTGGGAGATGCACGCCACAGAACGCCCGAAGCATCTTGGCCTCTTTCTCACGCCCATCCAAGGGCTTTTGCGAAACCGATTCCATCCTTTAGCCTCTGTTTACGAATACTAATAACTCGATGCGGGAGCTTTCGTTTTCAGGAGTTGTTTCAAGCCCGGGGTAAGATTTATCGCCCAAGCCAATCGGGTTGACCTTGCGCCTCGAAAACCAACCAGTTTTATGAATGGCATGATTGTTTTTCAAGTAATCGGTAACCGTTTCTGCCTGCTGTCTTGTTAGTAATCGGATCGTTTCTCTATCGGTGGCGCCCTGTGCCATTACCCCTGCAATTACAATGTCACTATCTTTGGGAAAGCCTATTAACCATTCTGATGCCTTGTCGAGGATTTTTTTTCCTTCGGGGCTTAAGATAGCACTCCCGGCCTCAAAAATATTAGAACTATTGATGGACTTGCGTTTCATATCTGCATTTGACCGCACGATCATCTGCATTGGATCTTCAATATAGCCACGAACAATAGGCATTTTTTTAAATGCATCCGCATCTTGTTGAAAAGCTTGCATGGTCTGCTGGCTTTGGTTTGCGAGTTGCACCAATGAATCATAAAGCTTGGAGTCTTGTGTCAGCTTTCCCAACGAACCTTCACCCTTGCGGATTTTTGCAAGCGTGTCCGATAGTTCGCCCAATATTTCCGCAAATTCTGGGTTGATCTTACTCGCAAGCAAATCTTGGTTCTCAATACCTAAAGCCGAAGGCGAACCCGGGAAGATTTCTAAAACCTTGGCGCCCAGCAAACCTTCAGATGCGATAGAAACTATCGCATCTTTTCGGATTAGCTTTTTGTAAGACCCTTGGATTTTTAATCCAAGCATTACTGGCCCCCCTGGGGTATCCGGCGGGTTTATGGCAATTATTTCGCCCGCATCCATTCCTTGGATTCGAACCCGGGTTCCAACATCCATGCCACGAATATCAAGGAAGGATGTTTTTAGGTTGAGAGAATCTTTACCGTACCAACCCCTAGATCCTATCGAAAAAAACGCAGTTGCAAACAGAACCAAACCCGCAAGCATGGTGCAGCTTAGTAAGAGTAGTTGCCTATTGTTTAATGCTCGAGTCATGGTTTATCCTTATTTTGAATTTTATTATACCTTTGATTGTGTGATGACGCCTCTTAAGAATTGAAATTTTTTAAGGAAAGACTTGCATGTTAACCTCGAAAATAATGTAAGATGGTGTACCTAAAGATTTGGAATAAAAGTGCACTTAGAGGCAGAAGTAAATAGGAGAGCTAAATAATGGCAGGTGAATTTAAGCAGCAATGCCCAAGTTGTGAAGCGATGGTGTCGATTAAGGACGAAACCTTGATTGGCAAGAAGGCCGAGTGCACGAAATGCAAATTGCGTTTCTTGGTGGAGGCGCCCTCTAAAAACAAACCTGCAGATGATAAAAAAGCACCCGAAGTAAAACCCAAAGCATCAGCCAAGGAAGCTGCTGCAAAAGCTAAGAAAGAACTAAAGAAGGCCGAATCTGGCCAAAAGGTGCCTAGTAAGCTGGGAGCTAAAAATAAGCAAATGCTTATAATTGGGGGGGCAGTGGGGGGCGTTGCTCTTGTAGCTATTATCGCAGCTATGTTTTTGTTTTCGGGGGATGATAGTTCAAAAGCAAAACCGTCGATTGGTCAACGAAGCAAACAGCGCCCAGTCGCACCAAATGGCCCTAATGAAAAAATCGATGAAAAGCCCGAAGAACTTGCCAAGGGGGAAGCTAAAGCGCCTCCAACTGTCGCTAATAGCGATAGAGTTGACCCTGATGTTTCTACCCGCTTGCCCAACGATAGTAAGCTTGTAGCAATTATTCAAATGAAAGATTTTTTTGATAGTATTCTTGCCGAGGTTCTTTTTAATACCCCTGGAGCATTTAATCCCAAAGATTTTACGAAGACATTTGGAATTTCGCTTGAACAAATTGAACAGATCATGATTGCAAGAAGTAGCACTCTGCCGGATTTTAATCCATTAAAGAAAAATTGGAAGATGGCTATTTTAAGGTCTAAAGAACCATTTAAGAAGGCCTACATTGAAAAAAGTATTGCTCTAACTCAGGAATCTGCCATTGAAGGTTTGCAATGGAGTAAAGTTGCTGGCCAACTGGATTCTTTAAGCTCATTGATGCTTGGATTTGATACCAATGAAAAACTATCGTTTTTTCTTGCAGATAGCAAAACGATAGTTCTTGCTTCAGAAGAGAAAATGAATGATTACCTTAAGAAGGATAAAGGTAAACCTAAGAAAACTGTAACCGCTGCACCCCAGGAAACGCCAAAGCCTAATACTATCCCCGGTCTTGGATCGCCGATGCCTATACCGGGATCGCCAATGCCTCCGGGTTCCCCGATGCCTATACCGGGATCGCCAATGCCGGGGCAACCGGCTAATCCAAGTGCGGCACCCGTTCCAGAAGCACCACCTGTAACCGCCAATGGGAATCTTTTTGAAACCTTACCCTTGAGGTTTGCAAAATTGTTGCAAAAATCTGGTTCCGGGATCATGGTGGTGGGAATAGATCTGGGGGAAATAGCTGCGGTAATTCCGGTTGCATCTGCTTATTTAAGCAATTATAAAACGGCAGGCGGTGCCCCTATTCCACCAGATATTGTGAATCAGCTTAAAAATTTATCGAAGCTTGAATATGCGTTAATCGAGGTTGCAAAACTCAACAAGGATACTCAAGATTTTGCAGTAGTTGCAGTAAGCAGAGATCGTAAAGTTGGGTCAGATTTTGCAAAGCTTGTATTCCCGTTAATTAAGAGATTACCCCTTGCATTAAAAGCAATGAAATTAGATGTAAATGTTGATACCGAAGATAAAACAGGTGGCGATCCTTCATCTGCAGGAAACCCTAATAATCCTCAACCCGGTTTAATCCCAGGTTCAATTCCTGGTTCAACAGGTGGGGATGAAATCGTTAAAGACGGGGCCAATGGAATTTTCAAAGCCACGGCATCTTATGACTCGCAAACAGGCAATATGGTGATGGGGATTTTAGGCCAATTGCGTATTCCCCCTGCAATGTTAATGTCTAATAAAGTAACCTTTGGAGGATTTCTCGTCACCTTGAAAAATAGTTTTGAAACCAAAGTGATTGGCAAAAGTGCAGAACCGATGTCCAAGGCAATCATGGGTTATGTAAACGATAAAAAAGCATTTCCTCGTGGTACCGTGGAAGAAGCGACCACCAATAAGAAGTTTGGTTTGCAAATGGCGCCTGATAAAAGAGTAGGTTGGATAGTAGACCTACTGCCTTATTTTTCTGATGGTGATTACGCTAGTTTTTCGAAGTTGGTCGACAGATCAAAATCTTGGAGCGATCCTAAAAATCATCAGGTTGCACGCATGTTTATTCCAGATCTTCTTTATGCAACCCCCAGCGAAGGAAGTGCTGTTTCCATTGATTACAACCAACCCGGTACAACTAATTTTGTCGGGGTCGGAGGCGTTGGGTATGGCGCATCTGAGTTTTCTCAAGATAATAAAAAGTGTGGGATTTTTGGTTACCAACGCATAACCAAGATCGAAGATATAAAAGACGGTCGATCAAATACCATTGCTCTCCTTCTTACCAAACAAAATAAGAATCAGCCTTGGATTGCAGGGGGTGGGGCTAGTATCACCAGTATTTCTGAAGGGCCAGATGCATTGACCCCTTTCTTGTTCCTTGAAAAAACCAGTCGAAACAAAGAAAACGATCTTACAGGTCTTGCAATTATGGCCGATGGTAAAGTTCGCGAATTATCCAACAAGATATCACCTGAAATATTCAGGGCGATGTGTACCATTGATGGCGGTGAAAAAATTGACAACCTCGATTCAATTGCGCCCATTGTCAAATAGAAGCTTTTAAATACTAAAAGCAGGCAGGCAATCAAAACCCTGCCTGCTATTTATTCTCTTCCCTAGGTTCGATTAAATCTTAAAGTCGGGTGATTCGATAATTCGGATGATCAGGGGAGAAGAGTTCGGGCAGTAACCTTGCTCCAAGGCCTGAACGGGTAGGCAAGGCAATATGCCCTTTATCAACTTTAATTGGCTCGTCTATCAATAGTGGATAAAGAGTTTTTATGTGCGCCCGAACTGTTTCCTGATAAGTCACATTGGTACAGCAAGCTGAAATCTGCAATCCTGAAAGCAGGGTTAGGGGGCCTGTGCAATCATGCATCAGTGCTGGTACATTAAACACTTGGGCGAATTCCGCAGCCCTTCGTGTCTCACTGATTCCCCCTATCCAAGTAGGATCGATCATCACATAATCTGCAGCTTTTTGAATCAGCACTTGGCGGTACTCCTCGCGACTAACAAGCATTTCGCTTACCGCAATCGGAACGCCTGCCCGGTTGCGAAAATCTGCAATGGTATCAACACAATCCGGCCTGATAATATCTTCCATCCAAAGCGGCTTGATCTCACGCATGGATTCCGCAATTCGCAAAGCAGCAGGCAGGGAAAAGAAGCCATGGCCATCAAGCATCAGTTCCATTTTAAGGCCGACCCTGTTGCGGATTTCGTGCAAAGGCTTTAATGCGTGCTCGAGATCGGTCCAAGATATCCTGTGCCCACCCGATTTTAAATAGACTTGGTCAAGAGACCAGAGTTTCATTGCGGTGTAACCTTCAGAAAGAAGTTCCTCCGCAAGATCTGAAGCGTGGTGAACGCTGTTATAATTATCCTCAAGGGGGCCTGGTTTGCCCGGGTCGCCATGGCCTGGCCAGCCTTGAGCATCGGGGGAATCCTTGGGTCTTCGTCCGTAGGTTGGGCCACCACAACTGTTGTAAACGGGGATAAGATCGCGAACGGGCCCCCCTAAAAGCTTCCAGATGGGCTGTTTGGTAAGTTGCCCGTGGATGTCCCAAAGTGCGAGGTCGATTGCTGAGATCGCTCGAAGTTCACATCCTCGCGCACCAAATGCGGACGCTCGTTCATAAAGAAAACGCCAGTGGCTTTCAATCGCAGTGGCATCAGCGCCAAGCAACCTGCGTGCCATCCAATCATGCAAAGTAGATGCAACAGCGTGTGGGATGTAATAGGATTCGCCATGACCTATCACAGGGGTGCCATCAACCGTTCCCGCATCGGTGTGGATACGCAAAAGCACAAGGCCCGCCATGATGTCGTGGGGAACAAGAGTTTCGATTGCAACAATCCTAGGGCCGTTACGGAAAGCGTGTTGTTGAGTAGGGCCCGAGGCTAGGGCCGTAAAATCTGAGAGATCAGATCTTTTATTGGAAGTACTCAATCGTATTCCTTTATAGTGTTATGGCGCATTTGTTGGAGGCAACCATAATCCGAACCCAAGGCTATTTTTTACAAATGTAATTAAGCTTGTTTGGGTTATAACTTTGTAGGAGGGTTGTTGTTTTTAGCAGCGGTAATGCTGCTTAGCCAGTATTGCTTGGGGATAAGGCCAAGGCCAATAAGCCCGAGTTGGCTGATCCAAAAAGCGGTTAGCCCCCAAGCCAATTGATCATTAAAACCATAGGCATGAAGCCCCACCCCAAGCTGATTGGTCCCAAACCAAGACCAACCGGTAATCATGTTACCACCGATAGCAAGAAGAGCCACACCGCGGTTTTTAGCCATGCCGCCCCAACGGGCATGGAGGATAAGAGCGTTCCAAATAACAATAAGAAGAGCACCATTTTCTTTAGGATCCCAGCCCCAAAAACGGCCCCAAGATTGATCGGCCCAAATGCCGCCCAGTACGGTTCCTACAAAACTGAAAAGCATAGCAAAACAAACCACACCGTAAATCATTTGGGTGAGCGATTTGTCGCGCGATTCTGAAAGGGTTGTGGTGAATAAGCCCATAAAGACATAAACGATTCCTAGAAACCCAGCCATAAAGGTTGCGGTGTAACCTAATGTTACGCAAGTTACATGGGTAGCGAGCCAAAAATTAGTGTCTAATACTGCTTGCATCATTTCAAGCGTATCGCCCTCAGCGGAAAGGTGCTGTGCGATTAAAAGGGTCAGTGATCCGGTGATGGATCCAACGATATTGCCAATGCCATTTTTGTAAATACCTTCAAGAATCAGGCAACCTAGAACACAACCCCAGCCGATGAAGACTGCGGAGGAATAAAGGTTGGTGACAGGGGGCCTGCCTTGAATATGCATTCTTGAACCCAGCGCCCAAGTATGTACAAGGAGGGTTAGAATGCAGAGCCAGAAAGCAGTCTTGTTGAAAGTTGTAGGAGCAGCAACCCATGCAAAGCATGAAATTAAAAAGACGAATAGGTAAACTACAATGCAATGATAAAAAGGGGAGAAGTTATTAAAGAACACTTCAAAGTTTGAGATTTCAGATTGTACTGGCAATTCCTTGGTGATTAATTCTCGATATTCCACAAGAGCTTTATTGAAATTAAGGGGCTCATTTTTTAGATAGGAAAGTAACATTTGGCCAAACACACTAACAGCAGGATTCATTTCGGTGTTGGGGTCAGCCTGGTTTGCGTTACGGGATTCGAGTGCAGCCTGCATGAAAGGTTTCCAATCTTCGCCTTTGCCCGCAGGGATCACCAAGGGCGTTTGTAAGGAAGCAATTTCCATGTAAGATTGTAAATGATGTGCAAGTTGTAGAACACTTTTATCAAGGGCATCTCGTTTTGCGGGTTCTTTTTGGTCTGCAGCTTTGCCTGCTTTTTCAAGTTCGCCCATCTGACTTGCGAATTCTTCGATCGAGTAACGCAGCCCGGGTCTGGGTTGTAAAGCTAAAAGGCCAAGAAGTTGATCGTTTTCGATGCGAAAAACTTTATGTTTTTCTGCAATATGATTGTCTGAAAATCGGCTTGTCATAACATCTAGCAACCAACGCACTGCAGGTTGCTTTTTGTCTTTTTCACTTAACGAAGCATAGACTTTGTTTTCTTCAGAGGTTCGTTGGCTTTTGTTTTTTAGAGTGGTAAGTTCAGCCTTTTCTTTTTCACTAATGTCGGGTTTGAAAGTTTGGAATCCATCGTTCATCACCATAAGCGAAACCCGGGCGAAGGTGTCCATGGGTTTGATGCGCCCTCGGTCTACAATGGGCAATCTTGCAAATTCTTGAATATGAAATCCCTCTACGGGATCTAAAGGTTGGGCCGCTTGAAAGTAAAAGTATGTGAACCCAAGAATTACTGCAATTGCTGGGACGATGACGCTTGATTTATTCATTGGAAGTCGCCCTCTGCTGCTTGAGGAATGAATTAAGGTGCATGCCAAAATGGATTAACAAGCCAAATGAAACAACCAGACAAGAAAGGTAAGGCATAAGCCATCCGGGATTTCTGACAACTTGAAGAATGGTGCCTTTGTCATTTGGAAGAAACCCCGATTGGTAGAAAGTTTCGCCATCGTAGCGAAGCGGATTATTCATGGAGATAAGAGTTTCTCTGTTTTCGTTGATGTTCTCATTGATGAGTTTGATTTTGCTGGAGAAGTTTTTGGGAGTATTGGTGCCTAGGTAGCGTTCGTGTTTAAATTCGAGGAGCTCTAAGGAGAAAGGTTTATAGGATCGTTTGAACCTAAGAGCCATCTCGATTTTGTTTCCATCATCTGAAATAACAGTTTGCGTTGGTTTTAAGGAAGAAAGGGAAAGCCAAATGGATGCAAGATAAGTCCCAACGCTTTTGCCTGTTTTTTTATCGATCAAGTTAATGTAAGCAGAAGGCAGATCGATTTTTTGATCTTTATCGGTACCCGAGGCCTCGTTTTTTTCGTTTGCCCGGATTCTAATACCATCCCCGGTGTTGGCAAGGTTGGCAACAGAGTCTTTTTTCTCAGGGTCGATTTCTTCGACCGAGGAGTTATTCATGTACTTGCTGATTTCGATATCGAAGGGGAGTTGAGGGTCGGAGATTTTTGCCCCTGTTTTTAGCATATGGTTTGGTATTACCACTACTTTTTCTTTTTTAGGTATCGATAAATCTGAGAATGAAAGTTCCGGCCCATTTACCTTTCCCATAAACCCCGAGGTCTCTTTTAATTCTAAATAATTCGTTGCACCACCTTGTTCGATGGTCATATTTCCTTCTACTGCAAAAATCCCGGTTATAAGCTCGCCCAGCATCATGAGGATAACACCTGTATGAATGCAAATGATTCCGATTCTTTTTTTGGATAATTTAAATCGGATGGCATGGGCTGCAAGAAGGTTGGCCATCATCAGGCAGCCTATCGTCCAGCCGCCGGGAAAAGGAAAAGAGCCAGGCCATTGTGCCGTTGGAGATACCCAGCGAAAGGTTTGGCAAAATCGTGCGAAAACTTGGTTGGGTATAAAAACATAAAAGGAGCGGAAGTAATCGCTTACCGCAGTCCAAATTGGGTTATCAACCTGAGCTAAAGTTCCTGCAAAAACCAAGATCAGCGAAAGAACAAAAAGCACCACGGTTAATTGTAGTGATGCAAGGGGCTTTAAAAGATGTAAGGGGTTGAATTGAGGCTTTTTATTTGGGTTATATTTGTTGTTTGAATCTGGTTCGCTCATTATTTTGCTCCCTCTGCAAACTTAAGTGAAGATACAAAGCTTTCGAAACTTTGCTTTTGCATTTTAACAACCGCATTCGGGCCCTTCATCTTCACAAACCATGTAGTATCAGGGGTGCTTATTACCGCACCCAAAATCCGATCGGTACTACCTTCAATATCAATGCACAATGCAACACTGGATTTTGTTTGAAGCTTGGTCAGGGCGCTAGTGATCATCTCGGGGGATTGAGGGGCAAGGCCTACCTGCTGTCGCCAACGATTAATGTTGCTTTCAAGCCCACCCGCAGGCCCAGCAAGTGGAGTAAGAGTAATGTCTGCTTTACCCGCAGCATCATTGGCCCTAAAGGTTGCAAGGCTCATTGCGGAATTAGGCAATTGCTCCCAAGTTTCAGGTTTTTTGAATTCCTTAACACCGGGTGATGATTGATTTGCAGGTGCATTCACGGGCATTTTTGGGAATGACTTTGCAAATGGCGGAGTCATTGCACCTTTTTTACCACCAGGCCCAGTGTAGTCTGCAAGTATGGTTTCAACTCCTTGAATGGTTTCTTTTTTGATAACGGTGGCTAGATCGCCATCGGATACAGGCCCCAATCCTACTTGTTCACGCCAGCGATTTATGTTGGCAAGTATGGATCCTGCATCTTTACCCAACTTAATAACGGTAAGTTCGAGCTTGGGATTTGCTTCGGGATCTACAAGAAAAGTGGCGAAACGAAGTTCGTTGGTTTTTCCACTTTTCCAATTGTTTGGTGCATTCCATTGAATTGGTGGAGTAGAACCTTCTGCACCAATTCTAACCGTTCGAACAAAGGTTTCGAATTCTTCAGTTTTTGTAGAAAGTTTGCTTGCCGGGCCCATAAGCTTGAAAAACCAAGTGGAATCTCCCTTGGAAAATATGGCGGCCAATAAGCGCACAGGTTCGCCCGTTGCAGAATTTTTTTCTGGGGGATCAAGGCGGGTGACCTCATAGGTTGTGATTTCTTCTTTTTTGCAACCTTGTGCTAGAAAGGTGAAAAGAATCACCAAGCCGACTTTGAACAGAGTCAATGCACTTTTTGTCATTCGATTTCCTGCAAAATTTATCATAGTAATATTATCTTAGCACTAGGGGCATAACTTTATGAAGCAATTTGATGAAATAGCGGCTTCAATTTTGAGGGTTTGATTTTATCGGGGATTGTTCGACTTCATGTCATTTTCAACTTTACAACTTCATGTTGATCCTTGGAACTTTTAGTTCAGGTTCAGGAAGGCGGGTTTTTGGTATCATCGAAACGGAAATCTTCGTTAATGGGTCCCTCTTCACTTTGTCTGGTTCGGTCTCGCTGCATTAAAGCATACTTTCGCATTTGATCATGTTTTTGAAAAGAAAAAGATGACCATAACCTAGCACCATTCCACCCCGCAAGTAATAAAGCCAACCAACCAGCATTAAGGGTGCTATCCCCTAATTTAATCCCTGGACTGGGATTGCCAGTAACTGGTTCATAAAGCAAAAGTCCGCAACCAAGGAGAATCCAGGTGGAACCCAAAAAAATATTCATACGAACAATCTCATTGTACTGTAAACCCAAATAGCTATTTCTATTATCTATCCAAACTCTGAAAGGTACAATCAAAATTATTTCGTTTGTACTGTAGATGTGTAATAATTGGCACTTAGGCAACTTATTCCCATGGAGATCAAAATGCAGTTTGAAATACTCACCCCCGAATTAATCAGTCTTTTACGCAAATATGACACACCAACCATTTGTAATGTGGTCGAGTTGTTAGATTTAAGGCCTAGGTCTTCCGGGTACATGGATAAACGAATTCAGGCATGTTTCCCTTCGCTTCCTCCCATGATAGGTTATGCCAGTACCGCAACCTTCAGATCGGCTGCACCGCCTCGGGGGGGCAATGTGTATGCTGGCCTTTCGGGGCAACTCGAAGACTTTAAAAAGTTCCCTGGGCCTGCTGTTGTTGTGTTTCAAGATCTTGATGAACCTTCCGCCTCTGCGACTTTTGGGGAAGTCATGTGCACCACTTATAAAACTTTTGGCGCTGCAGGCTTGATTACCAGCGGAACAGGGCGCGATCTTGATCAGGTTGCAGCAATAGATTTTCCTGTTTTCACTTCGGGAACCGCCTGCGCTCACGGATATTGCCAAATCTTGGATATTGGCGTAGGCGTTCATGTAGGTGGTGTCACTATTTTTCCGGGAGACATAATCCATGCAGACAGAAACGGCGTAACTACTATCCCGCATGGCACTGTCTCGCTTGTTGCCAATGCTTGTGCGGAATATATGGATGCAGAGGCAGTAATCATGGATTATTTGAAAACGAGTAAACCAACGGTTGCAGGTTTTACTGCTGCAAGAGAAGAATGCAAAAAGAGAATTGATGCGTTGGGGGCAAAATTAACCGCAATGGTGTCTAAGAAATAAGTTACTTTGCCAGAAAAGCGATCGAAACATAGGTAGGCTTATCTGTTGGGTTAAAAACAATCAGGGATAGCATTCCGGGTTCTTTATTGCGGAATGAAAGTGAGGGGGCATCGCCTACATCATCTTCAAGGGAAAGTTGTTCATTGTTTTTATCGGTAACGGCAAGGTCGATATCTTCAGATCCCACACACCCAGAAGTTATTACAATAAGGGGTTTGGCTCCAGATTCAAATTCTATGACTCTAGAACCTCCTGGGCCGAGGTTAAAGGATTGGGAACTTTTTGCTTGGGTTCCATTCAGAAACTTATATCCTTTTTCAGTAAACAAGGCGATTGCGGGGCTCATTTTTTTTGTCGCAGCAACCTGATCATTTTGATTTGGATCCTCGTTCTTATCCATTGCCAGATTGTCACGATTTCTTTCAAGTAATTCATAAACATTAGAAATTTCGAGAGAAAAGTTTAGTGCTTCGAGTGCAATGCCTGTCCTATCTGCGGATTTTCTGATGATAAAAGTATTGACGCCAAGTACCCTGCCATAATCATCAAAAAGTGGCCCACCGCTGTTGCCAGGATTCAAGGGTACGGTCACCTGCAAAAACATAGAATTCATCATTTTTCTTCCCACTGCGGAAATGATGCCATTGCTTAGGGTGCGGGTGAGAATTTTATTTCCTCCGCCTGGGTGTCCGATTGCAAAGACATTTTCACCCACTTGCGGAGTATGCTTTTTGGGGGCAAGGGGAACTGGCTTGATGGATTTTTCCTCTAGCATGTTGCGGGCGCCATCGACATCGATTAATGCAAGGTCTGCGGTAGGGTGAATATCAATGATACGAGCGATGCTGGCGTTGATTTCAAAGCTTTTGTCTGCATCGTTTTTGTCGCCAGTAAAGAACTTTACAGTCACCCCTTTTTGCTTGGCCCCATCAATCACATGCCTATTGGTTATCACATAGTATTTACCTTTGAAACTGACTAGAAATCCTGATCCGGAGGATACGCCCGGGTTGATGATGAGTGGAACCGATGGCGCAAGTTTCGAAAAGAGTTCTTGAAGGGGAAGCTTTTGGTCCCCGGGAACAGCCATCCCCAGCATATTTTTAGATGGTTCAGAAGGGCTTTTAACGATCAATGTGGCTGCCGCATTGGGGGAATCATGGAAAATGGGAGAGAGCCAAATGGTTTTGTTGGCATTAGTCGCAAAGGTTTTTAAGGCGGGCCAGAAATTAGCTTCAAGGTTGCCATCAGTGCGGATGGCAAAAGTTGAATCACCTGAGGTGGCGTCTTTTCTGCCTACCTCCTTGCACAAAGATTGGAACGGAGAAGAAATTCGGGCATTATCATTTTCATCATGCGCTATTTTTTCGTCAAATGAGGATCCATAAACCTTAAGTTTGATCGATTGATTTGTTTTTTTTTCAACATCGATCCCGTTGCTCGATAAAGGTTTTTCCTTCAATCCTTTAAATAAAGCGACGACATCGGGCTTGCCCTTCAATGGGGGTTTTCCTTGTTCCTGCCATATTTTTAATAAATACCCGAAATCTCCCAAGGATTCGTGGGTGAGCCAGTCGAGGATTATATTTTCAGGAGGTTGATCTTCAGGAAGTATTTTTTTAAGTTCTTCCAACGCATCGGGTGGTAATTCCTTTAAGAGTTCTGAAGCTTTCTTCAGTAATCCCTGCCCGCGCCTTTCATTTAAGAATATCCTGACTTTTTCTTCTGCGGGTTCTTTTGCAAGATTTGCCAAATCGGCCAAGGCATTATTGGCTTCATCGCTACTTAGCAATGCCACTGTTTTTTTTAGGACTTCATTTTTTAGCTCCCAGACTTTTTGCCGATGAACTAAAGATGCAATTATGGTTTTCTCTTTAGTTGCAGGCGTTATTTTTTTTACCTCTTCTCCTTTTACAACCTTGGCTAGGCTCTCTTTTTTATCATTGGGTATTGTTTTTTCACTTTTTACCCCGAATAGAAATAACATTGACCCTGATAGCAACAGTAAAAATAATCCAAGCATAAGACCAAAAATTGCGATTATCGGTACCGTACGGGGAGGTGCATTCGTGTTGGTTAAAATTGGTATTTGTAATGTAGGGGTAGGTTTATTGATTGCTGCGGATTGGGGCAGCGCAGGGGGTGGAATATAAGAAGCTTGAATCCGTGGTGCTTGGGGCAAAGTTGGTGGCTGAATTAAACCAGGTTTTGTTTCAGATTTTGTTATTTTGTTTAAATCAATCCAATCCGAATTCCCTACCAAGCATACTTTGGCCCGTGTTGATAAATTGTTCTTCTTCGCCATCTCTTCCATTTGTGATAAAGAGAATGGACCTTTGGTTTGCTGCCCGGGTTCACTAAGCCAGTATTGCTGCATTAAGTAGCCTAGGTTTTGTATACATCAGGACTGATTTTTACCAAAGCCGTTGCCTTCAACCAAACTAATCTCTTTACAGCATAACCCATAGTTAGGTATGAATCCATCAAGAGTTGGTATTGTTAAATTTATTATCTTGGGCAAAATAACCTTCATGCGAAATGAATTGACCTTGTTAGCCAATAGGCAGTTTGACCTTTTGGTGATTGGCGGCGGAATAACTGGCGGGGGCGTGGCACAAGATGCTGCAGCCCGGGGTTTGAATGTTGCGTTGGTGGAAAAAAAAGACTTTGCCTCGGGGACCTCCGGGATTTCATCCAAGCTGGTTCATGGCGGGTTACGCTACCTCGAGCATGGTCAAATATCGTTGGTTTATGAATCCTTGCAAGAGCGTGGAAGATTATTGCGAAATGCGCCGCATCTGGTTAAACCCTTGCCCTTTTTATTACCCGTGTACTCAGATTCTCGTGTGCCTGCCTGGAAATGGCGCGCAGGACTAAAGCTATATGACTTACTAGCAGGGTTCGCCAACATTGCACCCAGCAAAACCATCGCTCCTTTTCACCTTCGAAAGCAAAACATCCCGTGGGCTAAATTCCCGCCACTTTGTCTCCAATACTTTGATGCTCAAATGGATGATTCCAGACTTTGCATCGAAGTTATCCAGTCAGCTAAGGGAAATGGGGCAGCAGTTGCCAATCATATCGAAGTAACTGCGTTAGATCTTTTTCCAGGCAGACTTTCCAGAATTCAAATGCGCGATTGCCTGACAGGCGAGCAAATCGAATGCGAATCCAAAGTGATTCTGAATGCCACCGGCCCTTGGTCCGACCAAGTCAGAAAACTTGCGGGCGAATCTGGGCCAGACCTCGTCAAACCTACCAAGGGCGTTCACATAGTCCTTAATGATGTTGGCTTGAATGCTGCAATGCTGCTTCTGCACCCTAAAGATGGCAGGGTTTTCTTTATTATCCCTTGGCTTAACCGCACTCTTGTCGGTACTACGGATACCGAGTGGAATGGGCAATTAGGCAAAGTTTCTGCAACCGTCGAGGATATTAATTACCTTGTGGAAGGGTTCACTCATTTCTTGAAACCGGTTATAAAACCTGAAGTTATCCAAGCTTTTGCAGGTTTGCGACCCTTGTTCAATGCCGAGGCTTCGCCTTCTTCCAGATCTAGAGAGTTTAAGTTGCATCTTGGCTCTAACGGCATGTTTTCCGCGGTCGGGGGGAAATACACAACTTATCGTGCCATGGCTGAAGAAATCACTAATGCCCTTTGTAAAAAATTAGGCAACCGTAATCGTTGCACTACTATGGATGCCCTTCTGCCGGGGGGCTTTACTATTAAACGCAAAGGATTTGAGGCCAATGGCACCAAAGAGCTTGGCTGGAAATATGGTTTGCATTCAATTGATGCGATGCATTTGCTGAATCGTTATGGAAAAAGAGCAGGATTGGTTGCGCAATATTGTCTGGAAAACAAGATGTTGGCTGAAAGAATCGATTCCAAATTACCTGATCTTATGTGTGAGTTCGCATTTCATCGGGATTTTGAAATGGCTCATCTGCCTGATGATTTTCTTTATCAGCGAACCAGATTGGGTTACCTGTTGGATGATCAATCCTTGGAAAAAGCCCGCACCAAGGTTCTACCCTTTTGCACTAATTATCAAAGCTAGTTAGTTATGCTTTTAATACTTCTTTAAAGCCAAGTAGGCTTCCAAGGATATTATTCTGAGGATAGCTATGGCCTAGATGTTGCCTGAAGCCTTCTGCAGCCTCGACGCCTATTTCTTTTCCCTGATGGGCTGCGAAATTGCGCATGGATAATAAATACTGATCCATTCCGTGGTGTTTTAAAAGCCAATCTCGCTGGCTCGCATGGGCTGTCAGCATTTGGGCTTTTGTTTCTATGGTTGAGGTGATGTCAATCATAAATTGAGGAACTACTTTTTTACCCATTGGATCAACCCCTTCGATTGGGTCGCAATAATAAAGATGAGGTATGTGAGGAATGGGTTTCATAGAGGTAGATGGATCAAAGTTTGGGATGGGGGCACAAAAAGCCGCAGCCCTCACTATCGCGCTTGTTTGCTCGTGATCCATCATGTAATCCGAAGGGCTATGAGTAAGTATTATCGTTGGGTTGACTTCTCGAATTAGGTGGGTGACTTTAAGCAAGGGTTGTTGCGAGTAAAAAACAAGTAGGTCTTTTTCTTCGATGCAGTGGTATTGGCCCTTAAGAATTGCTGCAGCTTCAGACCCTTCTTTTCTTCGAATTTCTGAAATGACTTCAGGAGCTAGGCTTGCAGAACCACAATCACCAGGCGTCATCGTGGCGATATGAACTTTAAAGCCTTGTTCTAAGGAAAGGCGGGCAAGGGTGCCTGCGCATAAAAACTCTGCATCATCGGGATGAGCTAATATACAAAGCACAACTTTAGACATTCTTTTGCCTTTAATTCATTTTTGCTTTAATTAGGACTTACGCAGTTGCCGTATCCAGCCTTCGGAATCAAGGTCTTGCCCTGTAAGCCCAGTTGGCATCTTCAACAACAATTGCAATCTAACCCAGTTTATTCCCTTGTGGAAGCAGTAATTTTTAAACACCGGGAAGGCTCGCAAGGCGAGGCCAATGTGGGCCTGCTGGTCTTTTTTATAGACAGCTAATTCCAACGGGTATTTCGCATTTTTCCCCGGGAACGCCAATCTCCTGATTGGCATTTTTAACCCAGCCAATCGGGAGATTGGCGTTCCCAGGATTAAGATTCCCAGTGTCAGAGTCGGAAGCGTAAGCGACGGTTTGCCTTTAGCGACGGTTTACCCAGCCCGGATCGTGCCCCTGCAGCCAGGTTCCGTAGGTGGTGAAGGTGATGAAGTAAGCTAGGTCATTACCGTCGCTAACGCTTCCGGCTCCGTTTGCGTCCTTACCGTCCGTATGAGGAATTACGCAAACGCCTGCAAACACTGGGAGTTATGCCTTAACTTCATGGCATTCGTGCCTGTCCCTTTTTTTCTTTCAAACCTTCGTGTCTTCGTGGCTTCGTGTGAACCAAAAAGACGCTTAATCTCCCGGGGTTTTGGTTTTATCATAATATTCTTTAACACAGCACCTACACAAGTATGTTTAGGTAGGTGTTATTTAAGAGTAAAACCATCAGAAGCAGCGAATCTTGTTTCAACCCCCTCTAAGTCGGGGTATCCATCCAATCCTTGGAGCCTAAAAATAACCAACCAAAAACCTCTAATAAATTCTTAGATATCCTTTGCCCCTCTAATTGTTTGTGATCAAATGTACTCATCTAAGAAGATTGAGCGCCCATTTCTGCGACTCGAAGTGGCTGAATGTGGGTTGCTCAAATGAAAACATGGTAGGCGGCAAATACAACGGAGTACATTCGTGATAACGGAATTCCTTGACGGCGTCGATGGCTCCGTACATGACCAGTTTCAGGTGTGGCGCACGGCTCATGAAAACGGGACCTTTTTGACTTTAAAGACGAAAACTAGTGCCAACCTTCATGGTGTCCGCTGCTTCCACTTCGGTGGTGGGCCGCCCTTCTTGTTTGAGGATAGTTTCGTTGGGTCCTTAACCAAAAAGTTAAAGGTATGTGGGTCGAAAGCGGAACTTTCGGCATGGGCGACCAGCCACGGCGTTCAGGTGACTCCCTGCCGGCACTGCTTGCGTAAAAAATTCTTGGGCAAAGGGTTGGTGGACGAAGAGGCTTGGCAAAGCAGACTACCTGAGGAACTTCCCATCGGACCAGCCTATAGTGAAGGCAGCGTACAGCGAATCCTGATCAATCGTTACGAGCGTGATCCGCGCGCTCGGAAAGACTGTATCCAGCACTACGGGGCAACCTGTGTCCTGTGTGGATTCGATTCCGCCGCAGTGTATGGGCAGGTGATGGCTGGGATCATTCATGTTCACCACCTGAAGCCGCTGTCAAGCGTCAGAACTGAATACAAGGTCAACCCGATTAAAGATTTGCGGCCCGTGTGTCCGAACTGCCATGCAGCCTTGCACCGGCACGAACCGCCCTACTCGCTCGATGAAGTGCGTAAGCTCCTGCATAAGACTAATATGCCGAAAAAGCGTTGCACTTGACCGGGCCGGCATTATGGGTTTTCGAGACATCACGTTCCTTGCAGCCGGCCCGGCAAGTGAACGCAGTCGTTCGGTAACAGGATAGGAAACACATGGAAACGGTTAATGTTAACTTCACCGGGCCATTCAGCTTTAGGGACCCCCAAAATTCTGTTTTCACGGCGCCATGCGCTGGGGAGGCTGGAGTTTACTTATGGACTATTAAACAATGTAGCGACTTCACACATATGGTGCACTACATAGGGGAGACGACGTCTCTCGCGAAACGACACAGAGAGCACCTTGTCAATATTCTCGGACTCAGCCACGGGATATTCGATCCGGACAAGGCGCAACAAGGAGTCAGCGTACGCATTTGGTCGGGACTGTGGAGGGACAAATCGCCGGAGGGACCGGGTAAGCAAATGGCTGCGTACCAAGCGATTCATGCCTCGGTCATCAAATATGTCTCCATTCTAACCATCTTCTTCGCCCCATTGAGAGTTGAAACTCAATTGCGGAAACACATTGAGGGATGTATTGCAAAGAATTTAAGGAATAACCATTCTGCCGACACGGCGCTATATCCGGCCGATAATCATGTTGGAACCATGAGCGAGAAAAATCGTGGAAAACTTATGACTACAGCACCCGAGATAATTTGTGGTCAAGAGAAGCGCAGTACAAAAATCGTTGAACTGGGGGATCTCATGATTACAGCACCCGAGATAATTCGCGGACTGGATGAACGAATCCCATACTGAACGAAAACCTAGTGTACCGAACAGGAATGAGATGATGAAGCTTCCCCCTAACCTCAAGGCTTTTGTAATCGGGCAGGAGTGGACGTTTGCCAAGACCTATGCGCCCACCTGGCCACACGAATATATTGTTCGCAACCATGTTGACGAAGAGTTTTTTAGTCAGCTTGTACAGCATATTCGAACAAATGGATATGAAGGGAAGTTCTACAGGAAATCTATCACATACTTTGATGAAGATGGGATGGTCTACTGGACGATGGGATCACCCATTGAGGAAACAACTATCGTAAACCGATGCAAGACAGAACAGACCTACGAGTATCGTCTAAGATGCGGCACACTACCGGAAGCCATCAGCGCAGATGCCTAACTATTAAACTGCTTACTCTGCCTTTTTAGACCGGAAGAAATAGTGTAAAACTATTTTTAGGTTTAAAAATAGAGGCGTTCTGGATAGTTAAATAAAAAAAATCCTTATACTCTTGACATTAATTCAGGATTTGGGACGCTAGCAGTAAAGAGTAATTAAGAATAGGTGATGTTCCTAGGCCTAAAGGTGTAACTTGATATGAAGCAACTACTACTCACAATTACTGCACTAATGATAATTCTGCCGGTATCTCTTAAAGCTCAAGAGTCAGACTTAGTTGAACAATTGGCAAAGCAAGCCGATGCAATCATTTCAAAAAGAAGTAGTCAGCCTAAGTTGCTCCAGCAACTATCGACCCTTCAAGGAAAGAAGGATATCTAGTGTCCGTTCGGTGAAGTACAGGTGCCAAAAGGCGAATTGAATCCGGTTTTTAGATTACTTGGTTGGCAAAAGCGTGTGAAGTTGATCTGCAGGAGTGGTGGGTAACTTGATCAGCGTATCTCGCA
>Ga0209702_10003759_pt1 | contig 23377 bp, 32 predicted proteins | sample FRY01_FD_187210 | JGI IMG/M metagenome (GOLD analysis project Ga0209702, IMG submission 187210) | Freshwater microbial communities from Lake Fryxell liftoff mats and glacier meltwater in Antarctica - FRY-01 (SPAdes) (version 2) | ecosystem: Environmental > Aquatic > Freshwater > Ice > Glacier... | reverse complement strand
TAGGGATCCCAGCAATTGTATTTGTACCTTACTGGCAAACAAGCGTGTATTACACGAATAATAGCCACGTAAATAATTTAGAGGATTATTTAAAGCTAACATCGGATTCCCCGTAATGGAGAAACACGAGCAAGCAGCAGTAATAGGGTGGTCTAGCCATATCCCTGAAATTAGGGGTAGGCTATTCCACATTCCAAACGGTGGCTCACGCCACAAATTGGAGGCTGTAGCTCTGAAAAGACAAGGTGTTAGGGCAGGTGTAAGTGATTTATTTTTACCCGTGCCAAAAGGCAAATTTCACGGCATGTGGATTGAAATGAAAGCAGTTAATGGCGCTAAGCCCAGTAAGGCTCAGCAGGAATGGCTGGATGATATGGAAAGCTTAGGCTATGCAGCTATCGTAGCCTATGGCGCAGAACAAGCTATTAATGGCTTAAAAAACTACTTAGCATTGGAGGCTTAAATGTTTGGTGCAATATTTACAGGAGTTTCAGATATCGTTAGCGGCTGGTTTTCATTAAAGAAATCTCAGCTACAAACGCAGCGCGATATTGAAGCCAATAAATCACGCTTAGCACTTTCAACTGAAAGCAATAATTCAGCATGGGAAATGGCCGACTTAGCTAATAGCGATAAGTGGCTAAAGCGCATTCTTACAGCACTTATTATATGGCCCATTATTCACTGTAACTTTGATGCCGCAGCTGTGGCGCAATACTTTTCAGCACTAGCTAATTCAATACCTGGATGGTGGTTATCGCTATTTATATTAATATTTTCAAATGTATTTGGAATTTCGCCTATGCGTAATTCGATTTTAAGCATCATTGCAGCAGCTAAAAAATAACAGGAGACAGGGGGTGGCGTATATGTCAGAATCAGCAAGTTTTAGAGCAGACGATGTTAAATGGATTATTGATTTAGTTTCAAAGAATTTTAACTCCAGCCTCGAAAAAATTGAAAAAACATTGGAAAAAGTAATGTCTGAAATGGTTTCTCGCAAGGAATTTGACGAGCTGAAAAAATCAGTTACAGATCTAAAAGACCAGGTTACAGACACCGAGAAAACATTTGGAATCATGGAGTCAATTAAGCGCCAGTGGAAATTTCTTTCTCTTTTGTCGGTTATTTTTGGTGGCATGTGCGGCGGAATGTATATAATTGGTAGTGATATTCATGTTATTGCCAAGACGCAGCAGCAGGGGATTGTCAACCTAAGCTCGTGACATTGTCAACTTTAAGGTAGGGGATTGTCAACTTTACGTGGCATAAAAATAATAAACTGGAAATAAGCTTTATTGCTAATGGTAAATAAATGAAATAACAATCAAACAAATATCCTTTTAAAATCATATGATTTTATTCATAATTTCCCGTGTTAATCTTTCAGTCTCGTTCATAACCCAATAATCTCCTGTGTAATGTTAAAATTTCATGTGCACCAATTTGCGGGGAACCGGTGTCAATCTGTAGTAATCTGTTTCTTCATAAAAAATGTCTAAGCTTTGAAGTTTTTCGCTGTAATAATAAGGAATCATATTCATACATTGGGCGCCCTGAATATCTTCTTTTTTTATCCCGGACTGAAAACAAGGGGCATCCCACTCTAGCTGCCTAGCAGCCGCATAAAGCTTCTTAGATAATTCATATTTAGTTAAGTTTCTTTCGGCGACAAAGCACACCTCGTAAAAGGCAACATCTGATTTAAACTCTTGCGCATCGCCATGTTCGCCAAGCTTACACCTTAAACTGGAAACCGCATCTTGCCCATAAATTTTTAAGCTTTTTGTTGAGTTTAAATCTTCTCGTATTGTATTAAAATTTAATTTATCACTCATTATTTTACAACCTCACTCAAATGCGCCTTGCTCAAATGAGCATAACGCAATACCATTTCATAACTTGACCACCCGCCAAGCTCCATTAACACATTTAACGCAGTACCTTTTTGTACATGCCATGATGCCCACGTGTGGCGCAAGTCATGCCAGCGAAAGTTTGTAATTTCGGCTTTTTTAAGCGCCTTAGGCCATACAGCAAAAGAGATTTTGCTGGCGAAAGGTTTGCCATAATGCGTAACGAATACATTCGTTTGATGCGTGCCTACCTGTCCTTTGATTATTTCAATTGCTTTTGGCGTGAGCGGCACAAATAAAGATTTTCCGTTTTTCATATGAAAACCATCAATGACCAGGCACTTTCGTTCAAGATGAACTTGGCTCCATTCTAATCGTGCAACGTTACCCCAGCGGAGCCCCGTTTGCAGTGTAAATTCAGCCATTTTACCAAGGCTAGCGGGAAGGGCGGTAATCAACCTGTCAGCCTCATCGCGTGTTATATAGCGAATAATCGCATTGTCAACGGGGAATAGCCTTACCTTGGGAGCGCTTGATAGCCACTCCCATTGCTCCTTGCACTTACTAAATAATTTATTGATAACGCTGAAATAGTTATTTACAGTTGCTGCAGATTTTCCCGATTCCAGCATGTCATGCGCCATCCTAGTTAATATTTTTTGCTGGACTTTAATTAACATAACGTCACCAATGTTTTCTAAAAGATACGCGAAAACTTTAGAGTAATGCGCTCGCTGTATTTTGTAATTTCGATTTGCTCGGCTGGTGTTAATTGCATCATATTCTCGCATAAATTCCATTGCTGCATCGCCCACTTTTTTGGTGGTATCAATTTCTCCATTACTCTGAGCATGCAAATTTTCTTTATGTTTTTTTAAAAACTTTTCCGCTTGAGATTTATTTTGCGTCCAAGTACTGCCTCGATATCGCCGCTTCTCGAACCTAAAGTCATACCACCAGATTTTTGTCTTATCGTCCCGACTAAGCATTTTTTACCAACCCTCTTAATAGGTTCGCCAAGTTCTTTTCGGTGGTTACTTTTGCATTCATTAATAAATTTTTCCAAATCACGCTCATCAAAAAACCATTTACCTTTGGGGGTGTCATCATACTTAAACCCTCCGTAGTGAGAGGGCGCATGGTATATTTTTTTTGCCGAATATCCTAGATAGGCGGCGGCTTGTTTTAGGGTTAGGACTGTCATTCTGACCTCTTAGGATTTCAAAATTACAACAATAAACAGTGCGAAAACACATATCGTTGAAACGCTTACGCTTATCGCTTCTGGCAAACCCATTAGTGAATGCTCCCTTCAAAATTATCGATATTTTTCTGACCCGTTTCCAGCGAAATATATTCTGATGCCGGCACCAAGACGAACCCATTTGTCACACCCCCGTCCTGCATGCTTGCAAACACCAGCAGGCTCCCAAGGCCAAGGCATTTAATTACTGTGGCTTTCTTAAAATTTGAATCGCTAATAAATATCACGGCATCTTGATTAGCTTTGGAAAGAAAACCAATTAAATCTTTTACGGTTATCGGGGTAGTTATTGTCACGGCCTCCATTAGCATGCCCTCACTGGCTTTCTCGGAACAAACGAAATCTTAACATCACAGCCAAGCCCATTTGCGTAAGCATTTAACGTGCGCACACTGGGCGAATGTTTCTTTTTTCCGCCACCTGATTCAAGGCGAGCAACAGCTGAAGCAGTAGTGTTCATCTTTTTAGCCATGTCGTCTTGGGTTAATCTGGCTTGATGGCGCGACTTTGTCATCATGGCAAATATATCGCCCTCATCGGCGGATTGTAGTTTCTCTAGTTTTCTTGCGTTCATGTTGTTTCTCCATTGTTTCCTGCTGAAATTGCAGCAATTTTTTGATTTAATGCGCTGCCTTTGCGCTTAACTGGCTCTTGTACAATTTGGCTTTCAATAATTCGCTGAGCTTCATCCTCATCAAATATTCCTGTCAATCCAAAAGCTATTCGAGCGCACTGAATATATGATTTGTGGCGCAGCATACGCTTAGTATGTGTTTTCCACGGAGTAACATAACTTAATTCTCGGTAAACCTCGTCCAGATACTCGCGAACAATAGTGGGTTGATTATTTCCCTTTATATGCATGATGGTGTCGCACCAAGTAGAGCACGGTTTAGCCCCAGGCATGGTTATGATGTCGTCGCTAAACCGAAATTCCACGCCATCGAACATAGGGTTTCTGGTAATTACGGTTGCCCATCCATCAACACCAACAACCGGAACTATGCCGCCCTTATCTGGATACGCATAGATTTGTTTCAAGAAAGGGTTTAGACCATACTCTTTACAAACAATTAATAATGCCATCATTTGCGCGTCTGAAACTTCACCATCTTTTTGCTTAAAAGCAGTTTGTTTTAAGGTGCTAAGTAGCTTTGCAGGTTCAACACTCCACCTGCTAGCCATTGTTGTAACCAAGCTTTTTTTCTCATCTTTTACCGCAGGCAAGCCAACAGTTTCGCTAGCTGGTTGCTGAATAACGGATGCAATCTCGCCAGTTTGTTCGTTAATTACTTCGGTTTCCAACAGTTTCGCTAGCGGGTTGCTGAATAACGGATGCAATCTCGCCAGTTTGTTCGTTAATTACTTCGGTTTCACTCATCTTACATTGCCCTCGCTGCTATAAATTTATTGGTTGCCCAGTAGGGCAGTTCGATTTCTAGAATTTCTTTGCTGTACATCGGCCACTCGTTGGCCTCTAAGCAAGCTTTGTAAACCCTCAATGCTTCTTTGTATTCATAACGGCCTTGTGCGATATCATCGCTCGATATCTCATAAGGCTGCACACAATGCGGCGCACTTTTTTCAACAACAAAGTTGCACACGGTAACATCAATACCAAGCACCGCTTTAATGCCATCAATCATCATAGCTGCTTGCATGTAGTAGCCATACTCAGCCATGCTGCGCGGAAAGCCAGCAGGAGAGGCATCTTCTGTAGTTTTTAAATCAAACACGGCATTAATTTCATAATTAAGAAAATCAGGCCGTGTTTTACAAAGCACGCCGGTTTCTTCATCAATCCAATATATAGATTGCTCAGCTTCACCTTTTTCAAAATTTAAAATAACGTTGCAAAACGGGAACTGTAATATTGAATTTTTCATCCCAATTATTTTTTTTGCATCTTGCGCAGGCATTGGCAGCAGGGGCGCATATTTAGCGCGCGTCGCATCGCTGACAGTTTTTTGTTGAATGACTTTATAAATATCTTTCCAAGTGCTGCGCTCTAAAACAGCAGTATGCAACGCAGAGCCAAGCTCTAAGCTCTGCGTACGTTTTTTGTCTTTACCTAAAATATAATGATGATGATATTTTTTAGGGCATGCTTTTTTTCCAACAAAATATTTCAATGAGGAATTCGACATGCCAGTTGAGCCGTGATATTCATCATTTGTTATGTTATATTTTCCAGGCGCAAATGCTGTGACGCGATTTTCGATTAACATGTTTATTCCTCCATTATCTCGCATGTTTCTTCGTCAAAAGGCTGTGGCCATCCACCAAACCATCCCCGACCAAACAGCCAATATTTCTGCAATCAATAAATGTGTCATGCTGCATACCATACCCCTGCAAACATTTCCACCCATTGGCAATTTCTGGATAGTCGCTAACCAAAGAGCGTAGGGCGCTTGTTAATTGATTTTTATTAATATCAATTGCCAGCCGCTCATATAGCGGCATTGCAGCTATCGATTCTTTAGATTTTTCACATAACTTAACCAATTCAAAGTGTGCATTAAGCGCAGTTCGCTCAGCATTGGCGATTTCATCGATGCGAATATCCAGCGCCTTCCAACTTGCATTTAAATTTACTTGTGTCATAATATCTCCCGCAACTAACATACCTTCATTTGTTAATTTCACCACGCCCAACTGATCCTTGGGCGTTTTTCATTTCTACCATCATGCCGGCATTGCCATAAATTTTCGCTGCTTTAAGCCCAAATGTTTGCTCATCATTTCGCTAAGTTCTTTTGTTAGGCTTTTTTGCTCTAGTCTTATAGAATCTAGCTGGCTTAATAAGCGCAGCTCTTGTTGTCTTAACGCCGACCGCTCGCTAAGTTCTTTTGTTAGGCTTTTTTGCTCTAGTCTTATAGAATCTAGCTGGCTTAATAAGCGCAGCTCTTGTTGTCTTAACGCCGACCGCTGAGCTTCTCTGTCTAACACCCAATCCACCGTTTTAATTGCTTGCATAGTTTTCTCCTTCATTTGTCAATTTCAAAAAAGGCCGCCGAATGCCCATTTATGTTATTCTTAACAACGGCGGCTAGCCTTTTACTACTTACTCCATCCCTCTGACCAGGGACGACCTACATGTGCAGCTCTACAGCTGCATCATTAGATTAGGTGCGTTTGTCGAACATTGGCTTTCGCTACCCCTCGTACCAAAAACCGTTGCTCGCTAAACGCATAAACTCTTAACTCATCAAATCTCTATAACGCTGGTGGTCATCGTCTTCACGCCATTCTTGCTCTAGTGACTGCTTTCTCGGAGCCGGTGGTGTCTCACTAAGCTCTTCGCAGTAAGGTTCAAACTTTTGGCCGTACCTGTTAAACATTTTTTTATCCCTTGCGCGTTTGTTATGATTAAATTATAAGTTAGCTTAGATTTCGTGTCAAGTAAAATATAAGATTATTTACTTGACACGAAATCTAAGCTAACTTACTTGACACGAAATCTAAGCTAACTTACTTGACACGAAATCTAAGCTAACTTATAATTTAATCATGAATCTTAAGTTTAAAGATGTTGTTGCTTATTTTGGCTCTATTTTAGAGCTAGCTGAATCTCTTGGTGTGAAGCGTGAGGCTATATATCAATGGGAGAAAATTCCAGTACTTCGCTGTTATGAGCTTGAAAAACTTTCTCTTGGAAAATTTAAAGCATATGATCTGTTGAAGCTAAAACTAAAAGACTCACCAACCGCCCCGAACAAACCCCGTCGGGCAACGTCTCATACAAACGGGTAAAAAGAATGCCCCGCATAGCTATGCGGGGCTTTAGGTTAAGTGCCTAAAGGTAAGAGTCAGCTCTTATCTGTATGTACTTATAATAAACAACTAAACCACAACAGTAGACTTGTTTATAGCTTTACATGCAATAACGATTTTTTAATATATGTGAGATATTTCTCACAGGTTTTAAAATCCGTAAGAGATTGCTCACGGTGAGAGGATAAGGATTAGACAATGGCTGAAACAGGACAAATAGTGACACTCAATAAAGCGGACATTGCTTACCTAGATTATGGATTGGTAGACATAGCCATTCTTACAGATTTAGCACCCAGGGAGATCCGCGCGTTAATTGCTAGCGGAGACTTTCCCAAGCCATTCAAATGTCAGATGTCATTTGCGGATACCCACAAAAAAACAGGTCAACGTATTCTGCGCTCTAGAAATATTGAACGCTGGGAAAAGTCAGCTATTATAAGTTGGATTAAAGGGAACTTGAATGGCGATTGACGACCTTTATCAAGATGAAAACGGTTTGCCCATCTATCCGGTCAGGATATGCCGAGAAGCGCATTTCGTTTTGCTGCGCCGTGCCAGCCATTTCCAATTTATGATTTACGCCGAATTAACAAGCCTGCGTGACCCTGGCAGCGGCACGGTCGGTGTTCGCCATCTACTTCTTGCAAAATACTTTAAAGACCGCTTTGCCACCGCTGCACGTCACGGCAAAGCAGCGGTAGAGGCACCTAATCCAACACAAATTGAATGGGCTATTTTAAAGCTAAAAGAGTTTGGGCTTGTGGATATCTCTGAGGAAGCCTGTAAAGAACTCAAAAAGCGCATAAAATTGTTCATGCCACTAGAAAAACAGTACGACGAATACGTACAAGAAACTTACGGATTGTCTAAAAAAAACCCTGATTTTGACACCAAGGGATTAATCCGCGTGAAATAAGTCTTTATACAAGGCATATGGGACGGTTTAAAATTTCAGTGAGTTTTAATTGTTGATTTTAAAGGATTTTTAGGAAGTTATCCACAGAAGTCTTTATTAAAGACCTGCATGACTCTTTATGAATATATATAAACATAATACTTAAGGTAGTAACAATAATAATAAAAGATTTTAGGGAAAGCTGTGGATAACTTCTTAATTATCGAAGAGGTCGGAAAGTACAGTTAAAAACGATAGGTTATTGTGGTTAAAATACAGAGATAGGGGCTTGCTATGCAATTATCTCAACGTTACCCTAGCTTGGGGTTGGGTAATAAAAAATAATGGCTAGAAACGCAAATTTTAAAGGGATGATAAAATATGAATTGGGTGGTTTATTTTGTATTAATTGCTTTTTCAGCGGCTGTAATATTTTCCTTTAGCGTGTACTGGTAAAATATGAAACAGATTCTAGAAAAAATTATTACGCGCTTTTTAGGTACAGAAAAACCTCAGGTTAAGCAAGAAGTCCGGTACGATGCGTGGCTATGTTATAATGTGCACTGTCATAACGGCCAGCAAGAGGCGGATGACTGTGACCGAAGATATGCCGCAATGTTATTGACCCAGCAAATTTTTAAAGCGCTTAGTCGTGAGGCTAAAAAATAATGGCCCCGTAATTGGAGCCATGTTTTAATTTTTATTCTTGTCCAGAAATAGGAAGGCTTTGAGAGATGTCGGTGCGCATAAACATTTCTCCGGGGCTTTTAATTTCTATGACCATCTTAATGATTTCATAAATTATGTTCAGTCTAGCTGTCTCAGTTAAATACCGAGGGTCAGTGCTGCTAAGTCCATTAGTTTTGGCGGCATTAATATTTTCATGTGCGCATCCTAATTTTTCAAACAATCCCTCAAGCACTAAATTAATTTTAGCATTTGGACCGCTCTGCTCTTGGGCGGGAAAATTTTCAGCATCCATTTCTTCTTGTGTTCGCATAGATGTTTTAACTTCTTTTTGTGGTGCAAATCCTTGGTCTGGCATTTTGTAAATCCTCATTTGTTAAAGGCGCACATTATACATCTAGCGGTGATAAAAATCTATACAGAAGAGTTTTATATGTACAATAAATATTTATAATTTGACGAAGTCCAAGATGATTTCAGCTTGGCATTCATTTTCAGGGGTCAAAATTTAAGATTGGCAATTTATTTTTTAGCCCACACAACGCCCTTGACAACAGCAAGAAAATCGCTACGTTTTAAATTTTTAAAATGACACAGAGCGCAGTAAATTTCATTATGGTTAAACAGTTATAAAATTTTTGCCCCATCCTAACGAGAACGCTCAGTATGCCTAAAATCGAAAAAACCCCTATTTTTACAGGGTAAAACGTTTCACGTGGAACGATTTTAACCAGTTTAAATAGGGGTTTTTGATTGCTAAAATTAATATTCCTAGCCGGTACGCTGAACCTGAAGCACTTTGTTATTGTCATAATACAGCCGGTACATCAGTCCGTATTGTTGCCCTTGAGTTGGCTCAAACATAATTGGGAGGTCTAATCCAACAGATTGATCTAAATAACTAAGTGTAATATGACCCGTTACCTCTGTCTCAAAAAGGGGCGGAAAAACTGAGCCAACACGTACGCCACAGGCAACTACTTGATCGCCCCCATCCCAAGCGGCTACGTAACAAAGGGTATGGGGCGCTATGTTAGGGTCTTGAATGCCTGTTACGACAGGGTCAGTAAATTTAACATCTCCAGTATTGCAGCCATAGGGCGCATCAAAATGATAGTAGTTAACCGATGAGCCTGACTCAAACCCAGTAGTTACCGGTGTTAAGCTATAACAGGTTGAAGACGCTAATAACGTAGTAATAATCAACGGTAGTATTTTATGCATAATTGTTCCTCCAGATTGGACCTCCATCACACCACAAAATTAACATTATCGCAATAGGGGTGAGAGAATCTCTGTGAGCAATATCTGATTTGTTGCATTTACAGCCAATTTGCTATTGATTTTTTACCTGCATACAGATATCAAATAGCCCTATTTTTAATCAGGGCAATAAAAAACTATGAATGAAGATATGCTTAGAATTAAAACGATTCTAGTGGGCGATAAGAGAGACAGCCCCGCAGGCGAATCAACCTTACAGGATGTAGTCGATGCAATCCGATATCGACTGGAAGTGAATAGTAAGTATAAAAAAATTATCGTCTACTATGACGGCGACCAATTCACGATTAGAAACACAATTGCCCAATCTAAACATAAGTATGACTGCCTAGACCCACGTTACTTGGTGGGCGTTTACCGCAAAGGCGCATTAAAAAATTGGATAGCCGAAGATATTTTAAACGCTTACAGGGAGTGTACCTATGATGCAATACATAACCGCTAAAGATGCCGGTATTTTATTAAGCTGTACGCCTGACGCAATTAGGCAAAAGCAACATCGTGGGCAATTAAAAGTTGTTGGTAGAAAAAATAGCTCCGTAACATGGTGTGGTCAGCCACGTCGCATGATGGTGAATTTATACGATAAGAATGAGGTGTTAAAGCTATGTCAAACGTAGAGGCAGGCAAGCAGCTGCACCCTAACTGCAAATTTAAGGATGGGATGCCAGATATGATTGTCACCATGATGTCTGAGGGCGCGAGCAAAACAGAAGTTTGTGCGCACCTTGGTATCGATAAAGACACACTGAATGAATGGAAAAAACCTAACGGTGTATATTTTATTGACGCAGTTTCCGTCGCCGTAAAAAAAGGCGAGCTTTGTTCTCAAGCATGGTGGGAGCGCGCAGGTCGATTGTCACTCAAGGATAAAGAGTTCAGCTACACCGGTTGGTACATGAACATGAAGAACCGTTTTGGCTGGGCGGATAAACAAGAGCAAATTATTAGTGCAAACGTAAACCACTCTGTTGACAGAGATATTCTCGATAGATTTGAAAAAGAGTTTTGATAATGTTAGCGCCAAAACTAGCCCCACAAGATGAACTAAAATATAAACTGCTAGGCTCGTTTCTGGATTTTACACGCTATTTTTACAAGATACGCACGGGGCGGAAGTTTGAATTATCACAGCCTACGTCGCGTGAATCTCACTACGTCACCGTATCTAAAGCGCTCACCCAGTGTCATCGCGGGGAAATTCCTAATCTGGGCATTAACATCCCGCCACGCTACGGAAAGACTGAGCTATTAATTCATTTTGTCGCGTGGTGCTTAGCGCGTAATGCAGCATGTAACTTTATTTATGTTTCATATTCACACACATTGGCCACAAAACAAACGGCAACAGTAAGAGAAATTGTGTCTATGCCCGAGTATCGCCGATTGTTTGGTGTAGACCTTGCTGACGATACGCAAGCCAAGGATAACTTTGCAACGACTGCTGGCGGTAGCGTGTACGCCGTTGGTGCGGGTGGTTCGATTACAGGCCGTGGCGCAGGTATCGCAAATTTAAAAGACTTCGGGGGTGCGATAATTATTGACGACATTATCAAACCACAGGATGCGCTCTCAGATACAATCAGGGATTCGCGCAATGACTGGTACAAAAACACACTGCTCAGTCGCCTTAATAATCGCAATACCCCCATCATATTCATTGGCCAACGAGTTCACGAGGATGACCTGGCTGGTAACCTACAATTAGATTTTGATGGCAGAAATTGGCAGTGGTTGATTCTGCAGGCGCTCGATCATCTAAACCACGCGCTAATGCCAACGCTGCACACAACAGAAGAATTACAGATGATGGCAAAAAAAATGCCATATGAGTTTGCATCGCAGTACCAACAAAATCCTCAAAAACCTGGCGGTAGCGTGTATCAGCGTGAATGGTTTGTGCTATTGGATATTATCCCATCAATGCTGATAACGTTTATTACCTGCGACACCGCAGAAACGGATAAAACCTATAACGACGCAACTGTGTTTAGCTTCTGGGGTTTGTACAAGATAACCCAGCATGGCATTGACAGTGATTTATATGGCCTGCATTGCATCGATTGTAACGAGATGCGGGTTCAGCCCAAGGATTTACAAAGCGAGTTTTTAGCGTTCTTTGCTGAGTGCTCACGCTTCCCAGTCAAGCCAAAACAGGCGTACATCGAGAAAAAATCAACCGGAACCACGATGTTTTCAGTATTGCAATCAATGCGAGCGTTAGCAATCATAGCTATTGAGCGTGACGGCACAAGCAAGACTGCGCGGTTCTTACAGGCTCAGCCGTTTGTTGCGGCGCACCAAGTATCCATTACTCGTGGCGCTAGACATGAAAAGTTAGTACTAGACCACATGGAAAAAATTACGGCGAATAATACGCATAGACATGACGACATCGCAGACACAATGGCCGACGCAATTAGCCTAGCGTTTATCGATAAAACTATCTTAGGTTTTGTAGCACCCAGTGAGCAAGTAACCTATCAAAGTGTTTATCGACACAAGAAACCCATTAATTTTGGAGGATTTGAATAATGGCATTACCCGGCAAAAGGATTCAAGACCAATTGCCACGCTTAAAAGAATGCGTGGAAAATTGGCAAGAGTATTTCTCTGAAAACAATGAACGGTTTCATAGGTCAAAAAAGTTTGTATTTAAAAACACGTTGAGCGACAGCGACAAGGCTAAGCTAGTGGCGTTAGGCATGCCTACACTGCAATTTAATGTGCTGGAAGGGTATGTGTCACGGCTGCGTGGTGAGTTTGCAATTGTTGAGCCCCAAATTGGCGTGCAAAGCAGAGACGAAAACAACGATGATGCTCCCATGATAAAAACAGTAACCGCCATTGTCAGGTCAATTCTGTACCATTCTCAGAGCCAAGACGTTGATAATCAAATTTACAAAGATATCTTAGTGGGTGGATTTTCTGTGATGAAAGTGTACACAGACTATGTGGACGATCACAGCATAGAGCAAGATGTATTTCTTGGTACGACATTTGACCCGACGCTGTGCGGGTTCGACCCCTATGCGCGAAAGCCACACAAAGGCGATGGGAATTATTGCTATGAATTGTTTCCTTTGTATACAAAAGATTTTAAAGCACAATATCCAAATGTTGATTATTCAGAGTTGAGCTTTGTAAAAGATAATGGCGTGTTTAATTGGTCATACACAAGTGCGAAGCAAAAAGAAATTTTGTTTGTGTGTGATTTTTTTGAAAAGAAAAAACGCACCGTTACGTTTTATTGCGTAACAACCCCATCACAACAAGACCCAACAGAAACCTATCAGCAGTATTTAACCGAAAAGCAATTTGAGCAATATATTTCAGGCTTGGTAATTCCGCCGGAAGAAGGCCAGTACAAGGTTATGAAGCGTGAGGCGTTTGATATTTATCGATACCGATTCATGGGTGATAAAGTTTTGGAGTATGAAAAAACTGCGTTCACGCAGTTGCCAAGGATATTTGTTGATGGCAACAGTGAAACTATTGAACAAAAACAAATGACGCGTGGTTATGTCTATAATGCAATGGATGCTCAGCGTGCTCGTAACCTTTCTGGTAATAGTCTTCTGGATGAAATTCAAAACATGCGCAAGACAACTATCATTGCGCCAGAGCGATCGCTGCCCACCAGTCCGGCTGACAGAGAGTTGTGGGAAAATCCGCAGCGCACAAGTGCCGCGTTGCCATACCGCGATATCGATCCACTTACTAATATGCCAATCCCATCACCGCAAGTATTTCCGAGAGCGCCAATACCGCCTGAGCTATTCCAGTTTTTTAACGGATCAATCCAAGCAATCCAATCTGCATTAGGTGCGTACAACCCCGCGACGGGAGCGGGGGAAAATAATAGCTCTGGTGTAGCGATTATTAAATCCACAACAAACTCTAATGCTGCTGCGAAGCCGTACATGATGAATTACATATCTGCCATGAACCAAGCGTCACGGGCTATTATTGATATTATCCCGATATATTACACCACGCCACGCACGGTTCCTCTTAGAGCACCTGATGGTAGTCGCACATTTCAAAAAATTAATGACCCCAACAATCAAAACAGTGTCATGCTGCGTTACGCGCCTAATGAGCTAAATGTATATGTTGAAGAAGGGGTTAATTTTGAGATTCAAAAACAAGAGTCAGTCACTACATTGCTTGGTTTATCTCAACAGTTAAGTACGCTTCAAAGTATACTAAATGGCCCTGGATTGCCTATTGTATTAGAAAATCTGGATATCAAAGGCATTGAAGAATTAAGAGAAGTGTCGGCTGAATTCTTAAAGCAGCAGCAAGCTCAGCAGCAAAGTCAAGGCAATCAACCTGACCCAACAACAATAGCGCTTCAACTCGAAGGCCAGAAAGTGCAGATTGAAGGACAGAAAGCCCAGTCTGAAAATGAGTACAAACAAAGCTCGTTACAGATAGAGCAGCAGAAAGTTAGCGGCGACCAACAATTGAAACAGTTGCAGTTGATGCTTGATTATAGGGTGGCCGTTGCTAAATTACAGACCGCCCAAAGCGCACAAGACACTGAAAATGCTCGCACTGAAATTGATAGGCTAGAAATTGCTATTGACCAGTGGAAGTTTATGGTTAACAAAAACCATGAGCTACATAAAGATAGTGTTGCCAGTTCCAATGCAGGCGTTCAACTGTAACTTTTAACCTCTTGCCCCTTAATTGGGGCTTTTTATTTTCTCCTCCACGCCACTGTTGACTCGCCAAAATGTCACGCATCTCATGATGATACTAGCCCTAGAACTTTATAGAGCTAGGCCACTGAGCTTGTCAGGTGAACAAGTCGGACTGCGACGTATGCAGGGTACCGTGACGGGGTTAATAGTCGACAAGAGAGGTACTAATGTTCGATGAGCATAGTGCAGCGATAGGGCAGGCTGATAATAATTCTGCTTCAGGATTGACAATAGATAGTGCGCCAACACAGGAAAGTGAAAGCACGCCATCCGTAAATGAAGTTTCAACATCGGAAGATAATAGCAGCCATCATCAAGGGATACCCCAAGATGATTTTAACGGTATAGCGGCAGCTATTAAAAAGAAGTATTACGCTAAAGGTCAGCGTGATGCTCAAAAGCAATATGACGGGCAGCAGGCACCAGTAGCTCAGTCGGAGTATCAGCAATATAGTGATGCACCGCCTGCAAACGTGTCGCAAGAGCAGTACCAGCAACCAAATGATATGGCTGGGCTTGTTCAAAATGAGATTGCTAAACTTTTAGATATTGCAGAGCGTTCTAACAATGAGCGTCAAGCAAATCAAAAAGCACAATCTGTTGCACAGCAATTGCAATCTAAGATGACAGAAGCATCGGGGCGTTATTCTGATTATAGAAATGTATTATCAAATGTAAAAATGTTTACTGATACTCCACAGATATTGGATTTAGCCAATACTGTAGATAATGCGGGTGATGTTTTATATCACTTAGCAAAGTCGCCAAATAGAATCGGTAATATTTTAGCGTTGTGCCAGCAATCACCGCATTTAGCCACTATGGCGATTCGAGAAATTTCTGGGCAGATTAATGCGAATAAAGCGGGTGCGAGTGCATCTGTCGTTCCTGACCCAGTTAATCCCATTAGACCCTCTCGTGTAGGCACTGATGATGGCAAGCTAGGTGTGCGCGATTACAAAAACATGTTCCGCGTGTAGTTAAGCAATACAGTCATTGTCGGTAAAAAATAATCTATTTTACACGGAGAACTTCCAATGGCTGACATTCTACAACAGGTTCAAACCTACAACGACTCAAACCTTGGCGCTTTGCAAAATCAAATGCCAGTGGTGAGCGCTGCTAATACTAAATTTAAAAACTTTGCCGAAGATACCGCTAAGAACTTAGGCGATACAGTTGGATTCGATTTACCACCACGTTTTACGGTTAACGATACCTTAGTTGCTACATTCCAAGATACTGAACAACGCGTTCAGACATTGACGGTAAATTCAGCTAAAAACGTAGCTTATAACTTTACAGCACAACAATTCATTTTTAACGTAAAAGATTACATGGGTAAGTTTGGTATGAATGCCATGGCTGAGTTGGCGACTAAAGTTGAGACAGATGTTTCGACGGTAGCCGTTAACAACACTTATCGCACAGCAGGCACCGGCCTTTCAGGCACATTAAGCTCCTACACAGCACTTGCTCAGGCAATCGCAGCGTATAAAAACTACGGTGCTCCAAAAGGCAATATCAAAGTATTTTTACCAGACACAATCGTGCCTACAATTATTGGTAACGGTTTAGGGCAGTTTACGCCAAAACGAAATGACGCAGAAGCTAATAGCTGGCAGCTTGGTGATTTCCAAGGCGTAAATTTCTATAGCTCAAACTTATTGCCACCATTTGTGGCGGGTGTTGCTGGTCAATCTGCATCTGAAGTTGTTATTAACAGTATCGACTCAACAGGTACGGTATTAACCGTGACGGTGTCATCACTATTAAGTCAAGCGGGTGCATTTGCTGCAGGGGATATTTTAACCTTTGGCGATAACACTACTGTTGGCGGAACAGCTAAATTACGTTTCTTAACATTTGTTGGCCATCAACCATGCGCTCAAAAAGTGCAGGTGCGTATTACAGCAGCATCAGACACAAATGGTTCTGGCGTGGCAACGTTGACTGTCTCACCTGCATTAATTGGTCCGACGCTTGCAACTACTTTGGGTGCTCGTAATCAAAACATTAACAAAGATATTGCTTCAACGATGACAGCAAGTGTGTTGCCGTCTCATCGCGCGGGCTTTATTTGTGGTGGTGATGCGCTTTATGTTGGTATGCCTAAATTGCCTGATGAAGATCCATTCAAAACAGCAATTTCTACCGATCCAGATACAGGTGTGTCAATGCGTACGTACTACGGTGCTACGTTCGGACAAAACCAGCGCGGCATCGTGCATGACGTGCTTTATGGTTATACGGCAGTGCCTGAATATATGATGCGTTTAGCGTTCGAAGACGTATAGGTCTGAGATGCTAGCCAGTGAATTAATAGCAAACGCATGGTATACGTCGGGCATCGTTGCGCGACAATCCGAGTCTGTCAGTGGAGCACAATCTGCTGACGGATTGCGTTTGCTTAATTCATTATTAACGGAGTTTGCTATCGATGGCGCAAACGTCCCTTACTACACAGTGGCCTCGATAAATTTAGTCGTGGGTCAGGAAAAATACAATGTTCCTGGTCTTATTTTTGCAGAGTCTGTTACATTCCAAGATGGCGATATTCGATGGCCTATGTGGGAAGATAAGCGTAAAGCATATTTTTCAACCGGTCGCGTTAACGATATTCAGTCATTGCCTTTTCACTATCATCAGGAGCGTGCAAAAGGCGGAACCGATATTTATTTGTATTTCTTGCCTGATAAAGCCTATCAATTAAATATCGTTGGCAAGTATATGCTAACCAACGTATTGATGAGCACTAATTTAAATACAGGGCTTGATAATTTTTATATTAACTATCTTGAATATGCTTTAGCTGAGCGACTGTGTGCGTGGTACAACGTAGGCATGCCATCAGGCGCTGCAAAAATATTGTTACGCCTTAATGGCGTGATATCAAAAATATCTACACCTGATTTAGAAATAACAACAGTAAATATGTTGTCTAGTGAAGGCTCACCCAATTGGGCTCAGCTCAATATTGGCAAGGGGTGGACACCCTCATGATGACCGTACCTATTGATATAGTGGGCGGCAGCAATCCAGGCCGATACCCACGAATTTCGCAAGAATCTACCTACAACATGATTGTTTCGGACAATGCGCTCGTGCCGTTTGCTGGGTATTTAGCTGTGCTGGCTATTCTTACACAAGCCAATGCGCGACAAATCTATGTTAGCCCGTTATACAATCGTATTTTGGTGGTATTTAATGAATCCCTTTATGCGCTAAGCTCTGACTTATCCTATATTCGCGTTGGGCAGCTAGACACCAGCAATGGTTCGGTGGAAATGGCAGAGAATGCTAATTCACAAATAGGCATAGTCGACGGACTTAATTTGTATGTTTATAACTATGTCGACAATTCATTTCTCAAAAAAACAGAATCTGAATTAGGGTTCAGGCCAGTTTCTATTACTGAGCAAGATAGTTATTTAATTATAGCTGCTGATGACTCCAATCAATTTTTTGTTTCAGAAGTTAATGACGCGTTCACATATCCCATCACGCAGATGGGTGAAATTGGCGGTGACAGGATTGTCGCGGTACAGGCGCATGAGCGCCAGCTATTTGTTTTTGGTCAAAGACACACGGAATTATGGCGTGATGCGGGGCTACAAATCATGCCTTACGTGCAAGAGCAAACCATGGGTATATCTTATGGTTGCTTGCAGAAAGACACTATTGCGGCTGCATTTGGATTGGTGGTGTGGCTTGGTGCGAGCGATGAATCGAATGCCGTGCTTTTATATTCTGACGGTAGCCAGCCCAAAGAATTTCCCGTTAGTGATGGAATTGATTTTAAGATAAACCAGCTTACTGACCCATCAAATAGCAGTGCATTTTTATTCCAAGCAGATGGGCATACGTTTTATCAAATTACGTTTGAAACCGACAACTTAACTTTAGTATTTGATTTCAAAAACCAAAAATTCTTTTATGCGACTGATGAAAACTTAAATAATCATATCGCTAAAAAAGCTATTCACTTTAGTGGCAACAACTATTTTATTGCATTTGGTAATGACCCAAATCTATATCGATTAAGTAGCACGCTATATACATACAATGGCGCAACAATCCCAAGAATACGTATCACTAAGCCTCATCGCAGGTCTGACCATAAGTTTTTTAAAATTAACGAGCTTGAGGTTATGGCTGCGACTGGTTACACAGCAGAGCCATTGCGAATTCAAATGGCTACATCGAAAGATGGCGGCGTGACGTTTGGTAATTATGTTTCGTGTGATACAGGTCCGCTTGGCGCTCTAGTGCGTTTATTGCGATGGTTTCAGCTTGGTTATGCCTATGACTGGGTATTTCAATTTAGATTTTACGGGCAAGACCGATTTACGATTTTGGGCGCACAAGCCAAGGCTGATTTAGGGCAAGAAGGTGTGGCTTAATGAATATTCCATACGTTCCTCAAGATAAATTAATTACCGCTGACGGTGGGTTACATCCAACGTGGCGACGTTTTTTGGGTGCGCTTACTGACGAGCTTCAAAGAAGCTTACCCTCTGAGGGCTATTATTTACCGCCTCAGCCTACAGCTTCCGTGCAGATGCTAAATACAGCACAAAGCAAAAGCGGAATGCTCTATGACAGCGATAAAGAGTCAATGCACATCAATAATGATGGCACATATCGACCTGTGCAAGTTACCAAAATTCAAATGACTACCGCGCAAAGAAACGCAGTCCCTGCTGATAAGCGTGACGATTTGTGGGTGCACGATACAGACGATTCAAATTTATACACCGGCATTAACGGTGTTTGGAAAGGGGTGACTTTAACATGAGTGATTTTTGGAACTACGCTAGCGGTATTTATTCTCCTTCTACAATGGAAGGTTGGATGGATAATTTAGATGGCAACACTGGAAACAATGCCTACGCCTCTTACCTGCAACAAATTCCTAGCATGTTGCAAAAATATTATGGCCCGTATCAACAAATGGGCGAGTCTGAAATTGCGCCATATCAAGATACCGTGAACACACTCATGGATGACCCGACGGGATTTGTTAATAACATTATGCAGTCATATAAACCGTCGCAAATGAATCAAAACAATATGGCATCGATGTTGACGGCTTCCGATCACGCATCGGCCGCTGGCGGGACGTTAGGAACGGGCGAGCAAACTTATGACGTGCAGAAGACTGCCAACAATCTATCGATGGGTGACCAAGCACAGTATTTACAACAAACATTAGCGCCGTTCTATCAAGGCCTAAATGGGGGCAACAGCATGATTGGCATGGGGCTTAACGCTACAAACGACTTAACACAAGGCTTGATGGAGAACACCCAGGGTATGGGTGCTCTTGCGCAGCAGCATGGTAATAACACAATGCAAGGGCTCATGGGTCTAGGGATGGCTGCGCTAATGTTTTTATAGGAGGTACTATGGCTATACAAAATTTACCTACAACAGCACCAAATATTCTGGGCATGTTGCAAAACGCGTTGAATTTACGTCAACAGCAAAAAACGATGGGAAGCTCTATTGCCGCAAGGAATGCTACGAATAACGCTACAGCCCAGACAGCATTACCTGCTGCCCAAAATAAAGTAGAAACCGATCAAATGTATTTGAACAATCCATTGCTTAAGCAGGGAGGCGTTGCTGGGCAAGTGGGTAGTTATCGGTATTTGAGAGACCACCAAAATCAAAACACAGGAAGTGGCGCGCCAGACAGTTCTCTTGCTCATCAAGTATTGAGCAGCCTTTCCTCAGCTCAAGATGCCCAACAGGCTAACACTGATTGGAAAAGTGGGCTAACCAACGCAAATGCGGTGCGCTTTAATACAGCGCTAGGTAAAAACCAAATCCAAGCTCAATTACAAAAGCAAGGATTTCCTGCGGCTGTGGCCGCATCGGTCGCCGTTAATGGCCCTATGTCAAATGATATTGTGTCAAAAGGCACTAACTTTAATGATTGGTATGCTGCTCAGCAAAATGGTGGGGCTCAGCAACAGCCACAATCTCCGCAACTTCAGCAGCCTACACAGGGCGGCAATCAGCAATTACAACAGCCAGCTCAATCGCCGATACCGCAGCAGCAACAAGAATCAATAGCTGATCAAGCGCAACAGCAGGCATCTGAAACGCAGTCGGCAATTATGAAACAGACGACTACGGTTGACACGCAAAAACGCCTTGGCGCAGCAAATCGCGTTATTCCTCAATTACAAAACATGCTGAAATTAGCCCCTCAGGCATTGCAGTACAATTTAATTCAAGGAAAAAGCGCAAAACTTGCGGCTCAATTAAAACAGCAAAACGATCCGCGCTATCTTGCGTACAAAGAATATAAACAAGCTCAAGCGGTTGCTGAGCCTGATGCGGCATTGGCCGTCGGCGTCCATCCAACAGACAAAGGATTTGGTGAGTTCGCCCCATTATTTGATGTTGATGGCTGGGATACCACGCCGGAAGAAGGGCAAGCAGCCTTAAGAAATGCCATACAAATTATTGACCAAGAAGGCAGGATAAATACCCAGAATCTTTCTCAAAACAGACAGGCCGTTGGGGGCAGTTCTCTAGAAAATTCAGTTCAACAAAGCGCCCCAGTTTCTATGCCTAAATTTAATTCTAAGCAAGAAGGCCTTGCATGGTTCAACAAACAATCCCCTGATGTTCAAGAAAAAATCCGTGCGCAAATGAGGGGCGGCTAATGGCTTATACACTATCATTATCCGATCTCCCTGCTGCACCTCAGAGCCAGGGATATACGCTTACGGCTGATGATTTGCCTCAGACCAAAGAAGAATTGGCTGCAAAAAAACAAGCAATGCTATCTAAATTAGAGGCTATGGAGCAGCCTAATTTATTACGGTACCCTGGAGATTTTGCCAGCGGTATGGCCAAGGGTGTTTATGATTTGGCTAATTTTGGCGCTAAAAAATTATTTAACAAAACATTGCCTGAGCCAACGAGCATTACTGAACCACAAAACAATGATATGTCCGACAGAGTAGCTCATGCATTCGGTGAGTATGCACCATTCAATGCAGTAGGCGATTTATCCACAGCGGGTAAAGTGGCAGAAGTTGTTAGCAATCCAGCCATTAGAAATATTTTGGCTCAAACAGTTGCAGGCGCAGGTTATGGTGCGGCCACAAATCCTGATAATGCGGCCAGCGGTGCTGCCACAGGGGCTGTCATTGGTGCTGGAGCGGGGACTTTGGGCGCTGCAGCAAGCAAAGGAATACAGGCTGGCTCAAAAGCATTAAGCACAGCATCCATTCATCCATTCCTTGCCAAGATTAAAGACACATTTGAAAATGCTGATTTGCCTGGCATGCAAAACATAGCCAATGCGCTTAAAAATAATTACTTAAAAGTGGCAGGAAAAAGTGAGGAATTATTTCCCGCTGTCAATGCGTCAGCAGATGCGATTGATAAAAACTTTCCACAATCATTTGATAGCACTGACTATATAAACACATTAAAAGCAAAACGTGCAGAAATTCAAGATACTGTGGGTAACAATAAGAATTTGCAAAAGCAATATAGCGTTGCGAACGACCAGCTAAATAATCTTATTTATAATCCTCCGGCAGGATTTAGAGATGCTGTAAGAGAGCGTCAAGGTATTAATGCTATTCCAGATAATTATTTTTCAGAGAAAGGCCAAACAAATAAAAAACTTGGTGATGTTGTAAGCACAGCTAAAAATGCTTTGATAGATCAAGTGAATAAGAACATCGAGGCTGCTCCAAATGTGGGTGATTTTGGCGACTTGTGGAGTTCAGCCAATAAAAATTATGAAGCCCAGCAAGCATTTAAGCAGCTGCCAAATGTTACGAATAAATTAGAAGATTCAGCTGACTTACAAAAAGCTATGCATGGTGGCGAAATGCCGGATGCTGGCATCATGAATAAATTCTTACCGGCTAAGACGGATGAAGGGCTATCAAAATTTAATCATCTTGAAACGCTACTTGGTGACCCGGTGGCTGCTAAAAATGCATTACGCAGCACATTCATGAACAACGCTATGAAAGACGGCGCAAATCCTCAAAAAATTGTTAATGCCTATAAAACATTGTCAGAAACTCAGCGTGGTTATCTATTCACCAATGAAGAACGCCATATGTTGGATTCTGTTATCAGCGCCAAAGCTGGTTCAGTAACTCAAAGCAAATTGCTAGCGCGGGTAGGCCACTGGGGCGCTGGCGCGTTATTAGGTGGCGCAGTCGCTGAGCATGAGAAGCAGCCGGTATGGATGGGTATGGTTACAGGCGGATTAGCAGGTGAGGGCGCAAGCCACGGTCTTGGCGAGTTAGCGGCAACGCAGGTCGGCCAAAATATATTGAAACATATGGCAAATGCGAGGTTGAAAGGAACGTCAGCCAACGTTGCTGGGCAGAATTTTTTTAATAATGGCGGGAGCAATAACTAATGGCTGAATATATAAATTGTCCTATTTTACAGCATGTCTTTATTGATAAAGACACCTCAACGCCGTTAATTGCCGGTAAGGTTTATTTTTATCATGACAATGACCGCTCTACATTAAAAGATATTTATGTAGATGCAGGCACGCCGGGCAATCCTGTCTATGTTGCAACATCGAACCCACAAACACTTGATAATGCTGGCTCATTTCAGCAAATGATTTATTTATACCCCTATGATGCCAGCGGCAAAGTTGATACCTATTATGTAGAGATATATTCGGCAATAGCAGGTGGGCCACCAGCAACGCCACAGCGTACTATTGAAAATTTCCCAGCGCTTGCAGATGGCGGCGGTGATGACGTGCCATTGGACGTTTACAACTATATTAATAACGGTCAGTTTTTACTTAACCAAACACTGCCTGCAACTGATACTAAGGTCGCTGGTGAAATTAGAGCCCCTATCACAAATATCGCATATGGCGGCTGGACAT
>Ga0209702_10003754_pt1 | contig 23390 bp, 22 predicted proteins | sample FRY01_FD_187210 | JGI IMG/M metagenome (GOLD analysis project Ga0209702, IMG submission 187210) | Freshwater microbial communities from Lake Fryxell liftoff mats and glacier meltwater in Antarctica - FRY-01 (SPAdes) (version 2) | ecosystem: Environmental > Aquatic > Freshwater > Ice > Glacier... | reverse complement strand
CGGGTCGTAAGTAATCCAAACGGCGCCGTGCTCTAGCGAATGTACCGCGTTCTCATTCGGAACCGGCTCGGCGTAAATCGCGCAGTTCAACCAGGCCTGTGCGTGATCCCCGCCAGCGGGCGGAGTTTGCGGGTAGCTAACCGGTCCGTTCACATGTTGGGGTGTTAACTCGGTAAATGTTTTAACTCCCTCAATCGGTTGGTCGGCTGATGAAACCTTTCCACTACCGCTGGTGGCGATGAAGACAATCAGAGATATCGCGAGCAAAGCAGCGATCCCACCAACAATATAGAGGCGCGACCGATTTCCTTTGGCCTTGGCTTGGCGCCCTTTATTTGCTGCCTTCGATCCTGCCATCTCAATCATCTCCCTCGTAATTGTTTACCCCAAGTTGTTCAGGGGGTGTAGATAGAATTAGCGTAACTGAATTTACTGCGCTCATCAAAATTTTCCCGGAGAAAATCAGGCAGAGTGGCCCCAACTCCAGATAGTATTTCTCAGGTGCTTTTAAGCATTTAAAGGTTGATTCATTTGGCCTCGGAAGATGCTTAACCGTAGGCTTGTGGGGCACCAAACCCTCGGGAAATTCTCGGGGACTGAATGAAGGAGAGAAAAAGATATGCGCAGTTCAAACCCTGTTCTTGGACGGGCGTTTAACCAGCGTGGATACGCTGCATTTGATCCGAGCACAACTAATTCAGAGCCAGCAGCGTTAGAGAATTTATACAACGCGCCAGCGGCATCTTCACTGCGAACTGGTCGCATGACTATCGATGATGTTGTGACACGAACCGGAATTTTGTTCGCGGTTCTTGTAACCGTCGGCGCAGCAGCATGGACACTTAACCTAGGTGGCGGAGCATTAATGCTTGGCTTCGGCGGTGGCTTTGTGCTGGCAATGGTTAATATTTTTAGTAAGACCGTTCGGCCGGCACTGATAGTTGCGTATGCAGCTTTTCAAGGCTTAGCTCTTGGAACTTTGAGCCACATGTACGACACGGTTTACGATGGAATTGTAAGTCAGGCAATTTTGGTAACAATTTCGGCATTTGCGGGAATGTTGTTTGCCTTTAAGAGTGGACGTATTCGGGTAACTCCTAAATTTACGAAGGTGCTAATCACCGCACTTATTGGATATTTGGTGCTCGGAGTTGCGTCATTTATCGGTTCATTTTTTGGCGCCAGCCTTTACAGCATCAGTGGCCTTGGTTTAATCATTGCAACTGGTGGCATGGTGCTAGCAGCCTTCTTCTTGATTCTTGATTTCGATCAGATTCAAAAAGGTGTGGCAGCTGGTGCGCCAGAGTCAGAGTCATGGCGGGCCGCCTTTGGTCTGATGATAACAATCGTTTGGTTGTACATGGAAGTCTTACGCTTCCTATCAATCTTGCGGGGCAATGATTAATTAAAGATCTTCATCGAGGGGCTTCAGGTTATTAACCTGGGGCCCCTCGACATTTCTGGTCTCTGGTATTTTATAAACCAAGATCAAGGCGATTAAAAAAATTGCGGCCGAGCCGGCAAATGCGGTTCGGTAGGAATAAATATCAGAAATCCAGCCAATGATAATTGGCCCCACCATCATTCCGGCATCCCCCGCCATTTGAAAGATGGCGATTACCTTGCCACCTTTGCCCTTTATGACATCACCAACGATGCTGGCCGGGACCGTTGCCAAGAAAGCACCACCCAAACCAAGTACCGCCATTGAAGCTAAATACATCCAAATGTGGGTGGCAAAGACGAGCAGAAGTACGCCGACAAAAATTATGTTGGCTCCGATAATGGCGGCAGCTCGCCGACCTTTGGCATCCGAGAATCGGCCAGCTTTTAATAAGAATATACCCTGCAAAACTGCCGAAATTGCTAAGCCGTAACCAACCACTGCTGTGGTCGAGTTAAGTTGCTCAGTTACAAAAACCGGCAAGATAGAGGCTCGCAAACCAAAAAATATCCAGCTCGAAATGAAGGTCAATACCAAAGCGATCAGGTAGGGCTTCATTTTTAAAGCTTGTGCAATTGTTGTTGATTCACCGACTTCAAGTAAGTTTGCAGCTCTTCCAATTTTTTCACCTTTGAGAAAAAAGAGAGCCACCAGACCAGAACAGAAAAGTAAAATTGAATATACAAAAAACGGCGCACGCAGCGAAATAACCGACAACAACCCACCGATTGCGGGACCCGCAATCCCACCTAACAAAAATGCGCCTTGATAAACCGATTGCGCCCGACCTCGGTTCAGGTCATCCACTGAGCGCATAATTACTGAGCCGGCCGCAACCGAGAACATGGAAGAGCCAAGACCACCGGCTGCTCTAAAAAACAGTAACTGGTGGTAACTCTGAGCTAAGCCGGCTAATAGTGTAAAAAGTGCGACCATGAAAACACCGGAAGAAAAAACAGCTCTTTCGCCAAATCGATCAACTAAAACGCCGGAAATCAACCCGGAAGCAAACCGGGTGATCGCAAAAGCTGAAACCATCAAACCGATAGCTGCGTTATTTACCCCAAAAGATTTGGCGAAAACCGGAATTGCCGGCAGCACGATTCCAAAGCCAACAGCGACAAAGAAAGAGGCAGCAACGAGAATGGATACTTCCCGGGGCAGATCTTTAAAAGGTGAGCGAATCAACCTAGCGCGTCTCCAGCGGCATCTTCGCGTGCTGCCGCATAATCTTCATCGGTGCGCAGCGGCGCCTCGCGAAGCATGAGCGCTAGCAAAAAGCCAACTGCGGCAATTGGCGCTGCTGCGTAAAAGACAACATGGAAGGATTGAACAAAGGCATTAAGTGCCGCGGCTTGAATCTGCGGCGGGAGGGTCGCTATTACTGCGGTGTTGCTGCTGATTCCGGCAATCTTATCCATATCAAAACCTTTTAAAGCCGCTGGATTCTTTGCCGCTAACTCGGCAAAATTACTTTGTAAATAGTGGCCAACTCGGTTAGTCAAGATAGCCCCGAAAATTGCGGTTCCAAACACTGATCCAAGTGAGCGAAAGAAAGTATTTGAACTTGTTGCAATTCCCATGTCTTTGAAATCAACTGCGTTTTGCAGTGCAATTACAATCGTCTGCATTGACAATCCCAGCCCGGCACCGACCAGAACGGCATAAATTGAAAGCTGCCAAAAAGGGGTATCAATTTGCAACCTGGTCATTAGCAAAATTCCCACCGTCATCAATGCCGTACCTATGACTGGAAAACGCTTGTAATGCCCGTGCTTTGAAATCAACTTTCCGGACACGATTGAAGTGGTAACGATTCCAAGCATTAATGGGATCAATTTAAGTCCGGCAGTCGTAGCCGTATCGCCCTTAACTACCTGAAGATAAAGTGGCAACATAACGATTGCGCCAAACATAGCCGCACCAATAACGCCACCAAGAAGTGAGGTTAAGGAAAAGGTATGGTTCTTGAAAAGATCCAGCGGCAGGATTGGCTCCTTTGCCCGCTTTTCCCATCGCAAAAAGAGCAGTGTTAAAATTAGGCCAATCACGAGAGCGCTAACGGTCCGGGAATTACTCCAGCCGTCCTGGGGTCCAAACACGGCGAGTGAAAGCAGCACTATTGTGACCGCGCTCACCATTAATACTGCACCTAGATAATCAATAGAGTGATCCCGTTTTACTTTAGGAATATGAAGTACCGCTGAGGTAACAATTAGCGCTGCAATTCCAAATGGCAGGTTGATGTAAAAGATCCAGCGCCAACCACTTACCCCAAGGATTTGCGCATGATCGGAAAAGAAGCCACCCAGCAGTGGGCCGGCAACAGAGGACAAGCCCCAGACTGCACCAAAGTAACCTTGGTAGCGACCACGCTCACGCGGGGAGACAATGTCGCCAATAATAATAAAAGTAAGTGCCATTAAACCACCGGCACCCAAACCTTGAATTGCTCGAGTAGCAATCAACTGCTCCATATTTTGGGAGGCTCCAGCTAAAAGTGAGCCAATTAAAAATGTAACAATTGCAAATTGAAAAACAACTCTACGACCATAAATATCTGAGATTTTTCCGTAAAGCGGGGTAGATGCGGTAGATGTTAGAAGATATGCCGTCACCACCCAGGTGTAATGATTTAATCCATCAAACTCTTCCACGATACTTTTCAGGGCGGTCGAAACAATTGTCTGATCTAGTGCGGCAAGTAGCAAGCCAGTCATCAAACCACCGAGAATAACCATAATTTCTTTGTGCGTATGCACTTTTGCGCTGGCATTCACTGGGAGCTTTTCAGACATAACGGTAAGGTTACCTTGTGAAAACCGTTGTGGCAGAACACTTAGTGAAGAGCTATCGCAATGGTGAAGTCAAAGCGCTCAATGACCTCTCCCTTGATGTGGAAGAAGGCACTGTTCTAGGCGTACTTGGACCGAATGGTTCTGGAAAAACTACAACTGTGAGAATTCTCGCAACCTTGCTAAAACCAGATTCTGGCAGCGCAAATGTTGCCGGAATTGATGTCAGTAAACACCCAGAAAAAGTTCGGGAAGTGATTGGATTATCAGGTCAGTATGCAGCGGTCGATGAAACCTTAACTGGCTGGGACAACTTGGTGATGTTTAGCCGGCTTTATCATTTGGGACGACAACAATCCATTAATCGTGCGAAGGAATTGCTAGAACGGTTTGACTTAACCGAAGCCGCCCGCCGCCCGATCAAAACATATTCAGGTGGCATGCGGCGCCGACTTGATTTAGCGGCATCATTAATTGTTAAGCCAAAGGTACTTTTCCTGGATGAGCCAACGACCGGTTTAGATCCGCGCGGACGACAAGATATGTGGGGCGTAATTCAAGAGTTAGTAACTGGGGGAGTAACAGTTTTACTCACAACCCAATACCTGGAAGAGGCTGATCAATTGGCAGATGAGATCGCAGTTATTGATCGAGGTACCGTAATTGCTCGTGGCACATCTGATGCCTTGAAAAAGCAGGTCGGCGGTGAACGACTAGAGATCACCGTTGAAAGCGCGGATGTGGAAAAAACAAAAGCGATTGTCGCTCAAGTAAGTGGCAATCCAACACATGTTGATGCTCGTACTGTTAGCGCGCCAGTATCTACTGGTTCGCAAGCGCTGATTCAAGCGCTTCGGGCCTTGGATGAGGCAGCGATTCATCCATTAGATATCGCGTTAAAGCGTCCATCACTTGATGATGTTTTTCTCGCATTAACCGGACACATTGCAGAGGAAACGGTTATCGAACCGGTAAAAGCAAAGCGGGGGCGTAAATAGTGAAGGATGCAATCTCAGATGCGTTAGTAATCACTAAGCGCCAACTATTGCAGCTTGCCCGGATTCCAGAGGTGCTGATCTTTTCAACTATTCAGCCAGTGATGTTTGTGCTTTTGTTCCGTTTTGTCTTTGGTGGCTCAATTGATACTGGCCAACCTGGTGGGTATGTCCAGTTGTTGATGCCCGGAATTTTTGTCCAGACGGTGGCTTTTACATTGGCCTCAACCGCTTCGGGTTTGGCCGAAGACATGAAAAAGGGGTTAATCGATCGATTTAGATCGCTGCCAATTTCCCGCGGCGCCGTAGTAATTGGTCGCACCTTTGGCGATGCCCTGCTCAATATATTGGTCTTGGTGGTTATGGCACTGGCTGGTTTTGCAGTTGGCTGGCGGCCAACTTCGGGGGTCTTGAAAATTTCCTTGGCCTTTATTTTTCTTTTTGCCTTTGGTTATGCACTCTCCTGGATCGGAATTTATGTGGGTTTAGTAGTTAAAGAAGCACGAACGGTGCAAGCGGCCGGCTTCTTGGTTACTTTTCCTTTGACCTTTTTATCAAATGCGTTTGCACCAACAACTGGCATGCCCAGAGCTTTGCAATATGTGGCGGAATGGAATCCGGTTTCTTCGATGGTCGCCGCTTGTCGTCAATTATTTGGGATGAAAAACGAGTTTGGCGCAACCGCTAATTCTTGGCCCAGCCAGCATCCGCTAGAAACTTCACTTCTGTATATGGTGCTGTTGATGGCGATTTTTATTCCACTTAGCATAAGAAAGTATAAAAATACCTCTAATTAGTTTTGGCTAAAGTAAGTTAGAGGTAGAACTCGGCGGCCAGGATCTGGACTGATATTTCGCGGCCATTAGGTGCCCTATAAGTAACGGTTGCACCAATTTCGGCTCCAAGGACAGCCGCACCCAGGGGTGACTTTTCGCTATAGACATCCAACTCACCTGATTCAATTTCACGCGAACCCAGTAAAAACTTCATTTCATCGCCGGCAATAACTGCGGTTACGACCATGCCTGCGCCAACTTTTCCATCGGCACTTGCCGGCGGCGTTCCGATGTGAGAGTTTTCTAACATCGCCTTTAGCTGGCGAATCCGCGCCTCCATCTTTCCTTGCTCATCCCTAGCCGCGTGGTAACCACCGTTTTCCTTTAGGTCGCCTTCCGCGCGAGCTGCCTCAATCTTGGCAGTTACCTCTTTCCGACCTGATCCTTCCAGGTGAAGTAGTTCGGTGCGCAAACGATCTGCGGCTTCTTGGGTAAGCCAGGTCTGGGTCATAAGGCGTAACGGTACTGGCTACTTACTTGGCGCGACAACTCGATACATCGGCATTGACAGCTGCGATTCGGGTCGAAACTACCGTTACCAGTTCAATTTTTCCTTGGCCAGCGGCGATCTCGGTATCGATTTGACCAACAATGTTTTTCTCGTAATCTCGGGCAATTACCGTACAAACAACGGCGCCAGCAACGCCATTTCGATCCACCGAATACCGAACCGAGACGGCGCGCTCATTGTCCACGACAAAGGTGATCAACTGGATTCGAATTGGCGGGTTGGAGTGATGCAGGCCAGCCCAAATAACCCAGCCTATTCCTAAGCTGGCAAGCAAGATGGCGAACCCAACCCAACTTCGCCCCTTTTTCAAGCCGTAACGATCTTCGTAATTAAACGGTGCTTGCGATTGCATGCCATGATTATGGCATGGAAGAAGAAGTTTTCATGGGTTCGGCAGGTTCACTCACGGTGGGCCTGCTTGTTATCGCCGTCGCATTCTTGATGCGAAGTTTTTACAAGCGTTTCATGGGTGTAAATCGAAGCGATGACTCAGCAGAGTAATCTGCTAACTAAGCTGGGCCAAGTTGCTGCTGTCTTACTTGTTATTGCGCTATTTGTTGCTTTAGGTTTTTGGCAACTGCAACGCGCCGCAGATTTAAAAAATTCACTCAAAGTTGCAACCACAATTGATTCGGTGATCGTGCCACTTGAATCCGTAACCGTTCCCAGACAAGCAATTGCGGCCACCGCCCTGAATCGAACAATTTCCGTAACCGGAAAATACATCGCCAACTTCAAAGCACCTAATCAAAAAGATGGCGCCGGAAAAGTCGATGATTGGGAGGTTGCGCTGGTACAGATTGGTAGTGACGCTGCAATTTTGTTAGTTCGTGGCTTATGGTCACAGCGTTTACTAAATTCTGATATTCAACCAGCTACGGAGGTTAAAATTACTGGATTACTTGTTGCCAGCCAAGAAGGGGATCGAGCCCAAAATACATCTGGTGTCATTTCCCGACTAGATAGCGCCGTTGTTGTCTCACTTACTAACCTTGATTTATATGATGGCTACATAGTTGCCGCAACTGAAAGCACCAGAACTGGAACCTTGGAACGAACCAGAGTTACCCCGGAGAAATTAACTTCTCGGATCTCAGGTTTCTACTGGCAACACCTTTCCTATGTCGTGATTTGGTGGCTGATGGCCGCGGTGGTGGTTTACCTGCCCTTTTATCGCCGTAGAGTTACCCCATGAGCGGAGCAGTCAAGCGGTATCGAGTAATGGCCATCATTGCCGGCGTCATGTCCTTACTTTTATGGTTTGTCGATCTGCCGGTTGTTTATCTTTTCAACAATGAGGATTGGAAATCAAAGGTTGCGTGGATCCCATTTGTTCACGGCTGGGTATATGCACTTTATGTCCTAACCGCAATTCAATTTGCAACAAAGGCGCGTTGGCCGCTTAAGAAAATGGCATGGCTAATACTTGCTGGAACCCTTCCAATTGCATCAATTGCCGCAGAACGCAGAGTTGTCCGGCAGTATGCGTAGAGTAATTAATTCGCTGCTCTATCCCTTGTACGAGTGGCGCTTAGTTCGATCCCTTGATTTTTCAAAAACCCCGCACCATGTTGGCGTCATTCTGGATGGAAATCGCCGCTGGGCAAAATCAAATCCAACAACTAGTGATCCACATGGACATAAAGCTGGCGCTGATAAAATTATTGATTTTTTAGGTTGGTGCGATGAGGCTCAAGTCAGAGTAGTAACCCTATGGCTGCTATCAACCGATAACTTAAAAAGATCGCCAGCCGAAGTCGATGCCTTATTAAAAATTATCGGCAACACCGTAGATGAGCTAGCCGCAACTGGTCGCTGGAATATTAAGGCGGTCGGTGCGCTAGACCTTTTGCCTGGCTGGCTTGCCGAAAAACTCAGCGCCTTAAAGCCAATTCGAAATGATGGCGTTGAAGTAAATGTCGCCATTAGCTATGGGGGGCGGCGCGAGATCGTTGATGCGGTCAAGAGTTACCTGAATGAGGCACAAAGCGCCGGCCACTCTTTCGAGATTGCAACTGCAAAACTGACAACTGAGGATATTTCAAAGTACTTGTACACCGCGGGCCAACCCGATCCCGAACTATTGATTCGCACTTCAGGGGAACAGCGCCTTGGTGGCTTTCTCTTGTGGCAGAGCGCTTCCTCCGAGTTTTACTTCTGCGAAGCGTATTGGCCAGATTTTCGAAGGGTAGATTTCCTGCGCGCCTTACGTGCTTACTCTGTCAGACAACGCCGCTTTGGTTCCTAAACCGTCATCAAAAATTAACTTTTCCGGCTTGCGTGTCGGCCACAAAAATGCCAGCCACCGTCCTACCGTTTTACTGTCCGAAGTTGGGTCCGACTGACACAATTAAATTTAGGGGCAAGCATTGGCTGCAAAAAGTCAAAAAGGGCGTAAAACCTTTGTTTTAGATACCAGTGTTTTGTTAGCAGATCCCGGCGCCCTTCTAAGATTTGCCGAACATGAAGTCATCATCCCGATCGCAGTTATCGGTGAGCTGGAGACCAAACGAGACCACCCAGAACTTGGCTACTTTGCCCGCGCCGCCCTGCGCGCGCTGGATGATTTGCGGGTCAGCCATGGCCGACTGGACAAACCACTGACCGTCACCCCAGAGGGCGGAACCCTCTCCGTTGAACTCAACCACACCGATCTTTCTACCTTGCCACATGGCTTTTTGCGAGATGGCACCAATGACTCTCGGATCCTGGCCATCGCTAAAAATCTGATGTCCGATGGCAAAACCGTAATCCTGGTAACCAAGGATCTGCCACTTCGAGTCAAAGCCTCCGCGGTCGGAGTTGAAGCCCAGGAGTATTTAGCGGAACTTGTTTTCAATAGCGGCTGGACCGGAATTGAAGAGCTCAATGTTGGCGCCGGGATGATCGATGATTTGTACGCCAGTGATTTTGCCGATCATGAATCCGCCCATCAGCTTCCGGTGCATACCGGAGTGGTACTGCACTCGGAAAAAGCGAGCGCCCTGGCCCGGGTCACCGCGGACAATCGGCTGAAGCTAGTACGGGGAGATCGACAGGCTTTTGGTTTACATGGCCGAAGCGCCGAACAAAGAATTGCGCTAGACCTGCTCCTTGATGAATCGATTGGCATAGTTTCACTTGGCGGCCGAGCCGGCACCGGAAAATCTGCGCTGGCTTTGTGCGCCGGACTAGAGGCAGTAATGGAGCGACGGCTTCATAAAAAAGTTGTGATCTTTCGCCCACTCTATCCAGTGGGCGGTCAAGAGCTGGGTTACTTACCCGGATCTGAAAGCGAGAAGATGTCGCCCTGGGCGCAAGCGGTTTTTGATACCTTGGGCTCGCTGGTTAGCCAACCGGTAATTGATGAAATCATCGACCGCGGATTAATTGAGGTGCTGCCGCTGACTCATATTCGCGGGCGCTCGCTGCATGACTCATTTGTGATCGTTGATGAAGCCCAATCTTTAGAGCGCGGAGTTTTACTAACGGTGTTGTCAAGAATTGGGACTGGCTCCCGGGTGGTCTTGACCCATGATGTTGCCCAGCGCGACAACCTACGGGTCGGTCGCCACGATGGGGTGGTGGCAGTAGTGGAAACTTTGAAGGGCCACGCACTTTTTGCCCATGTCACCTTGATGCGAAGTGAGCGCTCGCCAATTGCCGCGCTGGTGACTGAAATGCTGGAAGGTCCGCCACCGCGGTAAGTACTTAGGCAAAGTAAGCAAGTACATCCGGGCTGAAATTGGCCCCAAAATAATGTCACAGTCACAATTGTCACATTTCGGACATTCCCCTAACTGACCTGCGGTTTTACCTATCCACAACCAGTCACACTTCTAAGATTTTTCCACGCAAGCGGGCTTTGATTTGCCGATTAACTCTTACTAGCGAACCATAAAACCATTCGTGGAAGGGAGGGGGCTGTGATGGTTTCATTATCTAAAAAGTTTAAGAAAAAGAATGTGACGGTCTGGGCGCTGCTATCCGGATTTTTATTGGCGGCAACTTTGTTACCCAATGCAACTGCATTGGAGCTGGCACCGACTTCCACGGTAGAGATCGATGATTCGAATTGGGCTGCTGTTATCGAACCCACATCTGCCACCAATGTTATCGGACAGACCTATGCCAGAATTTCTGGTGCCATTTTTTCCACCGAGTTGGCCTTGGTTTCGGCCATCAGCCGCCAGGTAGAAACAGCCCGCACCCCCAAAGGTGCCAAGCAGGTGGCTAAGGTCATTCTTAAGGATGAGTATGGTTTTGCCGGCAAAGAGTACACCTGCCTAAATCAGTTGTGGACTAAAGAAAGCAACTGGAACTATAAGGCCCGCAACCGAATCTCCGGCGCCCATGGAATTCCGCAAGCGCTGCCAGCCGATAAAATGAGTGTTGTTGGTACCGATTGGCGAACTAACCCAGTCACCCAAATTCGCTGGGGACTTCGCTACATCAGTATTCGCTATGAGACCCCATGTAAGGCGTGGGCAAAACTCAAGCGCAGTAATTATTATTAATCTGGCCGCTTACCAATTGTAAGTGGCACCACAGACTCGGCAAAAAAATCGTTTCCTTTGTCATCGACAACGATGAACGCTGGGAAATTCACCACATCGATTTTCCAGACCGCCTCCATGCCCAGCTCTTCAAAATCTAAAACCTCTACCTTTTTGATGCAATCTTGGGCCAGCCGAGCGGCCGGTCCGCCAATTGAGCCTAGGTAAAAACCACCATAAGTTTTACAGGCATCGGTGACCGCTTGAGAGCGATTGCCCTTGGCCAGCATCACCATCGAGCCACCCATGGCTTGGAACTGGGCCACGTAAGAATCCATCCGGCCAGCGGTGGTTGGACCAAAGGAGCCAGAGGCGTACCCTTCCGGCGTCTTGGCCGGACCTGCGTAATAGACCGGATAATTCTTTAAGTACTCCGGCATTGGTTCACCCGCATCCAGCATGGCCTGGATCTTGGCATGGGCTAAATCTCGAGCTACCACCAAGGTGCCGGTCAGGGAGAGCCGGCTCTTGACCGGATGTTTGGAAAGCTCAGCTTGGATATCGGCCATCGGTTGATTTAAATTAATCTCCACCACCTGCTCCGCCAGGTGCGAATCCGTTGTCTCTGGCAAAAAGCGCGCGGGCTCTCGCTCTAGCTCCTCTAGAAAGATGCCATCTTTTGTGATCTTGGCTTTGGCTTGCCGATCGGCTGAACACGAAACGGCGATCGCAATTGGCAAGGAAGCACCGTGGCGCGGCAAACGAATAACTCGAACATCATGACAAAAGTACTTGCCACCAAACTGAGCGCCGATTCCTAAGGTTCTAGTTAGCGCTAGCACCTGGGCTTCTAGTTCTAGATCCCGAAAGCCATGGCCAGTTGCGGCATCACCGGAAGTTGGCAATGAATCCAAGTACTTGGTGCTGGCCAACTTTGAAGTTTTGACGGTGTGTTCGGCAGTTGTGCCACCGATCACAATCGCCAAGTGGTACGGCGGACAGGCGGCGGTTCCAATGGAGCGCAGCTTTTCATCCAGCCAACTCATTAATGATTTTGGATTTAAGACGGTCTTGGTCTCTTGATACAGGAAAGATTTGTTGGCGCTTCCCCCGCCCTTGGCGATATACAAAAGGTTGTACTCAGTTGGATGATCGCTATCTGCATAAATTTCAATCTGGGCTGGCAGGTTATTGCCGGTGTTTTTTTCTTCCCAGGTGGTGACCGGCGCCAATTGCGAGTAACGCAGATTTAATTGGGTGTAGGAATTATAAATTCCTTGCGAAATTGCCACCTCATCCTTGCCGGTAGTTAAAACATACTGGCCCTTTTTTCCCATCACAATTGCGGTTCCGGTGTCTTGGCACATCGGCAAAACCCCGCCCGCCGAAATATTGGCATTTTTCAAAAGATCGGTAGCAACAAAGCGATCATTGGGTGAGCTCTCTGGATCCTTAACTATATTTTCCAACTGCTGTAAATGGGCCGGCCGCAGATAATGGGAAATGTCATGGATGGCTTCGGCCGATAATTTTTCTAGGGCAGCTGGTTCAACCTGTAAAAACTCCTGATCGCCAAGTTTGATTACCGATACGCCTTCGGTGCTAACCAGCCGATACTTGGTTGTATCCGGTCCCAGTGGCAACAAATCAGAGTAAGAAAAGTTAGACATTTAAGGCTTAGCCGCCGCTAACTTCTTCTTTGCGCCATCTAGCCATTCTTGGCAGATTTTGGCCAGCTCTTCTCCGCGCTCCCACAGTTTCAACGACTCTTCCAAAGTAGCGCTGCCCGCTTCCAGGGCTTCAACAACTTCGGCTAACTCTGCTCTAGCGGCTTCATAGGATATTTTCTTAGCATCGGTCATGGAATTAATCTACTCTCTTTGTTTACCGACGAGGTTGCGTGGGTCTCACCCTTTGCCAGCCGCAACCGTAATAAATCCCCTGGTTTCAAGGTCTTTGGATCGGTGACAATTGCGCCATTTGTTAACTGCACTACCGAATATCCGCGATCTAAAGTTGCTTGTGGCGACAAAGCACGGACGCGAGCCTTTACCTGCTTGAGTTCGGCCTTAGCTAAATTCAACCGATTAGCAAAGGAACGATTTGCTCTATCTCGAAGCGCCGCAATTAGCTCGGCCCGGGTGGTTATTAAAAGTTGCGGATCTTTCATCACTGGCCGGCCCATTAAGTTTGCAATTTTGGTATTTTCTAGATCAATCAGATTAAGTAAGTAGCGACGGGTGCGATCTTGTAAGGCTGTGATCATGGCTAACTCTTCTGCGATATCTGGCACGACCCGCTTTGCGGCATCGGTTGGTGTTGATGCCCGGTAGTCGGCCACCAAGTCCAGCAACGGGGCATCCTTTTCATGGCCGATCGCACTAACAATTGGCGTGAGGCAAGATGCGGCCAATCGCACTAACCCTTCATCACTAAAGGGCAACAAATCTTCAAAGGAGCCACCACCGCGGGTAATAATGATGACCGACACCGTTTTATCAGCTTCTAATTCCCGAAGCGCCGCCGATACTTCGCTAACTGCCGCCGCGCCTTGTACTGCGACCTCTCGAATTTCAAATTGAACCGCGGGCCAGCGCCGCTTCGCATTTTCAACTACATCTTTTTCGGCATCGGTGTTGCGACCACAGATTAAACCAATTTTTTGCGGCAGCAATGGCAGTGCAACTTTGCGATCTGCGTTAAATAATCCTTCACCTGCCAACAGATTTTTTAGCGCCTCTAACCGGGCCAGTAGTTCGCCAACTCCGACCTGTCGAATTTCTCGGGCGGAAAAAGAGAGCGAACCATTTTTTGAGTACCAAGCTGGTTTGGCGTACACAACAACCCGGGTATTTGCTGGAAGTGGCTGGGCGGCGGCGATCACCGACTTATGACACATTACCGAAATCGACATATCAACGCTGGCATCTCGCAAGCGGATAAAGGCCATCATTCCACTACGTTCATTGAGTTCACTGATCTCGCCTTCGATCCAGATGGGACCTAGCCGTTCCACATACTCTTTGATCGCCTCCGTCACCGCCCGTACTGATGCGGGGGATTCACTTGAAGTTTCGAACATGGGATCAGCCTAATAGACTGCGGCTATGGCAAAGAGAGTTCTTTTGGCAGCGCCGCGCGGCTATTGCGCCGGTGTGGACCGAGCGGTCATCACCGTTGAAAAAGCTTTGGCGCTATATGGCGCACCTGTCTATGTTCGAAAGCAGATCGTTCACAACGTCCACGTAGTTGCATCTCTGGAAGCAAAGGGTGCGATCTTTGTGGATGAAACTGATGAGGTGCCGGAAGGCAAGACCGTTGTTTTTTCGGCCCATGGTGTTTCACCTTTAGTGCATGAACAAGCAGCTGCCCGAAACTTAAAGACAATTGATGCCACCTGCCCACTGGTTACCAAGGTGCACCACGAGGTTCGGCGTTTTGCCGGCGAAGGTAGCGAAATTTTGCTGATTGGTCACCATGATCATGAAGAGGTGGAGGGTACCGCCGGGGAAGCGATTGGCCAAGTTCGAATTGTTGATGGTTTGGAAGGTGCCCGAACTGTGCAACCGACCCCTGGCAAAAAATTAGTTTGGTTGTCCCAAACTACTTTGTCGGTGGATGAAACTTTGGAGTCAGTGGCAATTTTGAAGGAACGTTTTCCAGATATTCAATCACCACCAAGTGATGACATTTGTTATGCCACCCAAAATCGGCAAGAGGCAATCAAAGCGATTGCACCGCAATCAGATTTAGTCATAGTTGTGGGTTCGCAAAACTCTTCCAACTCAGTTCGGTTAGCGGAAGTGGCCTTGGAGTACGGGGCAAAAGCTTCCCACCTAATTGATTACGCCGAAGAGATGCAGGATCACTGGTTTGAAGGTGTCGAAACTATTGGTGTGACAAGTGGTGCTTCAGTTCCCGAAATTCTGGTCAATGATGTTTTGAAATCGTTGTCGCAGATGGGCTTTGGTGATGTTACCGAAGTTACCGCCGCCGAGGAATCACTTCTGTTTGCGCTACCACCAGAGCTTCGCAGAGATATGAAAGCGGCCGGTCAGCTTTAATCTGTTTTTCGCCGAGCCTTGGATGGCCTGGCCTTAGCTTTTCGATTTAAGTAGACAAACCAGCCGTAGAGTGCGGAAAAAATTAAAAATGGGGCGGCACTGGCTAAAGCTGCGATGAAATCAATGCCAACCCGGGAAGGCTTAAAGCCATCCAGAAGTATGGTGATCAACAAAGCAGATGCGGCAAAGGCAAGTGGCGGCGTGACAACTGATACATATGTTGTTCCGGGGCGACCGAAGCGAAGTGAGCCAAAAAGGGCCAGACAGATAGCGATTCCGGACATAACTCCAACGCCAGTGCGGATGGTCATCTCAAGCAAGACAAAGAGGCCGATGAAAAGGGTCTGCAGAATTATGATTCCCTGCTTTTTTAACCCCGGACCTTGAATCGCAACCTTGTGTGATGTGCTCACTTCTCATCTACCTCTTCGGCATCGATGTAATCATCGCCGCTTTCTAATTCTGCAGGTTTTAAATCTCGAACCGCACCAGGTGGTTCTGGATAGGTAATGGCTAATTTATCTTTATCCCCGGGTACTCCCAAATTATGAATTCGGCGGGCCGGCGCTAAGACTGTTTTTTCAGCAGTTGGCACTAAATCTTCATACGCCTTTGCCGTTGTTGAGATCGCTTTGCCAACCGCCACGATCTTGGTGTGCAACAAGGTGATATTTTTCAAAAAGGTGCTGGCCACTTTTTGGATCTCATCCGCATTTTCGGCCAACTTGTTGCGGGTAAAGATGTAACCAATAGTACGAAGCAGCGCCATCATAGAAGTAGGGGTGGCGATCGTTACCCCAACTTTAAAGGCTTTTTCCAGAAAGTTTGGCTCAAGTCGCAACGCTTCCGACAGTAGCGTTTCAAAGGGAACAAAGAGCACCACAAAATCTGGTGAACCTTGCGATTTGTGATAACCACGTTTTGCTAACGCTTCTACATGCTTAAGTAAATCCTTGGTGTGCTGTTGTAAGTATGCATCGCGCGCGGTTTGATCTTCGGTGCCAAATGCATCTAGAAAACGATCAAAAGGAAACTTGGAATCAATAAAAAGGTAGCTACCACCTGGCATATTCACTGTGATATCTGGAATTCCGGTCGAGTCGGCATCAGTTGCAGAACGCTGCCGGGTGTACTCGTGCCCCTCCCGCAGTCCAGCACCTTGCAACAAAAGCTCTAACTGGGCTTCACCAAACTTTCCGCGGGTCTGCGAATTAGAAAGAGCGCCAGCAATCTTTTTGGTTTCATCAAAAATTGATTCGGAGGCACGCCGCATTTCCAGAATTGTTATGTTGAGTTTGGCCTCAGCTTCGGTACGAATCCGGTTAGCCTCATTGGACTGCAGCGCTAACTTATTTACTGAATCTTTCATGGCAACTAGTTCGGCATTTAACTTGATGGCACTCTCGGTCTTACCCCGCTCTGCCTCCAGTTGCGATTTGTAATCATCCAACAAAATTTGATTACCAGCTGAATCCTTAGATTTGAGGGCGGAGAGTAGGTAGCCAATCGCAAATCCGGCGATTACTCCTATTAATAAGGTCACTACGTATGCGGGCATGGGCCTATCGTGGCAGGAAGCACCGACAATCCCGCGTAGGCTCTACTCCTCGTGAGCCTCTCAATTGGAATCGTCGGACTGCCAAATGTGGGTAAGTCGACCCTTTTTAACGCCCTGACCAAGAACAATGTGCTGGCCGCCAATTATCCCTTTGCCACGATCGAGCCCAATGTGGGCATGGTGGGCGTACCCGATGAGCGGATCGCCACCTTGGCCAAGATCTTTGGCTCCGAGAAACTGCTGCCCGCCGTTGTCTCCTTTGTTGATATCGCCGGAATTGTAAAAGGCGCATCCGAAGGCGCCGGCCTTGGCAATAAGTTCCTTACCAACATTCGGGACACCGATGCCATCTGCCAAGTAATCCGAGTTTTCACTGATACCGATGTGGTGCACGTGGATGGCCGGATCGATCCCGAATCTGACTTGGAAATAATTAACATGGAACTTGCGCTCGCCGATTTACAAACCATTGAAAAGGCGATTCCACGGCTGGAAAAAGAGGCGCGGGTGGCTAAGGAAAAAAGCGCGGTGCTGGAAGCAGTAAAAGCGGCCAATGATTGGTTGCAATCTGGCAAGCCGCTGTCGCAAAGTTCAATTGACCGAGAATTACTTCAGGAGCTTCACCTTTTAACTGCGAAACCATTTATTTATGTTTTTAATGTGGATGCTGCCGAATTAAATGATGTCGAACTTCGCACCAAATTGCAGGCATTGGTTTCACCGGCCGAAGCAATTTTCTTGGATGCAAAAACCGAGGCAGAACTGGCAGAACTCAGCGATGAGGATGCCCTAGAATTGTTGCAATCAATTGGTTTGAAAGAACCAGGTCTAGCAACTTTGGCACGTGTTGGTTTCGATACTTTGGGTCTGCAGACTTATTTAACTGCCGGTCCAAAAGAGGCCCGCGCATGGACAATTCATAAAGGTGACACCGCACCCATGGCCGCTGGTGTTATTCATACAGATTTCCAAAAGGGATTTATTAAGGCTGAAATCGTCAGCTTTGAAGATCTGATTGCTACGGGATCAATGTCGGAGGCGAAAGCTAAAGGCAAGGTTCGCATGGAAGGCAAGGAATATGTAATGGCCGACGGAGATGTAGTGGAGTTCAGATTCAATGTCTAATAAACCTTTCACAAGTAAGCGCCAACCGCACCTAGATGGTTTGCCGTTAAAAAAGCGGGATGATCTGCGCAACGTCGCAATCATCGCCCACGTTGACCACGGTAAAACGACGCTGGTTGATGCGATGTTGTGGCAGTCCGGTGCATTTGCCGCCCACAAAGTTCAGGGCGAAGGCCAAGATCGCATGATGGACTCGATGGATATCGAACGCGAAAAGGGAATTACCATTCTTGCTAAGAACACCGCGGTCAAGCGGGGCAACACCATCGTTAACATCATCGATACTCCGGGTCACGCAGATTTTGGCGGCGAAGTCGAACGCGGACTGGAAATGGTTGATGGTGTTATTTTGTTAGTGGATGCATCTGAAGGCCCACTGCCACAAACTCGTTTCGTTTTGCGCAAAGCGTTAGAAAAGAATTTGTCAGTTATTCTAGTCATCAACAAAGTTGACCGTTCTGATTCCCGGATTGCCGAAGTCGTCGATGAGGCGTACGAACTATTCCTGGATCTTGGCGCCAATGAAGAGCAAATTGAATTTCCAGTTGTGTACGCATCGGCCAAAGCTGGCCGGGCATCATTGACTCGTCCGGCAGATGGTGGAATGCCAGAAGAAGAAAACTTAGATGTTTTGTTTGACACCATCTTCTCGGCAATTCCAGCACCGGTTTATCATGAAGGCGCACCGTTGCAGGCCCACGTCACCAACCTTGACTCATCCGCCTTCCTTGGTCGCTTGGCATTGTGTCGGGTGCGCGAAGGTGTTATCAAAAAGGGTCAGTCAGTTGCTTGGATGAAAACCGATGGCACCATCGAGCGGGTAAAAGTTTCAGAACTTTTGATTACCGAAGCACTAGAACGAGTACCTGCGTTAGAAGCCCATCCCGGTGACATCATTGCGGTAGCCGGAATCGAAACAATTACTTTAGGTGAAACCCTGGCTGATCTAGAAGACCCACATGCACTGCCCTTAATTATTGTTGATGAGCCATCGATTTCGATGACTATCGGTATTAATACATCTCCACTGGCTGGCAAGAGCGGAAAACTGCTTACTGCCCGCCAAGTTAAGAACCGCCTTGATGCCGAATTAGTCGGTAACGTTTCTTTGCGAGTGCTAAACACCGAGCGCCCAGATACTTGGGAAGTACAGGGACGCGGAGAACTTCAGCTAGCGGTATTAGTTGAAATTATGAAGCGGGAAGGCTTTGAACTAACGGTTGGTAAGCCACAAGTAGTTACCAAGACAATTAACGGAAAACTTTCCGAACCAATGGAGCACTTAACAATTGATGCACCGGATGAATATCTTGGTGTGCTGACGCAGTTAATGGCACTTCGCAAGGGCCGGATGGAACAAATGGTTAATCACGGAACCGGTTGGATCCGACTTGATTACAAAGTTCCTTCCCGTGGCCTAATTGGTTTCCGAACCGAGTTCTTAACCGAAACTCGCGGCACCGGTTTGCTGCACCATGTCTTTGATGGTTACGAGCCTTGGTATGGCGATATCCGTACTCGCGGAACTGGTTCGCTAGTTTCCGATCGTATGGGAACCGTTACTTCATATGCGTTGTACGGAACCCAAGATCGCGGAACTATTTTCGTAGAACCTGGCGATGAAGTTTATGAAGGAATGGTTATTGGCGAGAACTCACGAAGTGATGACATGGATGTTAACTGTGTTCGGGAAAAGAAGCTAACTAACATGCGCGCCTCCGGAACCGATGAATCAGAGCGTTTGATTCCGCCGAAGAAGCTCAACATGGAAGGTGCCCTTGAATTTTGTCGGGAAGATGAGTGCGTAGAAGTGACGCCTGCCGTAGTTCGTATCCGTAAGGTGACACTCAATGGGGACGAGCGTGCTCGTGCGACATCACGTACCAAGAAGGCAAACCTGAACGCTTAAGAATTAAAGAGGGGAGCCTGCGGCCTTCACCTCCTTTTTCGGTCTGACACCGTACGGTTACAGGGGATACTTGACACCGTACGGTTACAGGGGATACTTGACACCGTGCGGTTACACGGCGTGAAGGAGTCCTAATGAACACGGTCAACGAGATTCGATTAGCTGCGCTCAGTCAAAGACGGGCCTTAGGTCTGTCGCAGAGTCAACTTGCGATTCAAACTGGAGTGTCACGTAAATGGCTATCCGAATTTGAACGAGGAAAAACTGCCGCTGAGCTTGGATTAGTGCTGCGCCTGCTAAATGGGCTTGGTTTACAGATAGCGGTGATAAGCGGAGTGCCCAAAATCGAAACTGAGAAAAGTAGCAAAATTGATCACAAAACGGCGGCGAAATCGGACACATCAACCCTGGTAGACCTCGATAGGTTGTTGGGCCAGTATCGCGCATGAGCGAAGAACTCGTCGTACTGTATCGGGACCAGATCGCAGGGATTCTTACGAAAACCAGTGGTGGGAAATTAACTTTGCGCTATAACGATGCCTACCGACAAGCAGTCGGAGCCACGCCAATCTCCACGGGCATCTCAATGGGTCAACCCGAACACACTGGCCAGCAACTGCGAAACTGGTTGTGGGGTCTACTGCCCGATAATGAAACTGTCCTTGCCCGCTGGGCGCGCACCTTTTCGGTGAGCACCGGGTCGCCATTTGGATTATTGAGCACTGAGATTGGTGAGGACTGCCCAGGAGCCTTTTCTTTTGTAAAACCTGAGCGAGTTGATGCGGTGATGGCAAATGAAGGAAAAGTTGATTGGTTGAGTGAGGAAGATTTAGCGGCAATCCTAAGAGAGCTTCGGGCTGATGCTTCAGCCTGGCTAGGAAGTAATCCACCCGGAAGATTTTCACTTTCTGGTGCGCAAACTAAAACGGCGTTGTTGTGGGATGGCACCCGGTGGGGAAGACCTGCTGGAGCGATTGCTACTACACACATCATAAAGCCAGCAATTGCAGGAGTTGCCGAACACGATCTTAATGAGCACCTATGCCTGCGCGCGGCTGCGGCCGCAGGATTGACAGTAGTAGACACAGCTTTGCTACGTTTTGCGGACCAAACGGCGCTGTTTGTTCGTCGTTACGACCGATTCAAAGACAATACTCAACAAGTCAGAGTGCATCAGGAAGATTTGTGTCAAGCCTTAGGAATTAGCCCAGCTAAGAAGTACCAGAACGAAGGCGGTCCTTCGCCACAAAAGGTTGCTGAACTAATTCGTCTAACCATTCCAGCAGGGATCGTGCTTGAGTCAGTTGAAAGATTTGCTGATGCCTTGATTTGGAACTGGATCATCGCCGGACCAGATGCACACGCTAAAAATTACTCATTGCTGCTATCCGGTGGTGAAGTCCGGTTGGCACCACTTTATGACATTAGTTCGGCGCTGCCTTACCCAAATATTCAACAACAAAAAATAAAACTTGGAATGAAATTCGGGACGGATTACTCATTGGATGCACGATCTTCGACCTGGCCAACACTTGCCCGTGGGCTTGGAATTCACGAAGATACATTACGAGATAGGGCGCGGCACTTAATTTCAGCTGCACCGGATGCATTTGCAACCGCAGCTAACTTGCCGGATGTAAAAGCATTGTCGACTAAACTTCCGGCCAAACTCAAAGAAGCAGTTGCACGACGTGCGAAGAAATGCGCCGCACAAGTGATACTTAAGTAACTTTCCACTGAATGCAACCTAATAGTCGAATCTTTGTCGGTCTGTTGAGGCAAGATGCTCACTGTGAGTAAGACGCCATTTACCCTTGTGCGACAGATAGTTCCGGCTGCGCCAACTACATTTGACGCCGAACAAGCCGCAGTTGTTAGCCACCGTGGTTCGCCGTTGGTTGTTCAGGGCGGTCCCGGAACCGGCAAGACAACGGTTCTGATTGCAGCCGCACTTGCGCGAATTGAACAAGGACAAGATCCAGATTCGATTTTGTTACTCACTTATGGGCGAGAGCGGGCATCTGAGCTTCGTGATGCAATTGCACTGCGTACGACAAAAACAATGTTTGAACCATTGGCTAGAACCTTTCACTCATTAGCTTTTTCCATCATAAAAATGAAAGCAAAGGGTGAGCCAGATCCGATTTTACTAAGTGGGCCGGAACAAGAAAGTTATATTCGAGAATTATTGAAAGGCGATATTGAAGACGGATTCAAGGAATGGCCAGAAGACTTACACAAAGCTTTAACTACAAATGGGTTTGCGCGCGAACTGCGCGATTTACTCTTGCGGGCATCAGAGCGCGGCATTGGTCCGGCTGAATTAGCTGAACTTGGTGGCAGCGCAGGTGAAAAATATTGGTCGGCCGTGGGTGCGTTTTGGAAACGTTATTTAAATTCTATGGTGATGCGCGAGATTTCGGCACAAGATGCAAAACTTCGGATCGATCCATCGGAACTAGTTTCCCGGGCAGCTATACATTTACGAAACAATCCGCAATTACTCGCCGAACTTCGTCAGCGATTTACTACGATCATGGTGGATGAGTTTCAAGAAAGTGATCCAGCCCAACGCGAACTTTTGGCGCTTCTTGCCAACGAAGATGTAATTATTTGTGCCGACGCAGATAGCGCGGTCGGGCGTTTTCGTGGGGCTGACCCAGATGGTTTAGCCGCCGCCCTTGATCCATACCGAGCAAAAGAAATTGTCCTGCAAAAGGTATATCGAAACGCGCAAGCAGTCTTTGCAGTTGGTCATAAATATGTGAAAACTTTTTCTGGCTCACCGGTCACCCGAAAACGTAGCTGTATCAACGAAAATGCAGGTTTTGTCACGGTTAATCGCTTTAGATCAGGGGCGGAAGAAGCCGCCTTTATTGCTCATCAATTTCGCAGTGCCCATCTTCGCCAAGGCGTTGCTTACAGCAACATGGCAGTTATTTTGCGTACGCCAGGTATGCAAGCATCCGCGTTGCGTCGCGCCTTTTCCCAAGTTGGCATTCCAGTTGCATCTGAATTACAAGCACTTGCCGGAAATCCTGCGATTTCACCATTTTTACTTTTAGCCCGGGTTGCCATTAGTGCCCAACCACTTAACTTAGATACCGCAGAGCGATTGCTGCTTAGCGAATTTGGCGGCGCCGATTCGATATCACTTCGTCGAATTCGCCGGGCTCTGATCTCCACGCGCACCGAAGGCGATGATCGTTCTGGTACCCAGTTATTATTGGATGCAATTACTGATGGTGATTTCATGATCGAAGGTGCTGACAGTTTGTTGCGAATTCATGCTTTGTTAAAAGTTGCACGAGCAATGGCTCGAAACAAAGCTGCCCTAGCCGAAGATTTATTATGGAGCATTTGGGATAACGCGGTAACAAGTGATGGCCAAAAACTTTCTGAATTTTGGCGCAATCAATCACTGCGCCCAGGTATTCGGGGCGCCGCCGCCGATCGTGATCTAGATGCCATGATGCAGTTGTTTGAATCAGCCCAGCGTTACTCTGAACGTTTTCCATTATCTGGCCCAGCCGCCTTCATCAACGAGATCACACATGAAGATATTGCCGGCGATGTAATTACTGCCAAAGGTGTGAGACCAGATTTTGTCGAGATTCTTACCGTGCACAGCGCCAAAGGTCGGCAATGGGAATTAGTGGCGGTAGCCGGTTTGCAAGA
>Ga0209702_10003753_pt1 | contig 23391 bp, 21 predicted proteins | sample FRY01_FD_187210 | JGI IMG/M metagenome (GOLD analysis project Ga0209702, IMG submission 187210) | Freshwater microbial communities from Lake Fryxell liftoff mats and glacier meltwater in Antarctica - FRY-01 (SPAdes) (version 2) | ecosystem: Environmental > Aquatic > Freshwater > Ice > Glacier... | reverse complement strand
TCGCAGGAACTGCAGGAACGGTGCTAGCTTTAAAAGTAAAAGCTGTCAATAGTTGTGGCACCAGTTCAAACAGAACTGTAAACATCAACTTAAATGCTTGTCCGCGCCAAAGCGAAAATGAATTATCGCAATTAAATCTGTTTCCAAATCCGGTCAGAGACGAATTAAATATTTCTTGGAACACCGAAACCGAAGATGCACAAATCATCACCTGCCTCGACATTTTAGGACAAGTCGTTTGGCAAGAGCAATTGAAATTCTCCATCGGAACTTCAACCTACAAAATTGCAACCGACCAATTCCCATCCGGAGTTTATTTTATTCGTTTGCAACAGGGCGATAAAATACGGAGTAGGAAGTTTGTGGTGAGGAGATAAGGTTTTATGTTTATTATTTAAATTTTTTATGTTTAATATTTAAAAAAGATTGAATGGGATTTGCGGCTATTGACATGGTCAATATTATTGAAGTGATGGAGGGCTATTTATTAAAGCATCGCCCTCCTGAAGAAATACGTGCTAAGTTAGACACAGGGTATAGAATAGAAAAGCAAAGCATAATTCTATTCCAAACAAGACCGCAATGGAATAAACCCGGTGAATACCATGATTACGATTTCGCAAAAGCTACCTATACAAAGTCGAAAGACTGATGGAAAATATATTGGATTCGATCAGATAGGAAATGGTATCCATACAGTGAATCATCCGAGGTGAAAACTTTAAATGAATTCATTCAGATGATTGTGGAAGATAGGTATGGATGTTTTTTTTGGTGACAATGTTTGGGTGTTTATTATGAAAGGAAGGGGTCAATTTGGCCGGAAATTGGGGGGGTCAGTTTGGCCGGAATGTAAATGTTATAAACTCTATTATCAAATTAGTTGGCCTTGGTAATTATTCTTGACTTGGCTTCTCCCACCCCGGCACCCTCTTCTGTATGGATGCTCTATAAGGATTCATCTCTACTGCTTGTTTAAAGAATGCAAGAGCGTCTTCTTTTGCCCCTTCTTTTATGGCAATATAACCTTGGGTAATGAGTAATGAGTCCAGGTTGTGTTTGTCATCTTTGGAGGCTATTTCTATAGCCTTTTCCAAATGCTTTTTTGAGTCATTAGTGTTTTTAGCTCTAAGAGTCGAAATGGCGTTCAGGAAATGCCCTAGCCATATTTCTTTGTTGCCTTTTTCATCTTCAAGAGCATTTTTAAGCTGGAATTCTGCTTCGCTATATCGGCCAGCCATGATCATGGCGCCGGCTATTGAATATCGGATGTAGTAATCCGTTCTTTTTTTCAGGAACGGTTGTAGAACATCAATGGCTTTATCGTACTTTTTTTTGGCAACGTATAATCTACATAAGCGTTCTGCTATATAACTCTTATCTGACTTTTCTTTTTCATCAGACCATGGAAAATTAAGGGCAGCTAATAAAAATGCTTCTGAATTTTTTATTGCAAAATCAGAGGATGCGTTTGATCTTTGACCATAGCAACTGATAACCCAATATTTTTGAAAATAGTACTTCCCTAAACTATACAATTTGTAAACCCCTTCAAGAAACCCATTGTGAGAAGCCATTTGAATTAAGTCTTCAGGTTCAGTAGAAGGACTGGAATTCGGGCAGTCATGTTGAATCGCTTCAGAAATGTACGCTATTGCTTTTTCTGTGCTTTCAAGATCCTTCGGATAAAACGAAATATTATCAGTTTCTTCGATGTCTTTATCAAGCCCCAGGAGAAAAACCATCTCGTCCCAATCATTGATGATTAAATCTCCGTATGATCTGGCTACATCATAGCAACTTTTGACGTAATCTTTAAATGCTCTTTGTTTTTCTTTTGTTTCGGAATCTGGGATGTTTTTGTAAATATGTATCACATTTTCAAAAGCCAGAATTCCTTCTTTAATAATATCATTTACCTTTTCTACAAGTTCTTTATTGATAACGCTCTTTCTGGAGAACAATAGCATTTTAGGAAGCATCTCAGTGAGTATTTGTCCTTTCCTATAGTGGTCATTTGTTCGTTTAGGGTTAATTGAAAGAGCTTTCTCTAAATATTCTAATGCTTTTTCTGCTTCCTGTTTTGCATTCCCGTCTCTTCTTCCACCGGGTTGCGTTAATTCTCGTGTGTATTGATAATGAGAGTATGCTAAATTGGAATAATAAGATGCAAAATTTGGACTGATTTCAATGCAACGCAATCTAAGTAATTCAGTAATTTCCCGAAAGTGTTTTTGTTGCTTCAGAAAACTATCTTTTTCTGCATCTGTTTTAAATGCGTGGCGAAGATGAATGGATGTTTCAGATAATTTAGCAGTTGCAAAAGAGATTCCGCTTAATATTTGATCTTCTTCCCATATTTCAGGGGTAGATTTTATGTCTTGGATAGTTCCAAATTTCTCATAAATGGTATGCCAATCATTTTTTGAAGTTAGCAGTTCAATTTCTTGTTTGTACGTATCGGCAGTAATGAGCCTTTTAAATTGTTTTTCATTCAGGATGCTGAAATAAGGCAAATATTTATCTGTGGCTAAAATTTTCTGCCCTCTTAATATTCTCTGGGCTTTACCACGTATGTCTATTGATTTGATGTCCAAAATTCCGGCAACGGAAAATACAACCGTCAAACTATTTATAGTAAACTCTACTCTTTGAACATCTATTTCATAAGCGTTTTTTTGATTGTTTGCGGAAGTTGAAAAATAGGCAATACCTTTACTGGATTCAATACCTTCCGAAAGTAGAATCCCGAAGGTATTCTTAATATCTTCAAAAGAATTACCCTTCCAGGTGGCTGTGCCTAGGTTTAATTTGGCTTCGTCAAAGAGACCGATTAAAATATTCATATCATGCTAAATTTTTATTTGAAAATACTGCAAGATTTATTATTGTGGGTCAAAATTCGATATATAGGTCCTTGTGACCCAGTTTGCTCTCGGTCACAAACCTTATCAAAAGCCTGTTTTAGTTGACTGATTAATTCGAAGATTGGACCTCTTGCATCATCCCATAAAAAATTGTCAAAATTTATTATAGTGCCTGCTTTGATTTTCGTTTCCCCTTTTGTAGATTCAAAAAAATCAAATGAATTTCCCGGGTTCATCAAGAGCACATTTGTAATTAAAAGTCTGTCATGGATTTCATTTGGTTTTACCTCTGAGCTCCGATCGACTTTGATTAAAGTAAAGTTGTAATTTTGAAGACCGATGCTTTCATTCAAGAATTCGTGTATATTGGAGAATGTCTCTACGAACTGCTCATTATCTTTTTTCCTTTTAATTTCAAAGTCTTCGTTTTTAGAATTTTCTCTAAAAACTTCAGATAACATAAAGATATCCAATTTTCGTTTTCTTAAAGATGAGATACCTAGAGTTTGTAGAAGCGCAAATAAATTGATTTCAAAACTTTTTCTATCCTTTAAAAAATAGCGGTCGGAAAATACAATGCAGTTGAGTGGAAGCTTACAAAACCTCATGTCATTCCAGTTAGATATGTTATATGGTGAAATTGAATTAGAGAGAGTTTTTCTACACCTGTTTTTGGAACTGACAATTTGCCAGTTGGAATTTAGCTCATGTGAATTTGTACTGTAAAATCCATAGTCATTGGAAATGTTCGTTCCGGGTAAATGTGTGTCTACAAAGAAAAATTTAAACGATGTAGATTCTTCATCTTCTATGATTGATAATAGCTCACCCTTTTTTCTGAAGCTATAATTGGAATCACAAAGCATTTCATATAAATGGTTATCTTCCAAGTCGGATAATTCAAGTTCTTCATCGTGAAATATAATGCAATCAATTTTTTTGTACGGGGATTTTTTTAATCCAAGCACAAAATTGGTAAAGTCTGCCCTTACAAAATCTGATAATTTTGTGTAACTAAATGATCGAATGAAATCAATGTCAAAGTAGTATTTCATAATCAATTACTTTGTGCTTTTATTAGCTTTAGCAATTCAAATTTCAAATTAATAGCTTCATCATAAAAGCCATTTTCAAAAGACTCAGATAATTGTCCATTGGGCAATATTTCAATTTGCTTGCTATGTGATTCTCCTTTTTCTTTCCAGAAATAATGTATGATTATCTTATCAGATTTTAAATCCCCTTTTGCAACGAGATATTGAAATTTACGAACCATATATTCGCTATGTGTTTCGATAATAAATTTGCTATCTTTTAATGATGCGAATAAATCTGCTAATTTAGATTGAAGAGCAGGGTGTAAATTGGCTTCTGGTTCTTCAATAATGTATTGGTTTCTTTTGCCAATAGCGAATTCGATGAGTAGAGTAAGAATTTGCGTTACTCCGTAACCACAATCTGCAAGATTTTTGTTTTTATTGGAGTTTTTTTCCTTTATAATTATTTCAAAAGCCGATTGTGCTATTCTGTTTATAACAATACTTTGATTTTGTTCAATTAGTCCAAGTGTTTTCATCCAATCATCAATGAACTTTCTACCCCTTTCATAATTGGGAGATTCTAGATAGCGAGTCAAAATACTTTGGAAGTAGTTATTGCCACCATCGGTAAAAAGCCTTTCTTGCTCAGTAGATGAAGAGCTTAAATAGGAAATATTGTTAAATTGTGTTTTGTAGATTTTTAGCGTTTCATTGATGTCATTTCTTACTTTATCAAAAAATAGAACGCCATTAACTGTGGGTTCAATCTTTGTTATATTGTGAAGTTCTTTAAATTTAATTAATTCTGCACGTTCATTCGGGAATAGATTCGATGGAGCTGAAAAGTCATTTCTTAAAGCACTAAAAAGTGCATCTAGTACTGTATAATCTTCTTCGGGATTTAGTCTGCACTGTCTTAATGTCGAGTAAAATTTTAAAAATTTAATATCTAATTTTTGATTTTGATTTTTTTTGTCAAAATTTGAACGATCCAAATTTTCATTTTTTATATTGAAATTGAAAAGGGGACTTCCTGAATCATATTTTAATGTTGAGAATTCTTTTAATTTTTCAAGTTCTAAAAATTTGTGATGTAAAGGCTTGATAAACGAATTCTCTTCTTTAGCATTTTTTTTAATTTGTTGTTCAATAGATGTTTCGGTTTCAAGTTTTAAAAAACCATAGTAAGTAAAATAGTTAATCTTAAAATTCAAGGATTGAATATAATTTGATACTGGCCAATATTCGATTTCTTCAATTGATAAGATATTTTTTTTCTTACCAGAATAATATTGTTTACTGATCTCAAGCCTAGAAATCAATCCATTGTTAATATTATTGCTTTTACCTTTGTATTGTAGTTTTATTTTGGCATATCCAATCGACGGTATAAATAATGGGATTTCGAATTCAACGGTTTTTTTATGGCTCCCTTCAGATAGTAAAGAAGAGAAGTTTCCTAGTTTGTGATCTCCATTTAATATTTGTAATATTTCAATGTCAGATGAGTTTTCTTTAAGTAATAATACAGATTTAATTAAAGAGCTTTTCCCTGAATTGTTTGGCCCAATAAGTATTGTGATAGGCTTTAGTAAAAACTCTTTCTTTTTACGTATTCCTCTATAATTTGACAATGAAATAGATTCAAGCATTTGTTTTTGTTTTGTTAATTAAAAAATGCCGGTGGGTTTTTACTCAATTCTTTTCTGGCATCTTTTGCTTGGGTATGCGCAATTCCTCCATCGAACCAGGCTTGATCCCGATTAACAATTTTATCTATTCTGTTTGATCCCATAATTTCAATCATCCGTAATTTTTTTTCGTAATTCGTTTCTGCGGAATTCATTTTGAAAAGGATCACTACGAATTCGAGGCAAAAGATAAATATAGTAAATATGATATAGATAAGAGCTACAATTGTATTTTTGAATACCAGGTCAAAAAGTGCCTCGATTCTATGTAACAGCATTGCATTGCCATGTGATGCATTTATCTTATTTTCAGCACTTTGTAAAGCATTTGATTTTATCAATAAGATGGAGTCGTGTTCCGCTTTTGCCTGATTATAATCAGCTTGCTGAAGGGTTGAGAGGTTTAATTTGAGATTGGTAATAGCTCCGCTTCCTCTTTGCTTACTTCCTCCGTTTCCATCTGCTTCTTTTTTTACATCATTGATTCCTTCATTCCAGATAAGTGCTTTTGATCTTAAGGTTGAATCCGATGCTTGCAATGTAGCAAGATAACTGTTGCTAATATTTAACTGATCCGCTTTTATGATTGCTTCCTTATTTGCTGATAATTGCTGATTAATATCTTCGTGAAATATACATTCATCAACCATGATGGATCCGATAGTGGCAATGCAAAGTCCCATTACTATTCTAAAAAATGCAATCCAATTATTTCCTTTCGCTAGGATGATAGATCTGTCTACAAGAAAAATAAAGAATGCGGCTACTAGTCCAATGAATACACCAACCAATCTGGAAGAGCCGAAAAGTCCGGTAGACATTGCATATGCACTAAAGAACCATAATAACACTGGTATAAATAATGCGTTGGCGAGTAGTACCACCTTCTTTCTGCTTTCAGGTGTATCATTGATGAGCATGTTGTAGTCATCGGCAGTGATTTTAGTTAAGAATTTAAACATGATATTTTGGGTTTAGAATATTTTTTGAATGGATTTATAAATGGACAGGTAGGGTGGGGCTTAAAAAAGCCCCGTTGATTGCGCAAAGAGTTTGACTTCGTGCCAATCCCGGCAACCCCTTAAATAACCCTCCCTGTATTGATGAATTGTTTTCATGACCAAGCCTTCATCTTCAACAGAGAATTCCTTTTCTCGCTGAAGTTTTGCGATTACATCTTTGAATTCGGCGATGCGTAATTCAATCTGTTCGATCAACCTTTCCGATAGCCCACGAGTTTCTATTAACTGATTGCGTAGTAGAAACACATCTTGTTTTCGTTGATCAATTGTTTCGTCCATGATCTGACGAAATTCTGCTTTGAAAATGTGAATTTTGTGTTCCAATAATTCCGTGCTATGATATTCGTAGCCGTCAGAAAAGCCTTTGGCGTTGTAATCTGCCCCCAGAAAATCTTGAAGTCGATTATTTTTCATTGTGGAAGCATTGCTTGAGGTGGGTTGCTGTGTATCCGTAAATAAATCACGGAAAAGGTTGTCTGGCATTGCCTCGTGTGTGTTAGTTTTAGTCGCCTGAACGATGTTGTTAGAGTTGGTTTGTTTTGAACCGAATAATTTGCTGAAGAATTTCATAGTAGAATGAGTTTGAGGGTTAGGTTGATTTTTTATTTAAATCGTAAAAGTTGGAATGTTGAATAGTTGATGTCCTTTTACATGACAGGTTCTGCAAAGAGTAATCAGGTATCTGTTCTGATATTGCCAGGGCTGTTTCTTGAGCCCTGTTATTTTGCATATATGATATTGTCGATGATGAACATTAAGATTTGCATTTGAATTGCATTTTCTACATTTGCAATCGTCTCTGGCAAGGATTGCATTTCGCTTCACTTTCCATTGATTCATCGAAAGTAAAAGTGCATACTCGCCTTTAATCACTTTGCTTTGAAGATCAATAGTTGCAATTAGTTTCATGAATAGTCAGTTTTTTAATTTAATTGATAATGCAAAGAAAATCTTAAATAGTTCACTCTTTCCGAACTAATATATTTTTTAATTCTATAATGGATAACTATGTTTGTGGTAATTGTTCATGCAAAGTAAAAACCAATCATTCCGCTCAAGCTGAACTAATCTTATGCCTGTCAATAAAAATGCTCTTTTACGCTATCAGATTTTAGATCGATGTCTTCGAAACAGAGGGCGTCGATGGACCTGGAAGGATTTACAAAATGAGGTAAACAAAGTTTTAATTGAAAATGATACCGAAAGTAAAGGCATTGGTAAAACAACTTTATTTGAGGATCTCAAAGATCTTGAATACAGAATTTACAATGCCGATATTGAAAAAATTCAAGTTGGACGTACTCAATATTTAAGGTATGCTGACTCAAGTTTTTCGATAAATAACCAACCTTTAAACGATATTGAAGCTAACCAGCTAAAGGCCGCTATTCAAGTCTTATCAAGATTCAATGGAAACCCACAATTCGATTGGATTCATGAAATGATTCCAATGCTGGAATCTAAACTTGGTCTTATACCAATGGATCACGCAATAATGACTTTTGATCATAACTTAGATTATGAGGGCTTAATTTATATAATGCCAATTTTTAATGCTATAATTAACAAAAGAGTTTTAAATATTACTTATCAGGATTTTCGTTCTCCCCTTCCTTATGTTGTAGAAGTAGATCCTTATCATCTAAGACAATATAATAATCGTTGGTACATCTTTGGGCTCAACAGATCAAGAGAAAGAATTGAAAATTTTGCACTTGATCGCATAAAAGAAATCGCAGAATCAATTGAGAGTTATAATGAATCAAATGAGGATTGGGAGGAGTATTTCAGCGATATTATTGGGGTTTCAAAACTCCCGGAGAAGGTGGTAGAAATACGCCTATTTATTGCAGATGCGGTCCAGGCAGATTACATTCGTACCAACCCAATACATATGTCCCAAAAGAAAATAAGACAAGTGATAGGTGGCTTCGAAACATCTATTAAAGTAATCCCCAACTTTGAATTTGAAAAAATCATATTGTCCTTCGGAGAAAAAGTAAAAATAGTATCACCAGATTATTTGAAAGAAAAAGTACTTGGTCGATTGAAAGAATCCATAGCACTTTATTCGAAAGAAACCTCATAGTGTATACAGGCTAAAAAATCTATTGTGTTGTGTTTTTCTTAAATAGAATTCCCTCTAAAATTTGTTATGCGAAAATAGCTACGAAAAAATAGCTGCAAAAAAAAGCAATGCAAAAAAAACTCTCAACTCAAAACAAAAAATCCCCCGATTCAAATTTTAAATCGAGGGATTTTATGAGCATTAAATGCTACTTAATGTTTAGCATTCTATAATTAATAGTTGATATTAAATGTTCCATTGCTGATATTCCATGTAGTCGTTTGGAGAATGATATCTTCAGCAATAAAATTAAATGTCCCAACAATATTCTTTGTGGTAGTATTATGAGATGTGATATTTAACGATCCTGAAATTGAAACACCGATTTGGCTTGAGCTTGCATAATAATAAGCTTCCTCACTGCCACTGCCATCTAAAAGGTATGTGCCAGGTGCAATATTATCTGGCACAAGCAAATTTATTGCTTTAGTTCCTGTTGTATTGGAGGCAACAATTGTAATTTCACCATTGTTCATTGTTCCTGTAATTAGGTTAGGAACCCAATTTACATTGTCTATTTTAACTGTGAATGCATTAACACCTCCAGTCGAGCCAGTTTGATAAGCAACATTTGTAAATACTCCCACAGTAATATCTTTATATGAATTATCAGAAACGCGATATCCTTTAAAAGTAAATGTTCCTGACATACGTTTGGTACTAGTATTTAAAGAAGTGATAGTGAGTGTACCAGTACAGGTAATGTTACCACTCGAAGACCATGCAATTGAAGTAGCAGTACTAGAATAGCTCGCAATATTTCCACTGCCAAACCCAATGTCGTAAGTTCCATTCGCAACAACGTTTTGCATGACTGAAAACGTAATTCTTGATGAGTCCGCAGCGATGCCGGAACAAGCGGAAACATTATTGATAATACTTCCTGAGGTTTGACTACCAAGTGATGTCCAGTCAACTCCGTTTACTTTTGCAGTCATAAGATTCGAAACGCTCGGCGTAGAAGAGCCGCTACTCGAATCGTCTTTTTTACATGAGCTGAATCCAAGGAATGCAAATGCAATAATCCCAATTAAAATTTTGTTTTTTCATGATTGATTTTTTAAAGTTAATGGCAAATGTAAATAAAAATGGACGGCTCCAAAACATAATTTTAAAAATATACATATTTAAAATCAGTATATTAAAGCCTATTTTTAAGCAAGTTTGGATGCTTCTAAATATTCCACTAGTATTCATTCTGTTTCTCAATATGTAAAACTGCTATCATTCTACTTCTTACTCTGTTTCTCATTCTGTTTCTCACTCTGTTTCTCGCACTGCGCAAGGATCTATCCTGCAAGCAAAAGATCCTTAAATTTTATTATATGATAAAAGCGAAGAAAAATGGCAAAGCAGAAAAAGCTCATAGCTCATAGCTCATAGCTCATAGCTCAAAGCTCAAAGCTCACTCCTCACTCCAAACTAATCAGAGTAACTCGTTTCGCTCGCTGATCTGCGCAAGGATCTATCCTGCAAGCAAAAGATCCTTAATTTTATTATGAGATAAAAGCGAAGGAAAATGACAAAGCAGAAAAAACTCATAGCTCATAGCTCATAGCTCATAGCTCATAGCTCATAGCTCATAGCTCAAAACTCATAGCTCAAAACTCAAAACTCATAGCTCATAGCTCACTCCTCACTCCAAACTCCAAACTCCTCACTCCAAACTCCTCACTCCAAACTAATCAGATTATCTCGCTGCGCTCGCTGATCTGCGCAAGGATCTATCCTGCAAGCAAAAGATCCTTAAATTTTATTATATGATAAAAGCGAAGAAAAATGGCAAAGCAGAAAAAGCTCATAGCTCATAGCTCACTCCTCACTCCAAACTCCTCACTCCAAACTAATCAGATTATCTCAGTCGCGTTGCTTCCTCGCTGATCTGTGCGTGGATGTAGCCTACATCAAAAATCCCCTTTAAGCCTTCGGCTTTTCCGGTGATTTTCCTTTTTTTTGTCAGCTCAAGCAAGCTTGGCTGACTAAAAAAGAAAAACCCCCGCTTCAACTTCGTTGAAGAAAGGGGTTTTCGATGAGGTCGCGAGCAGATTATCTCAGTCGCGTTGCTTCCTCGCTGATCTGTGCGTGGTTGTAGCCTACATCAAAAATCCCCTTTAAGCCTTCGGCTTTTCCGGTGCTTTTCCTTTTTTTTGTCAGCTCAAGCAAGCTTGGCTGCCTGAAAAAGAAAAACCCCCGCTTCAACTTCGTTGAAGAAAGGGGTTTTCGATGAGGTCGCGAGCAGATTCGAACTGCTGTACAAGGTTTTGCAGACCTCTGCCTAACCGCTCGGCCACGCGACCATTTGAGCGGCTGCAAACATAGTGAATTCTGTTTGTTCCAAGCTCGTTTTTTGGATTCATTATTCTAAACGTCTACCTCCTTTTAAGGTTGCACTTGAGTATCAATTTTCTGCGCTTCGGTTTGATGTTTGTCAGAAAATCATGATTTTTAAAGAAATAGATATTTTAATGTCGTATTTTAGCTTGTCTAATTATTGGAATGTTATGAAAAATAAAGCAATTGCCGGATACCACATGCTGATGATTTTATCTGCTGTAGATGAGCAGTTTAATGGGAGAGAGGATAAGGTAATTCGCGATTATCTGATCGAAAATTTTCCGCCGAAAACAAATCTTGACCATGAAATGGAAATTTTAAGCCAACTGGATGCTTCCGATTACCCCATCCATTTTAATAATGCCATGAATGATTTTTATTTGGACTCCACTCCAGACGAACGCTCTCATTTCCTGGATTTCGCGGTAAAATTAATTGTAGCCGACAAAACCGTGACCCCCATGGAAAACCTCTACCTCAACGAATTGTATAACGCTTGGGAAGAAAATTATTCCATGTAACACTACATAATAAAACCCTGAAGATTTTAATCCTCAGGGTTTTTAATTTTTTTATCATCCCCCTAATTTATTCAGGGTTTATTGTTCGAAATTGTTTTTTCTAGTAATGTTTTTATTGAAACGCATTAAAACCAGTTACATCCATCCCCGTAATCAACAAATGAATATCATGTGTTCCCTCATAGGTAATCACACTCTCTAAATTCATCATGTGGCGCATAATCGGATATTCTCCGCTGATGCCCATACCGCCTAACATCTGTCGCGCCTCACGCGCAATCTGTAATGCCATGTTGACATTGTTTCTTTTGGCCATGGAAATTTGTCCGGGTGTGGCGCGATTTTCGTTTTTTAAAACGCCTAATCTCCAAGTAAGTAATTGCGCTTTGGTGATTTCAGTGATCATCTCCGCCAATTTCTTTTGCTGTAACTGAAATGCTCCAATCGGTTTTCCAAATTGAATGCGCTCTTGAGAATAACGTAATGCGGTGTCGTAACAATCCAAGGCAGCGCCAATTGCTCCCCATGCTATGCCGTAACGTGCCGAATTCAAACAGCCCAAGGGTCCTTTTAATCCTTTTACATTGGGGAAGACGTATGACTTGGGGATTTTTACATTGTCGAAAACCAATTCGCCGGTGGCACTCGCTCTCAACGACCATTTATTATGTGTTTCCGGAGTGCTGAAGCCTTCCATTCCTCTCTCTACAACCATACCGCGAATATTGCCTTCTTCGTCCTTGCCCCATACTACGGCAATGTCTGCAAAAGGAGCATTGCTGATCCACATTTTTGATCCATTCAAAATATAATGATCGCCCGCATCTTTGATGTTGGTTAACATTCCGGAAGGATTCGATCCGTGATCGGGTTCCGTCAATCCAAAACAGCCCATCATTTCTCCGGAGGCTAATTTGGGAAGGTATTTTTTCTTTTGCTCTTCAGATCCATACGTGAAGATGGGATACATCACCAATGAGCTTTGTACCGATGCCGTAGAGCGTACTCCTGAATCTCCTCGCTCAATTTCTTGCATGATGAGTCCGTAGGCAATTTGATCCATGCCACCACCGCCGTACTCTACCGGAATATAAGGTCCGAATGCACCAATGCCTGCTAAACCTTTGATGATTTGCATAGGGAATTCAGCGCGTTGGGCATAATCTTCAATGATTGGCGATACATCTCTCTTCACCCATTCACGTACAGAATCGCGTACTAAACGATGCTCTTCACTTAATAATTCATCCATGAGGAAATAATCATGGCCCTGGAAACGATCTTTTGACATAATATTTATTTTCTTTCCCCTTTTTCGGGATTCTTGTTCGGTTGCAAAAATAATGAAAACGAAGCTTAGAATGTTCCCTAAGCTTCGCGTGCATTGATTATCTGATGGATGTGTTTTGTTGAAGGTGAATCAATGTAAAAAAGGCCTTACGGGGCCTTGGAAAAATTTACTCTATTTGGCATTTGATAATGATGTATTCTTCCTCCACAAGCAGCGGGTAATAGCCCGGAATTAACTCCACTTCCGTTCTAATTCCGAGCTTGTTGGCAATCTCCATGGGGAGAATGGTTCCTTCTGCAATCGGAAATTGTGTGAGGCGAAGTAATTCTCTTTCCAGACTTTCAGGCAAAGTGTTTCTGTTGATGTGAATTTGTATGGTTCGTCCTTCTTTAACAATTCCTGCTTCAACCGTTCGAAGATTGAATTTCGGTGGAATAAAGCATAGTCCTAAGCCACTATTGCAATCGTGCGAATAGGAAGCAATGTCAAAATGAAATGTCCACGTGAATTTCAATTTTTCAACTTGGCCTGAACTTGTTTTTGTAATTCCCAAGAGAATAAGTGCAATGAATAAAATGTTTTTTTTCATAGATTTTTTTTTAAAGAATGGTTTTACAAATTTTTTTGAAGATTTTTTTATTCCGACTTAACATAGTAAATAGTCCATTAGGTTGACCGAAATTCAATGTAAGCCGCCAATAGAAAATAAATTTATAGGATTAAAATATATCACAATTTCTATTTATTAAATGCTGAATTGAATTTACAAATAGGCCTTACGGGGCCTCAAGATGGTCTATTCGATTTCGCAGCTTATGGAAATGTAATCATCTGTGATATCAATTGGATATCGCCCGGGAAGAATGGTTACTTCATTCGTCAATCCTATTTTACTTACAATTTCAAACGGAAGATGAGTTTCTTCTTCGATGGTGAATTGAATCAGACCTAACAATTCTTTTTCTAATGTTTCATCCATCGTTCTTCTGAGTAAATGGAACTGAATTTGATTTGCTTTAAATGTAATTCCAGCGTCGACTTGCCTGAAGTGGTAGTCTACCGATGCACAAAAATTTAATCCGCTGTCGCAATCTTTTCGGGGAGATGCAATCTTAACTTTGATTGTTGGCTTTGGTTGTTCTGTTTGCGCTGCAGCTGTAAGTGAAAAACCAAGTAGAAAAAGGAGTGGGAGTAAAATGTTTTTTTTCATGGTTAGATTTTTTTTTGATTGGTTTAATTGATAATTAAATTTATTTACTTTTTTCCATGTCTGCATCTACAAAGATGTTATCGTTGTTGATGTAAATGATGCGATAGGGTTCTTTGCACATTTTTAAATTTTCTTTTATCTGTTGATGTAAACTTCGACTCTCTCGTATCATAAATCTATTCCAAATAAAAACCACCGTGTAAGGCTGGTCTTTTCCAACTTTGGATTTTTCATGATTTTTATAAGCGGTCGCATGTTTGATTAATCGATCAAAAGAAACAAGTGTATCTAATGGTGCTGCAGATGTAGGAGGGAAACTTGCAAAGTTGTTGTCGATGTTCCAATTCAATTTCGGATAACCCGGTGCATAACAATTGATGAACCATGCTTCTTGAAATTGCTCGTGTCCGTAGTAAATAGCTTGTATGGGTTGATAATGATTTTTCTTCTCAACACGAAATTGTGTCGTGTCATTGATGTCAAGAAAGTACAAGTAATTGCTATCAAGCAAATACGCAGATTCTTTCGGAGCATCAAACTCTTTCAAGTACCGCGCATGCCGATTATCATTCATGATATGCGGTGATCGCATTCCCATTTTAAGCATAAAAATTTGCATACAACTGTTGAATGTTATACTACCTAATAATAAGAGACAAGTAATTAGAACTCGAATAGATTTTCTTTGCATAATTTTTTTAGTTTTATTAAAGCCGGTAGATAATTTATTTACCTACCGGCTTTTTGTGATGTTTAATAGAAGGAGGCATTGAGTAACACCGAGCCCAGTCGGTTTCTACTTTTATCTATGGGGTATTGCCCTTTGCGTATAATGATTTTACTATATCCTAATTCTTCAGATGATTCCATCGGTAGTACTTTATCTTCGTATACATAAAAAATATTTTCGTTGGCCTCTGCCGGAGATGGATCGCTTATCATATTTATCATGAGCTGATTTTTTACAACTTGAACTTCTGCAACTCCTGCTTCCTGCCCAATTGTTTTGTTTGAAGAACCGAAGATGAAGCAAAAGCCTTTGTCGCCATCGCAGCCCTTTCCATCTGAAGAAGGACGGGAGCGAGTTCCTACAATTAATCGGATCCTCTGCGCAGTTTGTGCATACGAATCAATACAGAAGAATGCGAGAATTCCGAGAATAAATAAGATGTGTTTAATTTTTTTTGTAGATGTTGTTTTCATGTTGATGTTTTTTTAAAATGTTTTTTTGAAAAGGATTTTTTAAACCATGAGGCAGGCTTTGGCCGCTTCATACATCTGTATTACAGAGGCAGAAGCCAGGAGGAATCATAGGTGCGATGGCACCTATCTTTTCCTATAAAATACTATTTTCATTTTTTCGAGCATTGGCTGGCAGTTAATACATAAGGGTTTTGTTGTCCCTGCCTTGCTTTTTTATCGCTCTGATAAAAAATCTAAAATCTTCTACACAAAATTCTTAATACGGAAACAAATGTATAGAATATTTATGCTTTTCGAAAATTATTCATCTAAAGTAATGAACAGTCAAATGTTAATGCTGAAACTTTATTTATTTAATTCAACTTGACTTCCACCACCTGTATCACTTCTTTGGTACTATTGTTTGTTAATACTGCAATGAGATGAACATGGTCTACACTTACATCTGAAGGAAGTAAAGCGGCAGTATAAGTTTTCGTTACTTCAGTACCTGCGGCAAGTACTCCTAAATCTTCGCCGTACATTCCATTGAAGGATCCTCTTAATACATGGTTGTGGATGTAATTGGCCACATTGTTAGTGCCGTCTTTTTGCCATTTAATAACGCTGTCTTCCGCAAAATACACAGCCAAACTCACACCATCTGCAATGTCACCAACTATACTTAATTTTACTTGTGCAGTCATAACATTACTTCCTCCGTTGTACGAGGGAGTAATTTCTAATCCTGCTTTAGCTGCCGAATTGATCCAAGGATCTACTTTGCTTTCCCAGCCTGCCCAATCCAATACTAACTGATTCGTTGTTCCCGGATTTAACATTCGATTGACCATTCCTTTTGGAAATGGTTGTCCGATCACGTTAAAATCTGTAGCAATTTGTGTGGCAATCGGATTTCTGAAATCATAAGTAAAGTAAGGCGCAGCGGAAGGATAGGGTGCAGCCCAAAAATCCGCGTGTACAGCAAGAATGACTAAACGCTCTCCATAATTACCACGTAGTCGCGCCGCCTCACGGTGTGCGTTAGGACAAGCTTGACAAGTGTGTCCGGTAAAATCTTCAAGCAATACATTTTGAACAATGGTATCGCCACCAATTGGCCCCGTTCCTCCTGATTGACCATAAGGGCCTTCAATTTTATCACAAGAAGTAATAAAGGATAAAGCAAGAATGCTGAAGATATATTTGAAGAGTTTCATCTTAATATTATTATGCTGTATTTTCAAAGGTAAGAATTATATTTTATTAAATCCGCTTAAAATCGACTGCTAACTGTAAATGAAATTCCATTACTAGCCGGTACAAACCTGCAAACACCACCAACACATAATAATCCTGCACGTTGTCTTGCATACGAGACACTCATTCGCGTACCATCTTTTACGTAATTGATACTGCCGTTATAATAATGAAACTGTTTATCCCTGTCTTTATTGCCATAGTTCCATTCATCAAAGGCGGTAAATGTCCAATGTGGAGCCATGCTAAACTCAACCACGAACATGGCCCAGTTGCCGCGATCCTGTTCCGTTGCTAAATGTTCAATGTCAAATCGAATACTTTTTTTAGAGGTAAACTTATAGGTGTATTCGATTACGCCCAGATGAGAGGTAACTTGCTTTTCGTCCACTTTCCCTTCTAACTTCACACGGTCATAAATTTGATATAAATAGCTCACGATCACTTTGCTTTTTTTAGAAATCTTTTTGTTGACTTCAAAAGTGACTTCCTGATAATAACGATCATCTCCCACAGCGAAAAAGTTAGAAGTGTAACCCAATGTATCATCTAAATTCTTTCTGTCAATATCACTCACTGCCGCATAATTTGTCATGATGGTAGTACCATATTGTCCACCTAATATACTGCCTGGTTTAAAGCTATAATAGATTTCGGATGATCCGCCCATCTCCCCTAATGATTGTGTAGCAAAAGGATAAAGTGTAGCAAGACGATACGTTTGTTGACGATTCACGGCAGGCAAATAATTTATCTGTAATCGTGTTCCTGTAACCGATCGGTCAGAGCGAAAATCCATATTACTTACACGTTTCCCGCTTAAGCGAATTCCTAATCCTTTTTGTGTGTAGGTAAGATTTGTAAACAATGCTTCACCGGTATTGTAGGTAAATAAATTCGCTTGTGAAGGGTCGTTGATTTTATAAGCATACTCCGCATCGAATGCAATCTTTCCGTATTGCATGTTGAGACGTCCGGCGTAGGCTCCTACGTTCTCCGGCAATTTTAAAGAGGGCTTGTCGTCCTTTTGAAATTTACTGACGAAGCTACCTCCAACTCCTATTCTTAATTTCGAATTTTCAAATCCGGGAATGGCATCGTTTAATTGAAAGTCTCCGTCTATCCCTCTAACTATATTTTCAGGGTAGGTAAAGAAATCTCTTTGTCTACCAATGACTCCTTTTAAAGTGATTCCCGCTCGTGGACGAAGTACAATTTTTAAACCGTCCAATGAATTGTCTAATCCTAAATTCGGCTCCCAATAAGAGCGAAAAATTAATCCACTTCCAAATTGCTCGTAAAAATTACCTGCTGTTACCGTTAAAAGATCGGAAGTGTAAGTCACATAGCGATTCGTAATCCCATTTCCTTTGAAGCTGGGATCAAATCCTAATAAAGTATTTAAATAACTTTCGTAACGAATGCCGGCCGACAAATTTCCATAGTTATAGTTGAGAACCATGAATCCGTTGTTAAGCCATTTCTCTCTTACCTCAGGAGCATCAATGGCTGAATCCGCTTTATAATATTGACCGTTGGCCTCAAAATAACCTGAAAAATTACTGGTGTTCAATCCTTGCTGTGCCAAAGAGTGGTATGGTTTAATGGAGAGCAATGCAATACTAATGATGAAGACGAAACGGCGAAGTGTCATGATGGTTTTTTGGATGAGCTAAAATAGATTAAATATTTTTATTGTAGCTTTCTATTTATGAATAATACCAATTGTAATAAGGATCAACCGAATATTAATCTAATTTAATTTTTGCCAATTAATGTAAGAATTAGCAAAAGATAATTGCTGAGGGAATAAACAATGAAATTAAGTAGGGGCGCATTGCATTGCGCCCCTACTTAATTTCATCCTATAAGCGAGGCTTCTGAATAGGTGACCTCGGTTTAATTGCATCAAAAAAGCAAGCAAGGAGGACAATGCAAATAAAAAAAGGAAGCCTTTAGCTCCCTTCGTGTATTGTATTTAAAGAATTATTTAGTAGTAAGTTTTTTTAATTCCTCGTACATTTTTTCATCATCTCCCGGTGTATAGGTATTCCTTTGCATCACAATTTTACCGTTCCCATCAATTAAAAAGGTATGTGGAACATTGTTCACGTTCATGGCTCTTCTGAAGTCGGAGTTGGGATCCAATAAAACTTCAAATTCCCATCCTTTACCTGCAACAAATGGAGCTACCGAGCTCATCGTGCGAGAATCGTCGATCGAGACAGCAAATATTTTAACCCCTGTTTCTTTTTGCCAGTCGGCATACGATTCATTCATGTCTTTTAAAGAAGCAACGCAAGGCTTACACCAGGTCGCCCAAAAATCAATGATCATAGGTTTGCCGTCATTTTTAATTTCAGAAGTGTTGAATGGTTTTCCGCTTAAATCTTTAATGCTAACAGAAGGAACATCAGATTTGTTGTCTTGCGCCACACAAACGTTTACGATGAAAAATGCGCCCACAATTAGTATTAAACTTTTCATATTTTAGAGTTATTTATTTATTTTGATTTCAAATGTACTAAAAATTAGAGGAGAATTAACAAAGTTGAAGTTTATTCATTTCTAGCTCACTAAAAATCAAACAAAAAAAGAGGCTGTCTCATGCAATTGGAGACAGCCTCTTTTTAAATATTGAAGTTCGAATTATTTATTCAAAACTACTTTCTTAATGATACGTTGTCCATCAGCATCAATCTGAATGAAATAAGTACCATCTTGTAATTGATTCATTACAACTTTATGCTGGTTACTCTTAGCTGCTGTGTATGTCTCAATGGTTTTTCCTGTAACATCGTTGATAGAGATACGAACGGTGTTGTCCTTAATAACACTTAAATTTAAGAACACATCTCCATTGCTTGGAATTGGGAACAAACTGATTTGTTGCTCTAAGCTATTCTCGTTAACTCCAACTGCACTGGTAATGTTAACATCATCAATGTATAAATTATTACCATAATCTGAAGTCGCTCTGAAAGCAACTAATAAATTAGTTTGTCCTGCATACGCACTTAAGCTTACCGATTCTGCACGCCACTGAGCAGCGTTACCTGAAGTAGGAGTAAAGGCTGCGTTAGTAACTGCACCGGCAGTTGTTAAAGCCGGATCACTTTTATTCCAGACAGAAGTCCATGTTGTTCCACAATCTGTAGAAACTACAACATCTAATCTATCAAAAGAATTAGTGTATGATGCTTTTGAAACTATGAAATTGATGACAGGTGAAGTGATAGAACTTAAGTCAAGATATGGGCAAACCATATCGTCTATATCTCCTGCCGGGCTATTCCATAAATCCATTTTAGCAGAACCATTTACAGCAATTGCTCCAACGGTACTTCTAGCCCAACCTGCAGCAGCGCCATTGTTAATCACGTTCCAGTTAGCCGGAGGGAAAGTAGTCATAGTATATCCCTGAACGATTGGAGCAGCAGTTGCAACCGAGTTGTAAACTACAACTTTTGAAAATGTATTATTTCCTGTTACATAATCAGCATTTCCATTCGCGGAAGTTACGTTGCATGTGAAGACGTTGGATCCTCCAAGCAATGTTGAAGTTGGAAGATTTATTGTAGTACTTGAACCTGTAGCAAGTGATCCATTCCAGGTATAAGTATTCGTATTGCCACCAACGGTATAACTAAAATCAGCAGTGCTCAATGTGCTTGCACCGTCATTCTTTAAGGTAAAAGAAAAATCATATGTGCCTACGCATGTAATTTCAATATTTCCTGCATTACAATCTTTAAGAGAAGCATCATTTGCAATCGGCAATGGATTGCTGATTCCGGTTTGAAAAACTTCTTTTGTAGTGTTGTTTTGTACGAATGCTATGATTGCTAACTGCTTCAAATCATAAAGGTATGTTGGAACTGAAGTAGTAAATTGAATGGTTTGAGATTGTCCAACGGTCCAGCTATTACTTAAAAGTGTACCAGTTGCATTTGGAAGCATTTTACGCATTACAGAATAGAAATCTTCTTCGCCATTGGTTCCCGGAGGCGCACAAAAAATGATTTCCTCTTCTACCAATGCAGTTTGCAAATAAAAAGCTCCCGCAGCAGCTCCTGTCGCAATAATCTCAACGCTTACATAAATAGAATCATGATTGATATTAAAAGCGTGAGTTACGTTGATGTCAAATGGTGAAGTCACCGCGTAACGATTGTTGATCGCGGTTTGTGTAAGTGCATTTGGTGCAGTGCCAGCCAAAGCTACATTACCATCAAACTTGATGGCAGGAACACCTGATACTGCATAATAACTAACACGAGGACCAACCCATGTTTGAGTTTGGGCATTCATCGGGTCAACACCTGGCCAGTTTGTCTGATACTTAACAGATACGGTCTTAGCTTCGTTAGCACTCAATAAAGTATTTAAAGCAGGGTTTTGTGAAGCACACGGTCCGCATGATGCTTGCGTGAATTCCTCTAATAAGGTCAATCTTTGCGATTGAGCAAACATGGCGGAACTTGCCAGAAGGACAATTGCTAGTGTGTAAAGTTTTTTCATTGGATTTGTTTAATAAGTTTATATAGTTTTGAGAATTGTTAAATATTATTGGTTAAATTTAAGATTATAACTGATTCCTTGTTCAGGGAAAATCCCTCTTGCAAAGAAAAGTTATAGTTAATAGTATTATAATGCAAGTGTATGAAAAAAATTACAAACTGCGTACTTCTTATAGGTTTTTTTTTAACTTTATTATTCCCCTTAAGCACAAAACTTAAGGCTCAAGTGCCGTATTTTGAAAAATCCTTTGGTGAGCCAGGGGTAGACATCGCTTTTTCGGTAAAGCAAGATGGGGATAGTAGCGTCTATGTCTTTGGTTATTCGAATAATACGAGTACATCTCAAGAGGATTTTGCACTTTCTAAATTGCGCCCAAATGGCGATTTAATCTGGACAAAATATTATGGCACACCTGCTATTGATTTCGGACTTTATATGAACCTTGCGGATTCTTTTGATGTGATTATGGTAGGCCACATTGAAACAAATACTTCTCTGGGTCAAGAAATTTTAGTTATTAAAGTGGATAGTTCTGGTCAGGAATTATGGCGTCGTAATTATGGTGGCATTGGCAATCAGTCTTGTCGTTACATCGAAAAAACTACTGACGGCAATTACATCTTATGTGGTTATCGAACAGATCCATTTGGACAGAATGATATTTATGTTTTGAAATTAGATGCCAACGGTAACTTTTTATGGGATGCTTCTTTTGGAGGTATTAATAATGATTATGGAATGAAAGCCTTCGAAACTCCTGGTCACAAACTGCTTATGTCTGCAGATACAAAGAGCTCCGGAAACGGTGGTTATGATGCAGCAATTTATGAACTGGATAGTTTGGGAAATGAACTTTGGTCGAATCTATATGGTGATCAGTTTCAAAACGGATGTCAGGGTGTGATGTTGACGAGCTCCAATGTGAATGTTGTTTTCGGAGAAACCGAAGTTTTTCAATTTTCTCCTTTTGATTTTTTCTTGTATATGTTTGATAGCACTGGTGCTTTTTTGAGAGAGAAAGTTTTTGGCGGACTTGGCACAGATGCTTTGTTTGATATGCTTGAAACACCGACTGGCGATTTAATCGGTTGTGGCTACTCCAATAGTGCAAGTAATGGTGTTTTGCCATTGAATTTGGCATTGGTGAAAACCGATTCACTCGGAAATGTGCAGTTTGTTCGTGAATATGGAAGTAGTGGAATTGATATCGGATATAGCATTACCCCCGCTTTAGGTGGAGGTTATTATGTTGCGGGAAGAATTACGAATGCCGATGAAGACTTTTATCTTCTTCATATTGACGAAAACGGCTTGGTCGGATTGAACGAAAATGCAGCCTTGTCTACTTCTAAAATTTCAATTTGGCCAAATCCGACGCGGGAATATTTGACAGTAAATTCTGGCTTTAAAGCGGAATCTTGGGCGGTTTTTGATTTAAAAGGCAAAGAACTAATGCATTTTGAAGGAGAACTATCAAATGTTAAAACTATAAATATCAGTAATTTAGCTGGTGGAATTTATCTTTTGGAACTTAGAAGTGTTAATAAGAAGGAATCCTCAAAATTCATTAAGCTAGATTGATTTGCCATTCAATTGTAAGAATCTCTTCCAATGCTTGTGATGTATTGAAAGGATTTTGTTATCTTTAACCCTCCAAAGCATAAATAATAAACGCGTATGAAAAAATTTACTTTAGTAGTACTTACTGCATTTTCTCTCTGCAGTATGCAAAATGTAATTGCTCAAAGTTTTACATTGAGCAACGTTACTCCGGTAGTAGTTGTTTCAGATCCTTGGGCAGCAACTGATGCGCATGTGGTCATTGATAATAACTCAAGTTCACTAAAACAAGTTACCATAACGCGAATGATTAATACAATCGTTCCGGGTCAGATCGAATTCTTTTGTTACGGTGCAACCACCGGATTGTGTTACCCTCCGGGAACTGATTCTTCTAATGGTAATGATACCATTTTGGCAAATTCATCCGATAATTCATTTAAGGCTACCGTAAGTCCATTGGGAAATACCGGTTATACGTCAATTCACTATCGAATTTTCGATACGAATAATCCTGCTGATTCCGTTGGTGTTGATTTAGCTTGGGACGTAACGACTTCTATCAATGAAAATAATATTGTTTACGGACTTTCTAAACCTTTGCAGAATCCTGCAGATGGTTTTACCGTTTTCAATTATAATTTGAAGCTTGCAGACCAAAGTGATCGTTTAGTTGTTTTTAATATGTTAGGCTCTATGGTTAAATCTGTTGAGATTCCCGGCAAAGCAGGTTCATTGATTCTATCTACTTCTGATCTTAAATC
>Ga0209702_10003751_pt1 | contig 23407 bp, 20 predicted proteins | sample FRY01_FD_187210 | JGI IMG/M metagenome (GOLD analysis project Ga0209702, IMG submission 187210) | Freshwater microbial communities from Lake Fryxell liftoff mats and glacier meltwater in Antarctica - FRY-01 (SPAdes) (version 2) | ecosystem: Environmental > Aquatic > Freshwater > Ice > Glacier... | reverse complement strand
GCAACCGTCTCAAGTTACTTTACTGGGATGGCAGCGGCTTGTGGATTTGCGCAAAACGGTTGGAGCGGGGAAGATTCTCCTGGCCTTCCGAACCAACCGCCGCCGCCCCCGCAGGGCGTTGTGTGCGGATGACACAAGCCGAATTAACTCTTCTGCTCAACGACATTAACATGAATAAGGAGCGCAAGCGCGACTGGTACAGAGTGGATAAGTCGGATAACGCAAATATAACATAAGACCAAAGGGCAAGAAGCTCTCCCCGGATCAGGTGATGTTGCTGATTCCGTTCATGGGCGGTGCATCCTGGAATCGTGCCCGGCGATGCAGCCCTTGCCAAGAAGAATTGCAATGCGTCGCCTTAACGCGTCCGCGACCGCACGACGTGGTCTGTGACGCGTGCCGACTCCGCGTGAAAGCTCCCCGACCATTCTACGGCGCCACCTGCCACGCCCCCGGAATCCGCTCGCCCAGGCTGGTCCACCACGCCCGGCACCTCGCCGGAGCAGACCGCCACCTTGCCGCCCGGTCCAGTCGGCGGCGCACCGCCACCACGTCCACGGCACTGAACTTGGCGGCCTCGGCCGGGTGGACGCCCCGAGCGCGCAAGGGGAGCAGGCCCAACCACCCGGCGCACGGGATGGAGACGAGCAGAGCGTGACGCCGTGTTCCGTGCAGGGCGACCCGGAGCGCGCCTTCGAGTCCGCCAGCGATGACCCCACACTGCCCGCTGGCGGGAATGCGGCAACGCCAGGACTCGAACGGGGCTGGGTTGCCGGGCGTCAGGATGATGCGGAGGTGGCTGGGCATCACCGGAGCGGGTGGAGTCAATGCTGCGCTCGTTCGCGTGGTCAGTCGGCATCGGTGCGCTGTAAGGCCTGCCGGGATGACGCCGTGGAGCTGCTGGCAGACGGGATGCTCTGCGGGACGGGAGCCGGGGAACGCCCAACGTCGTCCACGTGCGCACGATCATCACGGCGAGCGATCCTTTTCAGACTGGACCACTGCCCGAACCGTTCAACCTGCGGCCGGGTGAGGTTGACCGCATTGAAATCGACGGCGTGATCGACGTCGCCGCCCACCAACCCGTGGCCACGCTCCTGGAAAAGGCGCTAATCACCACTTCGGCGCATTTACGCCACGTCCCTCGGGCAACCGCCTCGAACCGTCTGGCGAACTACTATCCGCGCGCCAGTCCACGGCAGGGCGAGGACGAAGGCGTGCAAGTCTAACGTCCACGCTACGGCACCGAAGGCCACGCCACCGGCAGTCTCGCGCCCAGGCTGGCCACCACCTGCGCCAACCGCTGCCGTATCGTTTGGCCGGGTGGATCCGCGCCGCGGCAGAGGCCGACCGCCTGCAAAAAGCAGGCTGTACAAATTTGCACTCCATCACCCGATCCAGCGACATCGGCGAGGACGGCGCGGCCGGGCAGGGTGCCAGGGGGTTGCTGGCGTACACCGCCGGCCGAGGCCCGAGGCCCTGTGCCGTGTTTTATCCGTATCTACAAACCCTTCATTTTGGGTCTTATTGGTGCATCCCCCTGCCCTTCCGTGCATTCCTGTCATTTTCCGCAAGTCGCTGATATTCAGCATTTAAATCTGGTGGAGGTTAGGAGATTCGAACTCCTGACCTTCTCATTGCGAACGAGACGCTCTACCAACTGAGCTAAACCCCCACGATCGCGCGATGACGGCGCGGAGGAATTACTACCAGCCCGCCGCGCGGTTGCAAGTGGTGGGATGGAGATTTCGCACCGGGCCGGGCCGGCGCGGCCTCAGCCGCGCGGGTGATATTTTTTATGCACGGCGTGGAGCCGCTGCTGGTCCACGTGGGTGTAGATCTGGGTAGTGGCGATGTCCGCATGACCGAGCAGTTCCTGAATGACCCGCAGATCCGCCCCGCCCCCGAGCAGATGAGTCGCGAAGCTGTGGCGCAGCAGGTGCGGGTAAAAGGCGGCCTCGATCCCGGCTTCGCGGGCCCGCCGTTTGACGATCTGCCAGGCGCGCTGAGTGGTCAGCCCGTGCCCGTGCGCCCCAAGAAAGACGTGGCTGCCGGTCTTGCGGGTGACCAGTCGCGGCCGTCCGCCGGCAAGGTACTCGGCGAGGGCGGTCCGCGCCGCGCCGCCCACCGGGACGACCCGGGTTTTGTTGCCCTTGCCCGTCACCCGGATGAATCCTTCCTCGAGATTCAGGTGCTCGAGCCGCGCCCCGACCAGTTCGGCCGCCCGCAGACCGCTGGCATAGAGCAGTTCCAGCATGGCCCGGTCGCGCTGGTCGAGCGGCTCGACCGAGGGAATGGAAACGAGCAGTTTTTCGACCGCCTGGACGGCGACCGTCTCCGGCAGGCGGCGCCCGGCGCGGGGCGAGAGGATTTCGAGGGTCGGGTCGGCGGCCACCCGGCCGCGCCCGAGGAGAAAGCGGAAAAACCCGCGCCATGAAATGAGCACGAGGCGGAGGCTGGCCGCGGAGAGACCGCCGCGTTTGCGCACGCCGAGGTATTCGGTGAGGTGGGCCGGCAGCACCGCACCCGGGGCGGCCACCCCTTGCTCCGCGAGCAGCCACGCGGCCCCCTTCTCGAGGTTGCGCCGGGTCAGCAGCTGGTAGTGGTCGGACAGACCCCGCTCGGTCGCGAGGTGCATAATGTAGGCGTCGATCTCACTTTCCACGCACCACCATCGGCCAGACCGGGGGATTTTCCACCACGCAAGCCGCTTGAGCCTGCGTCGGGCGCGCTATGGTGCCGACATGCCGACCCGCCTGCCCCTCATGATTCTGCCCGCGCTGCTGCTGGCGGCCTGCGCCACCAAAACCCCGCACTTCGATGCGGCCGACGCGAACCGTAACCAGCGGGTGACCCTGGCCGAATGGGAGCGTCACATCGTGACCACCCTGCACCAGGAAAACGACGCCAACCGCGATGGCCGCGTGACCTTTGCCGAATGGCAGGCCAACAACCCGTCCGCCGACCGCGCCCGTTTTTTGCGGCTGGACCTCGATGGCGATGGCGCGATCAGCTGGGCCGAAGGACTAGAGTTCGTGCGCCGGGAGCATGTGTACGACGGTGTCTTCACGCGCATGGACACCGACGGCAGCGGCACTCTGGACCGCCGGGAGGCGCTGCTTTTCCGCGATCTCATGGCGACCCCGGAGCTGTGAGACAGAGATCCGCCATCGACGCGCTTTGCAGGAGGGAAACAGCATGAAAACGGTGATCCTACTCGCGGCGCTGCTCGCCTTCGGCGCGCTCCGGCTCCCGCTCGAGCGCGGGCTGGCCTCGGCGCGACTCGCCGCGGGCCTGCGCGATGACGCGGGGGCCCCGATGGATGTGCGCGAGCAGGTCAGCCAGGCCTCGCTGCTCGCCGTGCTGGGCGGGCTGCGCTCGATGGCCGCGGCCGTCTGGGACCTGTGGGCCTGCACGGCCTGGGAAAAGACCAATTACGCGCAGGTCGAGAGGGATTATCTTTTCTGCCAGCGGCTTCAGCCGAGGACCTTCTATTATTACGATCGGGGTCAGTGGATGATGGCCTACAACGCGGCACATTTTTTCGAGCTGCAGAACAAAGAGAGGGGTGCCTTGAACGCCCTGCTGCGGTCGGCCTACACCGACAAAGGCATGGCGATGCTGCGGACCGGGCAGAGATTCCTGCCGCGGGAGCCCCGCCTCCACGAGCAGGAGGCGATTCTTTATCGCGACAAAATCCGCCCGCGGCAGCCGGACCAGGAGGCGGCCGCCTGGGAGCGCGCGGCGGCCTGCCCGGGAGCGCCCGCCTATGCCCGCCGCATGCAGGCGTATGCGGTGGCTCACGTGCCGGGACGGGAGCGCGAGGCCGAGGAGCGGTTGCGCGCCCTGGTCCGGGACTGGCCCGCGCAGAGTCCGAACCCCCCTCCCCCGACCCTCCGCAGCCTCCTGGAAATCTACCGGCTGAACCAGCTGCTGCAGGAGGATCCGACCGCGGACCTCGGCCAGACCTGCACCCGGCTCCGGACCATTTACGACCGCTCCCCCCCGAGCCGCATTCCGCTCCTCCTCGATCTGCTCCGCACCCTGGAGGCCAGGCTCGGCATGCCGCTCCCCGAACGAACGCCGGAACCCGCGCCGGAGCCGGCCGTGGGCACGCTCTGAAAAAGCGGCGGTGCCGACGACCGCCAAGCCAGCCGCACCGGCGGACCGCCGGACCGGACGTGCCCCCGGCGATTCTCCGACGCCGGCTTAGGCGGCCGGAGGGCTGGTCCCGACTTGCCCCGGGCGTTCCACCAGCGAAGGGTTCTACGTCCGATTCCACCCGGGTGCTCATGCCAATGACCGTTACCACCGCCGCCCCCCCTGCGCACCGACTGCCCGCCCTGCTCGGCTCCCTGGCCGCCGCGGCGTGCCTGCTTTCCCCGCCGCCCGCCACGGCCCAGGAAAAAATCACTTTCCAGGACCATGTCCGCCCGATCTTCGAGGCCGCATGCAACAACTGCCACAACCCGGACAAAAAAAAGGGCGGCCTCGATCTGAGCAGTTATGCCGCCATGATGGCGGGCGGCTCCTCGGGCGAAATCGTCGCCGCAGGCGACCCCGCCGGCAGCCGCCTGTACGCCTGCGTGACCAAAACCGCCGAACCGGAGATGCCTCCCCAGGGCGACGGCCTGAGCGCGCCGCAGCTGGAGGCAATCAAACGCTGGATCGAGGGCGGCCTGCTCGACACCCCCGGCGGGGTGGCTCGCAAGGCCCAAAAGCCGGCGTTTTCCGCCCAGCTCGCCGCCGTCCCGTCAGGCAAGCCCGAGGGGCCGCCGCCGATGCCGGAAAACCTGCTGCTTGAACCCGTGGTGACCACCCGCCGCGCCGCCGCCACCGCCGCGCTGGCCACCAGCCCGTGGTCGCCGCTGGTCGCCCTCAGCGGACAGCGCCAGGTGCTCCTCTACAACACCGAGACCCTGGAGCTGACCGGCGTGCTTCCCTTCGCCGACGGAGCCATCGAGTCGCTCGCCTTTTCGCGCAACGGCCAGCTCGTCGTCGCCGGCACCGGCATCGGCGGCAAAAGCGGCAAGGTGGTGGCCTGGGAGGTGACCACCGGAAAAAAGGCGTTCGAAGTGGGCGATGAGCGCGACACCGTGCTGGCAGCCGATCTGTCCGCCGACCAGTCGACCGTGGCCCTGGGCGGCCCGTCGCGGCGCGTGAAACTGTACGCCACGGCGGGCGGCGAGTTGATCAAGGACATCAAGAAACACACCGACTGGGTGACCTCGGTGCAGTTCAGCCCGGATGGCGTGCTGCTCGCGACCGGCGACCGCGCCGGCGGCCTGCAGGTCTGGGAAGGCCGGAGCGGCAATGAATATTTCACCCTGCCGGGCCACACCGCCGCCATCACCGCCGTCTCGTGGCGCGCCGACGGCAACATTCTCGCCTCGACCAGCGAAGACGGCACGATCCGGCTCTGGGAAATGAACGAGGGCAAGGAAGTGAAAAAATGGAACGCCCATGGCGGCGGCGTGCAGTCGCTCAGCTTTGCCCCGGACGGCCGCCTGGTCAGCTGCGGACGGGACCAGAACGTGAGGGTCTGGAACCAGGAGGGCGCGCAGGCCGCGGGCCAGAATTCGTTTTCCGACCTCCCCCTCGCAGCCTGCTTTTCCCACGACGCCGCCCGTTTCATCGTGGGCGACTGGTCCGGCCGCGTCAGCGTCTGGAACACCGCGGATGCCGCGCCGCTCGGCGACATGTCCGCCGCGCCGCCGACCATCGACCAGCGGCTGGCCGCCCTCGCCCCCGCCCGCGACACCGCCCGCGAGCAGGCCGCCGCCGCCGCGGCCGCCATGGCCGCCATGCAGACCAGCGAGCAGGCCGCCCGGAACGGCCTGGAGGCGGCCCGCCAGGCGGCCGCCGCCTTCCCGGACCATTCCCGACAACTGGAGCAATCGCTGGCCACCGCCCGCACCGCCGCCGAGGCCCTGCTCACCAGGCTCGCGACCCCGCCCGCCGAACCGGCGCCTGCGGCCGCCACCGCGATGGACCTGGGCCAGGCCGCGACCATGGCCGCCGACCTGCACGCCCTGACCCAGTCGGCCCGCACCGCCCTGGGACCCATGGGCGACACCCTCGGCGACCAAGCCAGAGCCTTCGCCGGCACAGTGCCCGCCCAGCTCGCCGCCACCCGCGAACGCGCCGCCACCAAGGAGGCCGAGCTGGCCGCAGCCGGCAAGCAGGCCGCCGAGGCGGTCAAAACCCACGAAGGAGCCGCCGCCGCCCTCCGCCAGCACGAACACGCCATGGCCCGCTGGCAGGCCGCCAAAATCAACACCCAGCTCTTCACCAAAAAAGACCAACGGCTCGCCCTCGCCGCCGCCCTGGAGGACGCGGCCGCCACCGTGACTGAATGGGAAGCCGCCGCCGATCACGATCCCGCCCGGCTGGAGGAAGCGCGCCAGGAAAAAGCCAGCCTCGAAGGCCAGATCGCCGCGCTCCAGCAGGAGATCGACGCCGGGACCGCCCGCTACCTGGCCGCGCTCCCCAAATAGCGCAGCGGAACCGTCGCCGCCCGCCGCTGCGGCCGGCGCTCGACGGATGCCAAATCGGGATTACGGGGAAGGCATTCCATGACCGATTCCCGCCTGCATTTCCGGCTCGAAGCCACGGCCACCGGCTCCCGGGCACGGGCGGCGCGGTTCCGCACGCTCCACAACGAGGTACTGACGCCGTTGTTCATGCCGGTGGGCACGCAGGCGACCGTGAAGGCGCAGCCGGTCGAGGTACTGGAGGCGTGCGGCTCCCAGATCCTGCTCGCCAACACCTACCACCTGCTGCTGCGCCCGGGACCGGAGGTCTTCGAGCACAGCGGCGGCATCCACGGATTCATGGGTTGGGACCGGTCGGTGCTCACGGATTCCGGCGGCTACCAGATTTTCTCGCTGCCGCACTCGCGCGCGATCAGCGAAGCCGGTGCGGTTTTTCAAAGTTATGTGGACGGCCGCGCCATCCTGCTCAGCCCGGAACTGAGCATTCGCACCCAGCAGTCGATCGGCAGCGACATCATGATGGTGCTGGACCAGTGCATCCCCTCAACCGCCGGCGCGGCGCAGGCGCGCGCGGCGCTGGAGATCACGCAGCGGTGGGCGGTGCGCAGCCTGGCGGCGCGGGGCGACTCGCCGCAGGCGCTGTTCGCGATTATGCAGGGCGCGCTTTTCCCCGAACTGCGACGCGAAAGCGCGGACGGGCTCACGGCGCTGCCGTTCGATGGATTCGCGATCGGCGGGCTGGCAGTGGGCGAGGCCAAAAGCGAGCGGGAGGACGTATGCGCCTACGCCACCTCGCTCCTGCCGGCCGACCGCCCGCGTTACCTGATGGGCGTGGGCACGCCCCTCGACTTACTGGAGGCGGTGCACCGGGGCGTGGACATGTTCGACTGCATCATCCCGACCCAGCTCGCCAAACGAGGGTCGCTCTTCACCTCGCGCGGGCTGGTGCAGCTCCGGCGCTCGGTCTACAAATTCAGCCAGGACCCGCCCGACCCGGACTGCCCGTGCCCGACATGCGCCAAATACACCCGCGCGTATCTCCACCATCTGACCAAAACCGCCGAAACACTCGGCTGGCAGCTCATGGGGCAGCACAATCTGCACTACTACCAGCGCCTGATGCGGGACATCCGCCGGAGCATCCTCGACGACACGTTCCTCCAGTTCTATCACGCGATGAGGCCGCTGCTGGGCGTGGAGGACGTGGACCATCCCAGCGTCCGCCCGGCCGCCGCGGCACCCGCGCCGCCGCCGACTCTCGGAGCCTATGAAATCCACACTGCGGCGGCGGGCTTCTCCAGCATCCGCCACCGCGCGTCGGGCGAAATCATGCATTCGGTCACCCCGCCGATTGAGGAGGCGCGGACGCTGTACATCGGGCAGTCGCGCCTGGCGGAACGCCTGCGCGAGCCCGTGGCCGAGCCGCTGGTGATCTGGGACGTGGGCCTGGGCGCGGCGGCCAACGCGATGGCGGCCATCCACTGCTACGAGGAACTGGCCGCCACCCGGGCGCCGCGCCCACTCCAGATCGTCAGCTTCGAAAACGATCTCGACTCCCTGCGGCTGGCCATGAGCTACCGCCGCCGGTTTCCGTATCTGCAGCACCGCGCGCCCTCTGCCATCCTCGCCAGCGGCCGCTGGGATGCGCCCGGCCATCCCGGACTGAGCTGGCAGCTCGTGCCCGGCGCGTTTCAGGACGTGCTCGCCGCCGCCCCGGGCCGGCCCGATCTCATCTTCTTCGACATGTTTTCCGCCCGCACCCACTTTGCGGAGTGGAGCGTGGAGGCGTTCCGCAGCCTCTTCCGGGCGCTCGACGACCACCCGGCCGAGCTCTTCACCTACAGCACCTCCACCGCCGTCCGCGTGGCGCTGCTCGCCGCGGGCTTCCACGTCGCCCGCGGCTGCGCCACTGGCGTGAAAAGCGAAACCACGATCGCCCTCACCCCGAGCCGCGCAGCCACCAGCAGCCACGCCCTGCTTGGGGGGCCCTGGCTGGCGCGCTGGGAAAAATCGCAGGCCCGGTACCCCGAGCCCCTGCCCGAGACCGGGCGCCCCGCCTTTGACCGGCTCATCGCGGGCCACCCGCAATTTCAGCCGGTGGCGGGCGCATGAAACCGTCCAAGGACGGCCTCCCCCGTCCCAACTCGGACGGGCACGAGACCGGGATGGACCCCGGCTCCAATGGGCACGCCCCCCACCCGGGCCAGCGGCGTTCGCCGCACACCTGATCACCGGCTCGCGGACGAGCCGGAGGCTTATTTGGCCGGCGGCGCAGTTTTTTTGGTTTCCGGCAGCTGCACGGCTCCCGGAGGCATTTCCGGCGAAGGGAGGCGCACCAACTGCCAAGTCTGGGTCTGATCAGGACCGAAATGGACGAACACGCTGGTCGCGTCGTAGGTCAGGCTAGAGATGCCGGTCTCATAGACGGTGTTGGTGTTCTCGCCGACATGCCAAGCCAAGCGCGCGCCGTCCTTGTCCAGCTGCCCGACAATCGGCTGGTCCTCGTTGATCAGTATATTCTTGAAGGCCCCGGCCACAAGACCGTTTTTGTCGACCGAGAGCTGGAAGAACATAACCGCATCGCCCTGCTCCTGCTGGGTGAGCGCCCAGACCCCCATCGGCAGCCAGGTAGAAGTCTGGCCTTCTTCGACAGGTGCGGGCACGGGGTACTCCTCCACCGGAGGCGAGGCCAGCTCGATGGTCTTTTCCCGAAATGATGGCCGAGGTGACCGCGGCGGCAGTACCGACCACAGCGGCCGCACCCCACCAGCAGGACGACCCCCAGTACCCATGGTTGAAGAAGTGGTCGTGATAACTGTAGCACCCGTTCCAGATTTCATGACACCGGTCCCCGCGGAAATCGACCACGTCCTGGTGCCATTTCCAATACTCATCCGAATCAAAGCGGTCGTGCTAGTCGCGGTCGTCGTAGCGGCTGTTGATGTTATTCCAGTTTTCCGATCGATTGTTCTGAAAGTTGTTTATATTTACGTTGTTTTGATTCTTCCAGTTGTTGAAATGGTTGCCAAAGTTGTTGTTGGAGTTGTTCCACTTGTCCCCCCAATCGGGCCGGTTCTCCGGCCGGTTCTCGCCGAATCCAGGCCGGCTGCCGATGCCACCGGGCAGGGTGGACGGACGATTACCATCCCCCTGGCCGGGCAGTTTGATGTTTCCACCGCCGGGACGGTCCGCGGTGCCGGGACGGGTCGCCGGACGGTTGGCGACGCTGGGCGGTGCCGAAGGCCTAGTCGCCGGCTTGTTGACCGACGGCGGCCGGGCCGGTTTGGTCCAGGGCCGGGACACGCTGCTGCCACCACCGCCGGATGAAGGACGGCTCCCCGACGGTTTGCCGCTCGACGGACGGCTGACGGATGGCTTGCTCGGGGCAGGCCGCGTCGTGGGTTTGCTCCCGCTCGGACGGCTGCTGCCGCCGCCGGACGGGCGGCTGACAGATGGCCGGCTCGAACTGCCCCCCGAGGGGCGGGACACAGACCGGCCGCCGCCGCCACCGGACGGCTTGGAGGCCGAGCGACTGCCGCCCCCGCCGCCGCCCCCGCCGCCCCCCCGGGCGTGCACCTCGGTGGTCCAGGCGAAAACGGAAACCGTCAGCATTAAAGCTATAAATCGTGGAATTTTCATGGGTGACCCCTGGGTTTGGATCTTATTTACCGCGGATTACCGTGACCGTGTCAATATTGGGCAGGGCTTCGCCATCGACCTGACGGCTGGCCGAGGACCAGGAGAAGGTGTCTTTGTTGACATACGTCAGGGTTTGTTCTTCGGTGCATTGGCCGCCATCAGGGAGGACCGTCCGGCTTTGGAGCAGCCAGCGAGGACCGTCCTGCATCCACACCTTTTCAGAGAAGCTGCCGTCGGCCTCAAAGACCCAGGAGCGGATTTTACCCAGGACCGGATCCCAGCCGATGATCTCCGTGCCGCTCGACTCACGCTCCTGGGCTCCCTGAACGGTATACGTCCACATGAGGAAGTTGTTGTTGGCTGCCCATTCGATGGTCGATTTTGCATCCACTCCCTCCTCGTTGTCCGCCCAGCTGCCGACCAGCCACTCCAGTTCGCTGAGCCGGCGCGCCGCGCTTCCGGCCAGGGGAGATCCGGTTTCGGTGCACTGGCTGATCAGCCAGGAGTCCCCTTTTTTGACGTGCACGGCGGTGTAGCTGCTCACGGCGTTGCGTCCGCTGGCTTCGGTGACCGTGGCCGTGCCGGTCTCCAGCATGACGTCCGCGGTCAGCGGGCGCACCGACGCCACGTCGATGTCCAGGGTGCGCCCCTTGGCGAGCTGGAAAATATCCTGGTAGCGTGCAATGATGGCGTCGCGGCCGGCCAGGACGTTGCCTTGATCGTCCACCCAATCGGCGTCCTCGGTGAACATGCCTGCCAGCGCCTTCACGTCGGCCTTGTTATACGCGGCGATGAAGGCATTGGCCTGGTCGGCGATGGCCTTTTGTTCAGGGGAGAGGGCCGGAGCTTCGGCCACGGGCGCCGCGGCGGGCGCCTCATCGGCCGCGAAAGCGACGGACATCGCGGCGCCGGCCGCGAAGGCAAGAATCAGGCATTTAGTCATAGATCGCTAAATTTGCAAGATGGATGTTAGAGTGGCAATGATTGTTTATTCGTCGTTTTTAGGCTGGGCCGGTCGCCACGCGAAGACACGGAGACGAAGGCCGGCGGCGGCCGGGCCCTTCCGGGCGGGCCGTTGGCCGGGGGGATCGATCGGGGCCGCCCCCCCCCGGCCCGCACTGGTCGGAGGCATCCAAATAAAAGGCCGCTTCCGGCGAACCGGAAGCGGCCTGAGGCCCGGAGAACCAAATCCCCGGCGGCTGGATTAGATCTTGTCGGCGCTGTATTCCCAGCCTTCGCGGTAGGTGCGCTTGATGAGCTTGTTGGCTTCGGGCATGCCGACGACTTCGAGCTTGTTCGGATCGAACTCGATGTTTTTACCGGCGCGGATGGCCAGGTTGCCGACCAGGCAGAGGTAGGTGAGCGGCACGGAGTACTCGAAGCTGCTCGGGCACTTCAGGCTGTTCTTGATCGCATTCGTCCACTCGGCCTGCGGGTTGCCGGGATGGGTGCTGCGGTCGAGGGTCTTCTTTGGCCCCTTGGCCATCCACTCTTTATGGCTGGTTTCGGGGAGGAGGCGGGGCGACTGGCAATAATCGCTCTGGTCATAGATCGCACCCTTGTCGCCAACCATGAAGAAGCCGCCATCCGAGAGGTTCCGGCCAGCCTCGAGTTGCTCGGGGCGGGCGGGTTTGCGACCGCCATCATACCAATTGAGGACGACGTTCGGGAAGTGGATCTTGATCGTGCTGGCCTTGGGCCAGTGGTTTTCCCCAGTCTCTTCGGCGTCGACCTCGATCTTGATGATGTCGTTCATGATCGACTTGTCGAGGTCCAGCGCCCAGAACGGTCCGTCAAGCAGGTGGCAGCCCATGTCGCCCATGGCTCCGGCTCCGTAGAGGGTGTGGCCGCGCCAGGCGAAGGGATGCAGGCCGTCGGTGAAGCCGACGAGCGGATTGGCCGCCTGCCACGCTTCCCAGTCGAGATTGTCCGGGGTGGCCTTGCCGGTCTCGAACTTGGCACCATTGCCCTGGGGCCAGATCGGTCGGTTGGTCCAGACGTGGATTTCCTTGACCGTACCGATGGCTCCCTGCTGGATCCATTCCTTGCACAGGCGCATGCCTTCGCCGGTATGACCCTGGTTGCCCATGGCGGTAACCACGTTTTTCTTGGTCGCGGCGAGACCGAGCTGCTGCGCTTCCCAGAGAGTGTTGGTCAGCGGCTTCTGCACGCAGACGTGTTTGCCCAGGCCCATGGCATGCATCGCCGCGGGGTAGTGGGCATGGTCGGCGGTGGAAACGGTGCAGGCCTCGATTTCCTTGACGTTGTCGAGCATCTTGCGGAAATCGGTGAACCCTTTGTCGGTGGGCAGGTTGTGTTTCTTCAGAGCGGCGGCCAGACGGGTGCGATCGGTATCGCAGATGGCGACCACGGTGTTGCCCTCGGCCGCGGCGGCGAGGTCGCTTTCGCCCTTGCCTCCGCCGCCGCCGATGCCGGCCAGGGCCAGCTTGCTATTCGGGCTGGCCGAGCGGGTGATGGCGGGAAAGCCGAGGCCGGTGGCGGTGCCGACCGCGCCGACGGTGCGAAGGAAGCTGCGACGGGATGTGGGTCTCATGGGTCTGGGGTTGGTTTGATGGTCTGGGGTGGTGAGCGGAGACTGACGCGCGCATGCCGGGCGGACCCGGCGCATGAGACTGACAGCCTCCCGCAGATTGAGAGCGTGGCACACGCCTTTCGGCGGTCAAATCGCGCCGACGAGGAATTTAACGCGCTCCGGCCTCGAGGAAAACCCTCGTCAGCGCGTCCGGCGCGACGTCCCACAAATCGTTGTGCCGGCCGCCCGGCACCTCAACTAAACGCACCGCCCGGGCATCGACCGCCGCTAGATCCCGCGCCATGGCGACTGGAATCGCCTCGTCATCGACCCCGTGGACGATCCAAACCCGCGCCCCCCGGGCGCAAAGGGAGGCCAGGGGGCGGCGGTTGTCGTATCGATGCCGGTTGAGCAGGCACAGCGGCCATCCGACGACGAGGCGTCCCATTTCCGTCATGGTGGTGAAGGGGGCGAGCAGCACGACGCGGTTCCATTGAAATTCATCGGCGGCCATCAGGGCCGCGGCCGCCCCCAGCGATTGTCCGGCCGCTCCGAGGCGCGGGGCGAGCGCCGCGGGGGTGGTGCCGAGGTGGGCGGCCAAGGCCATGACTGCGCCGCGCAAGGTCTCGCGCACGGCCCCCGGCGAGGGGCGTCCCGGGTTGCCACCGTAACCAGGGTAGTCGACAAAGAGCCAGCCCGCGCCGGGGTCCCAGCGCCGCGCTTCCTCGCTGAGGTCCAGCGCCAGCGACGCATTGCCCGCGCAGAGCAGCCACAGCCGGTCCGCGTCCGGGCGGCCCGGCCGAAAAAACGCGCGCTGCCCGCCCTGCGCTGTCACAAAGGGCAGCACCTCCCCGCCCCGCGCCACAAAATCCGCCACTTCCCCCGCCGCGTAGTTCCTCGGGAAGTAAATCATCCGCTCCTGCCAGCCGAGCAGCAGCGCTGCCACCCCCGCGACAGCCAACGCCGCCGTACGGCCGGCCCGGAGAAAGAAACGCCTCATGGGCCGACGATCAGCCATGCGCCGGGCGCTGACAAGCCATGACCCGCCCGCCGGACGGCAGGCTCCCCCACCCCGGTCATCGGCCCGGTCATCGGCCAGGGCCTCGTGCATCGGGTGTGAGCGGGGCCTGCGCGGCGGCGAGCCTCAGGCGCTGGCGGTGCGGCCTCACGGGGCGCTCACCACCACCCGCAGGAACCGGGCCTGGCCCAGCGTGGTGGGAATGATGTCACGCACCTTCAGCACGCCCGCGGTGTCCGTCAGGACCGACGTGGTGGAGGCCTTCCACGACCCCTCGGCCAGGGAGCCGGAAGTCTCGACCAGAAATGTCATGCCCGCTGTTTTCGCGAGCGTGATGGTGAGGAAATCGTCCTCCATCACGGCCCCGGGAACTTTCGCCGGATCGGAGACCCCGGGATCCATGCCAAAGGCGTATTCCAGCAACTCAGCCACTCCGTCCAGATCCGCATCGTCGCCGGGCCCATGGCCAGCCGTGACCCCCCAATGCGTGATTTCCCAAGGATCGGGCAGGCCGTCAGCGTCCGCGTCGGTCAGGTCGGCGGTGTAAAGCAGGGTCACCATGTCGTATTCGGCCAGCGGAGGCCTGGTCATCTGGGTGGAACCGGTGATGGCCACGCTGCCCTGCGGCCCCAGAGCCAGGCCGAACGGAAAGGCCACCTCATTTTCGTCGCGGGGTCCGTCGTAGCGCTCGAACCAGAGACGCTCGCCGGTCCGTCCGTCGTACGCGGCGGTGTAGAAATCCTGGCTGTCATTCGACCCCTCGGAGGTGCCGGTCACAATCACCCGGCCGTGGGGATCGATCGCCACCGAGGAGCCGGCGTCATCGCCGTTGCCCGGGCCGTTGTAGCGTTCGTCCCAGATCTCCTTCCCGTCCGCAGCGGCATATTTGACGATGTACAGGTCGAGGTTCTGACTGCCCGCGGACGAACCGGTGACGACCACGCTGCCGTCGGCATCGACGGCCACATCGTACGCCCGATCCTCCCCGTTGCCGGAACCGTCCTGACGCGTCGACCACAACTCGGCCCCGTCCGCCGCGGCGTATTTCACTGTGTAAAAATCTCCGTTGCCATTGCTCTGGGAAACCCCGGTCACGATCACGTTGCCCGCGGCATCCACCGCCACCGCCGTCGCCGCATCCTCGCCTCCACCCGGACCATCGTAGGTTCGGTCCCAGAGGACGCTGCCGGTGTCCCCGTCGTATTTGGCCGTGTAAAAATCCCGGGAATTCCTCCCCTGGATGACCCCCGTCACCACCACATCCCCCGCCGAATCCACTGCCACGTCGGCCGCCACGTCGTCACCGTCGCCGGAGCCGCTGTAGCGGCGGGACCAGAGGACGGATCCATTGGCCGACGCGTACTTCGCCGTAAAAAAATCCAGTCCGTTGCCGCTGACCGTCGCGCTGCCGGTCATGATCGCGTTGCCGGCCGCGTCGAGCGCGATGGCGGTCGCCGCATCGTCGCCATTCGCCGAATGGTTGTCCCGTTTGTTCCACAAGGTGACTCCCGTGACCCCGTCATACTTCCTCGTCTGCACATCGGTACCGGTCGAGGGGCCCAGCGAGCTTCCAGTGACGATCACGTGGCCTTCGCCATCAATGGCCACCGCCACCACCAGATCATCGCCGTCCCCGGTGCCGTCATAACGGTCGGACCAGAGGATCGCCCCGGTCGTCGCATGGTATTTGACCGTGTAATAGTCGAATCCGTTGGTGCCGGCGGAAGCCCCGGTCACCACGACATTCCCGGCCGCGTCCATGGCCACCGCCCGGCCCGCGTGCACGCCGTCGGTGGTGCCGTCATACCGGACATTCCATTTTTCAACCACGTCCTGAGCGTGGATCAGTGGCGCGCCGCACAGGCACGCCAGCAGCGCCGGCGTCAGGGAAAGACAGTGGGAAGAAAAGTGGTTGGTATTCATGGGCACGGAGGAAGTGAAGGCGGCGGGAGACGAGAGGAGTTACTTTCGGCCACTTTGCCGCCCGCGTAAAAGGCCAATGCCCCAAAACCGGCCGAAGGCCCCGGCTTCCGTTCACGCCCCAGGCCGACGCGCACCCCTCGCCCCCCGCTTGCGCCGCGCCCGACCCAGCGACACCATGCACGATGTTCGATCAATTGAGCGACCGCCTTGAGGGCGCGATCAAAAAGCTGCGCGGCCTCGGCAAAATCACCGAGAGCAACGTGACCGAGGCCGTGCGCGACGTGCGGCTCGCGCTGCTGGAGGCTGATGTGGAACTCACTGTGGCCAAGGCATTTGTCGAAGCCGTGAAGATCAGGGCGATGGGCGACGAGGTGCTCAAAGCGGTTTCTCCGGGCCAGCAAATCATCAAGATTTTCCACGACGAACTGTGCGCGCTGCTCGGCGGCGACGAAGCCCCGCTCACCCTCGCCCCCCCCGGCTACATCCTCGTCTGCGGCCTGAATGGCGCGGGGAAAACGACGACCTGCGCGAAACTCGCCCGCCGCCTGAAAAAAGAGGGCCAGCGCCCGGTGCTGGTCGCGCTCGACCTCTACCGCCCCGCCGCCATCCAGCAGCTCAAGGTGCTGGCCGATGAAATCGAAGTGCCGATCTACCTCCCCGAACCCGGGGAAAAGGACGTGCTCAAAACCGCCAAACGCTCGGTCGAATGGCTCAAAACCCAAAATGCCACCGTCGTCATTTTTGACACCGCCGGACGTCAGGAAATCGACGAGGACCTGATCGCGGAACTGAAACGCGTCGCCGTCTTCCTCCAACCCGGCGAAACCCTGCTCGTCGCCGACGCGGCCACCGGCCAGCAGTCGGTCAGCGTGGCCACCCATTTCCATGAGGCCATCGGCATCACCGGACTGATCCTGACCAAGCTCGATGGCGACGCCCGCGGCGGCGCGGCTCTCTCGATGCGCGCGGTCACCGGCCAACCGATCAAGTTTATCGGGGTCGGAGAAAAACTCGACCAACTCGACCTCTTCGTGCCGAAGCGGCTGGCCGACCGCATCCTCGGCATGGGCGACGTGGTTGGGCTGGTGGAAAAGGCTTCCGAGGCCATCGACGAGAAGGACGCGATGAAAATGATGGAGCGCATGAGCTCCGGATCGTTCGATTTCAACGACTTCCTTGCGCAGATGAAGTTCATGCGCAAGCTCGGACCGCTCGAGGGCATCCTCAGCATGATGCCCGGCATGAAGGCGATGAAGGACCTGAAGGTCGACGACAACAAAATGAAGCGCACCGAGGCCATCGTCTTTTCGATGACCCCGGAGGAGCGCAAAAAACCCGATCTCATCAACTCGAAACGCCGCCAGCGCATCGCCAAGGGCTCCGGCACCCAGGTCAGCGACGTCAACCAGCTGCTCGACGGCGTCAACGGCATGCGCAAGATGTTCAAGGGCAACAGCGGCATGGCCGGCATGATGAAGGCGATGATGAAGGGCGGCGGCGGGGGCCTGCCCGGAATGCCAGGCGGCATGGGCGGGAAAATGCCCAATCTGCCGGGGATGGGCGGCCTCGGCGGCCTCCTCGGCGGCGGCATGCCAGACATGAGCCAGCTGGAAGGAATGTTCGGCGGCAAGGGCGCGGCAGGCGGAGGCGGTGCGCCGCGCCTGCCCGGTGCCAAAAAACCAAAGAAGTTCCGCCGATTTTAGGGCACCAGCGCAGGCCGAGTCTACACAGCGGTTCCCATCCACCACACCGGCATCAGCCCCCGCGATCCGGGGTCGGCCGGTCGCCGAGCAAGGCCTGTAACCGGTGGATGCCATAAAGTGCCTGTCCCTTTGTTCGTGCAATCAAATAAATCGATTTTCCATCCGGCCCCGGCACGATGCCATGCACTCCGTGGTCGCTTTCCCACCCGACATTCTCACCTGGCACCGCGGGAAATTCGAAGAGCCGCTCCGGCTCGCCGAACGATTCCCCGTCATCGAGCCGCTTCAGCCGCACCAGGGTGTCAAGGCGAAAATCCTCCTTCGAATGGCTCCCGTGCCGCACCAGATACAGATGGCCCTGGATGAACGCCATGCCCTGCGTCTGACCGTCTCCCCTCGTGTCGGAGAGCACGGTCACCCCTAACTCCCCCCCCGGCAGCGGCGCGCCTGGCACCGGCGGCGAAACTCGATAAATCTTCGGCCCCTGCTCCGCCGCGCAGCAGGTTTTAAGGTGGTTGAAAAGGTGCTCCGGCCGCGGGACCTCCCGCTGGGGCCGCGCCGGAAACATGCGCAGACCCACCGCGACCCGGCTTTCCCGGGAACGGCCGATTTTCCCGGCGAATCCTCGTCGACACAATCAGTTGGTGCCGATCCTCCGCCATCTCCGCCTGCCGGAGGATGTGGCCGAGCGCCAGCTCGGACGTGTGCGCATTCTCCTGGGCCGCACCGGCCGTCTGGACGACCGGCTTGCCGACCGTCCAGCCGTTGGCCGCCGCCGCCCAGACATCGGCCGGCATCACCATTTCGTGGATCAACAGATCAATCGGTTTCGCGGTGCCGACCAGGGCCCTGACCATGGAATTGTTCGGCTTGAGGTCGCCGGAGAAAATCAGCGACAGATCCTTCCACTTCAGCAGGCAGCTGATCGATCCGTTGCGGTCGTGGATCGCCGGAAACCAGGAAATCTTGATGTTTTCTCCTGGTCGTGGAACGCGGCCCACGGCTCGTCGCTGAGCCAGGGGAGATAATCCGAGGGGTCCGGGGTCCAGGGCGGAACGCCCACTCCGCGCCCCCTTTGCCTCACCTCCCCAACGACTCCTGCCCCTTTTTGCGGCCGACCGCAAATCTTTTCACTCCCGTCCGGAAAGCCGGCGCTACGGTGCGCCACGTCGCCGGGAAGGCGGCCCCCTGCCCGTGACCCAGCCGTATTTCCAAATCCTCGCCCGAGACGCCACCACTGCCGCCCGCACCGGCCGGCTGGCCCTGGCTCATGGCGTGGTTGAAACCCCGGTCTTTATGCCCGTGGGCACCCAGGCGACGGTGAAGTCCGCGCACCCCCGCGAGCTGGAGGAAATCGGCGCCCAGATCATCCTCAACAATACCTACCACCTCAACATCCGGCCGGGCCTCGACGTCATCCGGCACTTCGGATCGGTGCACAAATTCCAGCAATGGAACCGGCCGATCCTGACCGACTCGGGCGGCTTCCAGGTCTTTTCGCTCAGCGGCCTGCGCAAAATCACCGAGGCCGGCGTGCATTTTCAAAGCCATCTGGACGGATCGAAGCTGTTTCTCGGCCCCGAGACCGCCATGGAAATCCAGGGGGTGCTCGGGTCGGACATCGCCATGCTGTTCGACGAATGCCCGCCCAGCGGGTGCGGGCGCGAGTACGCCGAAAAGAGCCTGGCCCTGACCCAGCGGTGGGCCGTGCGCTGCCGCGGGTGGATCGACCAGCACCGCCCGGTCTGCGACAACGGCCAGCCCCAGCGGCATTTCGGCATTGTGCAGGGGTCCGTCTTCCAAGACCTACGGGAGCGGGCGGCGAGGGACTTGGTGCCGCTGGATTTCGATGGCTACGCCATCGGCGGGGTCAGCGTGGGCGAGGCCGAGGCGCAGATGCTGGAGGCCGTGGCCTGGGCCGCGCCGCTGCTGCCGGAGGAAAAGCCGCGCTACGTGATGGGCGTGGGCACGCCCCCGCAGCTCCTGGAAATGATCGCCCGGGGCGTCGACATGTTCGACTGCGTGCTGCCGACCCGGGTCGCGCGCAACGGGGCCGCCTTCACCACCCGCGGGCTGATCAGCCTGCGGAACAAGCCGTTCGCGCTCGACGACCGGGAGATCGACCCGGAAGGGGGCACGGCTTCCGCTTGCGCGGGCTTTTCCCGCGGCTACATACGGCATCTCATCAAGGCGGGGGAAATCCTCGGCCTGAGGCTCCTGACTCTGCACAACCTGCACTTTTACCTCACGCTCATGCGCCAGTCGCGCGAGCACATCGGGGCGGGCACGTTCCGCGAGTTCAAGAACGACTTCATCGCCCGCTACCAGTCCACCCGCACCACCACGACCACCATCTCCACACCCACACCGTCATGACTCCATCCATCCATCTCCTCGCCCAAGCCTCCGCACCTGCCGCCGGCCAGACCCAAGGGGGCGGCTTTCAGATGTTCGTGCCGATGATCCTGATGTTCGTGCTGTTTTATTTCATCGCGATCCGGCCGCAGCGAAAAAAACAACAGGAACTCGCCGCCCAGATCGCCGCCCTCAAGGGAGGCGACCAGATCGTCACCACCGGCGGCCTCTACGGCGTGGTCTCCAGCCTCCAGGAAAAAACCCTGACCCTCAAAATCGCCGACAACGTAAAAATCAAGCTCGACAAGGCCGCCGTGGCCGCCGTGGTGAAACGCTCCGGCGACGCCGAAGTGATCGAGGTGCCGGCCGAAGAAACCAAGGCCTGAGCCCGCCGCGCCTGCGGCCGGCCCTCCCGGGTGCCCGGAATCCCGGCCGCCCGGAGCCCGAGAGCGGTCTCACATCCCCGCTTGCCTGATGACCCGGCCAGGGTAAATACAGCTCCCCGTTTGTTCCACGCCCCTCTGGCTTCCCCCACACCCCAGCCCGTCACGTTTCCGCATGACCGCCATCAGCGTCTTTCTGTTCGGCCTCGCCGTCCTTGCCCTTTTCTTTTTTTACTTCGGGGCGGACGACGACCGCCACAAGCGGCGTTACGGCACCATCCTCGGGTCGGTGGTCTCCCTGTTTTGTCTCTACGTCTTCATCGCGCCCAAGGACGGGGGGCTCATTGAAACGCTGAGCAAAGGCAACCAGCGCGGCGAGGACGGCCGCCTCTTCGGCAACATCCCGCTGGGCATCGACCTCAAGGGCGGCAGCTCCTTCACCGTCAAGATCGATCCGGCCAAGGCCGAGGACGGCAGCGAACGCTTCGTGGACAAGGCCGTTCAGGAACAGGCCCGCGCCATCCTGGAAAAACGCCTCAACGCCTACGGCACGGTGGACATGGCCATCATCCCCCAGGGCACCGACCGCCTGGAAATCCAGATGCCCGGCGTGCGCAAAGAGGACTTCGACGCCGTGCGCGAGGTCATTCAAAAGGTCGCCCGGCTCGAGTTCCGCCTCGTCCACCCGCAAAGCGACCAGCTGCTGGCCCAGAAAAAACCCGGCGAACCGCTCATCGAGCCCGGCTTCATCGAACTGCCCCTGCTCCGCGTCAAGGACGGTGCCGAACAGGAAGAATCCTCGCTCAAGGCCAAAGGCCTGACCACCCTGCGCGGCTACATCCGCGACTTCAAATCCAAGAGCGAATTCACGCTCGAGGGCAAGGCGGCGGTCATCGACGAAGCCGCCGCCTTCGAGGGCGGCACCGCGGATGAGGTCACGGGCGACCGGTACATCGAGGCCGTCGGCAAGTTCAAGGACGAAACCTTCAACATCTCCAAAGTCCACTTCCTCGGCTCCATCATCGTCCGCAACCAGGCGGCCGTCTCCGGCCGCGATGTCAACGTGGCCCGCCCGGCCTTCGACGCCAAGGGGTGGTCGGTGCTGCTGAGCCTCAACTCGGAGGGCGCCAAAAAAATGGAGGCCGCCACCACCGGCAACATCGGCCAAGGCCTCGCCATCAAGGTCGACAACGAGGTCATTTCCGCGCCGAGCATCCGCGCCGTCCTCAGCGACAACATCGAAATCAGCGGATCGTTCTCCGAGAAGGAAGCCTCCGAACTCGCCAGCGCTCTGAACAACCCGCTGGAGAACCCGCTCAAGGTCATCAACGAGAACAGCGTCACCTCCAGCTACGGTGCCGACACCATCAAGCAGGGCATGCTCGCCGGCGTGGCCGGCCTGGCCGGGATTCTCCTCTTCATGATGGCCTACTACCGCTCGGCGGGCCTCATCGCCCTCTTCGGCCTGCTCGTGAACACGATCATCCTCTTCGGCTTCATGGCGATCACCCACTCCACGCTGACCATGCTCGGCATCGCGGGTATCATCCTGACCATCGGCATGGGTGTCGACGCGAACGTGCTCATTTACGAACGCCTGCGCGAGGAGCTCAAGCTCGGCAAACCCCTCAAGGTCGCCCTGCACGCCGCCTACGACCGCGCGTTCTCGGCCATTTTCGACGGCCACATGACCTCGCTGATCACCGCGGTCATCCTGTTCTGGCTCGGCGGCGGCACCATCAAGGGTTTTGCGGTCAGCCTGACCATCGGCATCATCGCCTCCCTCTTCGGTTCGCTCCTCATCACGCGCACCCTCTTTTCCTACTTCCCCAACCTCACCAAGATCGGCTTCCTCGATCTGATCAAGAACCGCCGCTTCGACTTCATGGGCTCCGCCCGCCCGTGGGTCATCGCCTCGGTCGTGCTCACCGTCGCCTCGTTCGGCCTCATGGCCTGGAAACGCGGCGATGCCTTGGGCGTGGACCTGCGCGGGGGCGACAAGATCGTCGTGGCCGGCCATTCCAACGTGAGCTCCGACACCGCGGAAACGGCCGCGCGTTCGGTCGACAAAAGCGCCATCGCCCAGACCAAAAATACCCTGCAGGGGGGGGCTTTCCTCGAAATCCGCACCTCGCCCGGCCAGGGCAGCGCCGTCATCGACGCCATCGAAAAAGCCAGCGGCGAGGACCTTTCCGACTCCCGCGGCAACATCGAAAAGGTCGGCCCCCAGATCGGCTCCGAAATGCTCCGCACCTCGCTGCTCGCGCTGGCCGTGGGCGTGCTCGGCATCGCCGCCTATCTCACCGTGCGCTTCGAGTTCGCCTTCTCCCTCGGTGCCCTCGCCGCCCTCTTCCACGACCTCATCTTCTGCGTCGGCATCCTCATCATCACCGGCCGCGACATCAACCTGCTGCAGATCGGCGCGCTGCTGACCATCGCCGGGTATTCGGTCAACGACACCGTGGTCATTTTCGACCGCATCCGCGAATACTTCACCACCCACAAGGGCGACCTGCGCGAGATCATGAACGACGCCATCAGCAGCACGCTGAGCCGCACCTTGCTGACCTCGGTCTGCACGCTCATCACCGTGCTCTTCCTCTTCTTCATGGGCGGCCCGGCCCTGAGTGACTTCTCCTTGACCATCCTCCTCGGCATCCTCATCGGCACCTACTCCTCCATCTTCATCGCCTCGCCGGTCGTGCTCTGGTGGGTGAACAAGCGCAGGGTGGACCTCCGCCAGGACGTGCTCGAAGCCGCCGCCGCCCGCGCCCTCGCCGAACAAGGGCTCGAGCGCGAAGTCGCCCCCCGCAAACTCTGACAAGCCGGGGGTTGACACTCGTTCAGCCCCCTTTAGGATTCTCGTCCTTTTACCACCAACCGCACCGCATCATCCATGCCCGAAATTCAAGTCAAGAAAGGCGAGTCCATTGACCGCGCCCTCAAACGTCTGAAAACCAAACTCGAATCCGAGGGGATCTTCGACGAAATGCGACGTCTCCGCGCTCACGAGACCCCGGTCGAGCGCACTCGCCGCAAGGCCCGCAACGCCGCCAAAAAGGGCAAGATCAAATTCCGCTTCTCCATGCACGAGACAGGGTTTCCGCAGATGGGAAAGACGGATTAAATCAGGTGCTGATGGTTGATGATTCGGATGGCGCCCCACTTGTTGGCGGCGAAGTCCTCGGTGGCCTGGGTGAGGCTCTGGTGGCCGGCCTTGCGCACTGGGGCGAGCAAGGCAGTGCGCAGCAAGCCGAGGGCTTGAGCGGCATTGGGGTTTCGTTGTCGAGTGCGGTCCTCTTTCATGACGGCGTCCTTGAGCCAGTGGATGTTGTTCTCGACCCTCCAGTGTTTTCTGA
>Ga0209702_10003745_pt1 | contig 23454 bp, 15 predicted proteins | sample FRY01_FD_187210 | JGI IMG/M metagenome (GOLD analysis project Ga0209702, IMG submission 187210) | Freshwater microbial communities from Lake Fryxell liftoff mats and glacier meltwater in Antarctica - FRY-01 (SPAdes) (version 2) | ecosystem: Environmental > Aquatic > Freshwater > Ice > Glacier... | reverse complement strand
GCCGAGTGGCAGGCCAGGGGCGTGTACCTTTTTTACCTGCCCACCTACTGCCCACACCTCAATCTGATTGAGACCTTGTGCAGGAAGATGAAACATGAGTGGTTGCGCCCGAAGGATTTTGAAAACAAGGAGGCGCTTCACATGAGGATAAATCATATTCTTGAAAAATACGGAGGGTCGGAGTTTTCCATCAACTGCTCAATTAAATAAATGTATGTTTAAATATGGTCAACTACTTACTTTTTCGTGTAAACACAAATTTAGCGCTTCCGATTGGTTTGGCAAGGCACAACCAACAGACTTGAACGTGTACTTGTATGTATAGTGCTAAAACAAGTACAGGTCGCGGGCTGCTTTGGGTCTACTCCATGATGACTTACCCACCTTGACGTACTGAAAACAATCCTAGGGTAGGACAGTAAAGGACTGTTGAATAAACCTTTTTATTAATATTGGATTCAATAATTGACCTTTATCAAGAAAGAACTGATCCCAATCACAACTTTCAAGCATCCATCGGGTACTCGCTGTTAACGTTTAACAGTGGAGCGTAATCACTAAAAGTTAAGATTGAAGCCCTAAACCCAACCCTTTCAGCATGGAATACACCCAATTGAGCGATGCGCTCCTGGTTAAGCTGGTAAGCAAAAGCGACGAGGGAGCTTTTCGGGAGATCTACCGACGCTACTGGAAATCGCTTCTGACGACGGCTATTCGCAAACTGGGTTCTCGGGAAAGTGCCGAAGAACTAGTACAGGATATTTTTATTGATATTTGGTCACGAAGGGAGCAGGTTCAAATTGAAGATATCCGCAAGTACCTATTCAAGGCAGTGAAATATAAAGTACTGAACTGTATCAAGTCCCAGCTCGTCAGGGAGCAGCACGAATGCTCCGTGGATACATCGTATCAGCCAGACCCCTACCAACGTACCGATAACGACCTGGCCTACCACGACCTCTACAATGCCATTGAAGTGGGCCTGGTACAACTCCCCGAAAAAAGCCGGATTATTTTTAAGCTAAATCGGCTGGAAAACCGGTCGGTGCGGGAAGTAGCCCTGCTCCTGAATATCCCCGAACGGACTGTTGAATACCACATCACTCAGTCGTTACGGTCACTAAGACAGCATCTCCGTGAGTTCGTTGCACTCGAAATTCTCTTCTTTACCTTACTCTAAGGCCTACATCCTAATAGAACAATACAAAGTATATCGCAATTATATTAACATATTAATATAATTTTTCTTCTATTTTCTTTAACTATTTGCGGTCTTCTAGCTAAAAAGTTGACGTATATAATAACAACGGGCTGCCAGGTAGAAGATACCGTTAGGTGCGCCGCCAATCCTATTAACCAATGGACCGACCAACATTTATCTCTTTACTTCAAAGGTATCTGGACAACAGCTGCACTCCCGGCGAAAAGCAGCTGATTGATCATTGGTATGAACTACTCGACCAGGAAGAAGAGCTAACGGACGATTTATCCCAACCCGAACTGGAGGAAAAACTTTGGGAAAGGATTCAGCAGGAGTTCAACCCCGAAATACAAACACGCGTGATCAGCCAACCCGGCAGGTGGTGGCAAGGAAATACCCTCCGGTGGCTAGCTGCCGCATCCGTAGTTCTGGTTACCGGACTTTTCTATTTTTCGTCCATCCGCCCACAGCTAACAATAGGAGAATCTGGTCTGGAAGCGGGGATCAATGCCGAAGAATACGTAGAGACCAACACCAGTACTAAAAGTCGTTGGGTACTACTGGAAGACAGCAGCCGTATTTTTCTGGGGCCGGGTAGCAGCCTGCGCTTTGCCACTCCTTTTGCCGCGCAGCAACGCAAAGTCTCCTTGACTGGTAGTGCATTTTTTGACGTTAAAAAGAATACATCCCGCCCCTTTCTGGTGTACACGGGTGATATCGTCACCCGGGTGGTAGGTACCTGTTTTAGCATCAGAACCGGCACCAACAATCTGGAAGTAGCCGTTGTAAGCGGTAAGGTGATCGTAGAAAAAAACGAAAAACAAGAGGGTATCCTTCCGGCCTCGGGTGGTGACGGAGTAGTGCTGACGCCTAATCAGAAAGTTACCTATTTTTCAGACAATAAATATTTCGTAACGGGGCTGGTCGAAAACCCCATTTTGGTAGGTAAGCCCTCCCAGCCAACATCAGAAGTAACCCCTTTCAAATTTGAAGAAACTCCTCTAAAAAAGGTACTGGAAACGATCCAGAATGCCTACGGATTAGAGATTACACTGGTGAACGAAGATATAAAGAATTGTCCCATCACAGCCGATTTGACTCAACAAGACTTATATACCCAATTGAATACTTTGTGTGCTTCCCTCCGGGCTACACTTAAAATCAGAGGAACAAACATCATTATAACCGAAGGAAGTTGCTATTGAAAGTACCTGTATTCGTTCTCATTTCTCACTAAAATCTATCTGCCCATGAATTAGCTATCTACCTAGGATTCAAAAAATGGCCGGCCATGCGCTAACAGACCCGGCCATTCTAACTGAATAAACTTCTACTTCTCCCTGGCTCTTGGCGGAACGGGGATTGGACAGAAGCGCTTGACTGTCAAATTTTTTACAATTTAACAAATACAAAATAATGAAAAAACGTCGAAACTTCATACCCTTACTGCACTTATTTATGAGGTATTCACTGGTTCAGTTTTGCCTAATCCTGCTGCTGATGAATCAACTATACGCGGCCTCAGCTTCGGCTCAGGAAGTTCTGCAGCGTACCATTAGTCTTAATGTAAAGGACACGGAGATCAAAACCGTCCTGTCTAAATTGGAGAGCATCGCCGCGGTAAAATTTGTTTATAGCTCCCGTTCTCTCCCTTCCAAAAGGAAAGTCACAATTGCACTAGATGGACAGCCGCTAGGTCAGGTACTTGATAAACTTTTCAGCCCAGATAAAGTCAGCTATCAGGTTCTGGACGGGCAGATTATCCTGCATATGGAGCCTGATACCAAAGTTCTCCCCAACGGAACGGGAAGCATGGACGCGGATCGTACCTCTACTCCACTGGATCGAAATATAGGAGGTAAAGTGCAGGACGAGAGCGGCAATCCCCTACCCGGAGTTAGCGTGGTCCTGAAAGGAACCACCCGAGGTACATCCACCGGTTCGGACGGAGCATTTCGCCTCGAAATACCCGACGGAGCCACGACACTAATATTCTCCTTCGTGGGTTATATTTCGCGGGAAATAGAGTTGGGGAACCGAACAAATCTTGATATCAAACTAGTCGTTGACAACAAGGCATTAGAAGAAGTAGTAGTGGTGGGCTACGGCTCACAGCGCAAGCGCGACATTACCTCCGCCGTGTCGGTTATCAATATGGACGACATTGGCGAAGTACCCGCATCCAACGTCACCCGCCTCATTCAGGGGCAGGCACCGGGGGTGGTTATTAAGCAGAAGGACGGCTCGCCCGGAAGCGCTTTCGAGGTACGGGTACGAGGCATCGGTTCGCTGGGTGCCGGCAGCGATCCACTTTACGTAATTGACGGTTTTGCGGTGGGTACTTCAGTTGGACAAAACCTAAACCCCAACGACATTGAAAGTATTTCCATCCTGAAAGATGCCGCCTCCACGGCCATCTACGGCGCAAGGGGCTCCAACGGGGTAGTATTGATTACCACCAAAAGCGCCAAAGAGGGTAAGGTTAGCCTCAACTTCAAGGTAGATTACGGTGTTCAGAATATCCCGCAGTCGCGCCGCGTGAAAGTACTAAACGGCGTGGAGTTTGCCCAGTTCAAAAAAGAGGTTTTTATGGATGGTATCCGCTATTTTCAGAATAGGGAGCCCGCCATTGAGGAGGTACCTATCGGTTACCGTTTCCCCGAACAAACGAAGTATTCAACCGACTGGTTTGGGACTATCCTGGACAACAATGCACCTTATACAGACTATAACCTGACCCTATCATCCGGCCAAGGGCCCATCAAATCAACGGTATCGGCGGGCTACTATTCGGAGAAAGGTTCGATCATCAACACCAACTACGACCGGTATTCGGTGCGTACGAACCTAGGTGGGAAGGTCAATCGATTCATTACCATGGGTTTGAATATAAATGGCACTTACTCCACGCAAAATTTGGCCAGTACCAACGGCCGCAGCGCCCTGGTGGGCTCTACTCTTATCATGGACCCCCGCGAACCGGTGTATAACGAAGACGGGTCTATCCGGCCTTACATCGGGGGTGTGGATGGCGTCTTTGGTTTCCCTAACCCTTTGTTTGTATTGCAGAACACCATCCGGAAGCGGAACGTAGCGGATATTCTTTCCAACGCATTTCTGGAATTCACCCTCCTGGAAGGCCTGAAATTCCGATCGTCGGTCAACGCCAAACTAAACTACAATAACTACCGGGAGTTCATCCCGTCTTCCATCGGTACGGCACTCAATGGCTTTCCGCCCCGTATCGCAACCGGACGAGAAACCACCGATCAACTACTAAATCTGTCAACCGATCAACTACTCTCTTATACCCCCAAGCTAGGAACCAACCATCAGCTGGATATGCTGGTAGGTTTCAACGCGCAGGAAGAGAAGGTCAAAGGCGTTTCGGGATCGGGTAACACCTTCCCTGATGACTTAGTACCCTACCTAGGCGCCGCGATCATCCGCTCGTCCGACTCCTACGAGTACAGCTGGACCATGCTGGCCTACCTCGCCCGCGCCAACTACGCATACAAAGATAAATACCTACTGTCTGCTTCCATGCGCCGCGAAGGTAGCTCCCGCTTCGGCGCTCTGAATAAGTACGGTAACTTCCCGGCTTTCTCGGTGGGCTGGCGCATTTCCGAGGAGTCGTTCATCCCCAAAACTAACTGGCTCACGGACATGAAGTTGCGTGCGAGCTGGGGAAAGACCGGCAACAACAACATCGGTAACTACTCCCACCTGGCGTTCATGAACACCAATAACTATATTCTGGGTGATGCCATCGCTCCGGGCAAGATTGTGAGTTCATTTGCCAATACGGCACTGGAATGGGAAAAATCCAGCCAATTGGACATCGGTCTGGATCTGGCCATACTCGACAATAAACTGGTGTTTACCGTAGAGTACTACAAGCGGATTACCAACGATATGTTACTACCGATTTCTATTCCTTCGGTATCGGGCTTTACCAGTAGCCTTGCCAACATCGGTAAAGTGCAGAACCAAGGTCTGGAATTAGCCATCGACTACCGTACCCGGATTGCCGCCGTCAACTTTAAGAGCAACTTCAATATCTCCATAAACCGCAACAAGATTTTGGCGATTAAAGGTGCCAACGATATGTTGTGGACGGGAGGTTTCTACGGTGGGTACAACGTACAAAAGGTCGGTCGACCCATCGGCATGATCTATGGGTACAATAAACTAGGAATCTTTAATACCCAATCGGAAATTGACGCTGCCCCCCGGCAGGACGGGGTTATACCCGGCGGTATGCGGTTTGAAGATACCAACGGCGACGGGGTAATCACCTACGATACACAGGATATGGTAGAAATCGGAAACCCGAACCCCAAATTTACCTGGGGCTGGACGGTAGCTGCCGATTACCGAAAATTCGATATCAATGTACTATTTATGGGAGCTCATAAATTTGATGTATACAGAAATATTGAAGCATCTACCATGAATATGGACGGGGTTTTTAACGTACTCGACAAAGCTAAGGACCGCTGGCGCTCCGCCGAAAATCCAGGCACTAATCCGCAGGATGTTCACGCTCAAGGAGGTACTAACTACTTCAAATGGTCACGAGAAAGCAGCAACCGCTACGTATACGACGCCAGCCACGTTTGGCTCAAAAACGTCAGTATCGGTTATACCCTGCCGAACATGAAGTCTTTTTTGAGTAATGCCCGGGTCTACGTCAACGCGGCCAACTTATTTCTGATTACCAAGTACCCCGGCAACAATCCCGACGCGGGCGTACGAAGCGGAAATAATCTGAACAACGACGATGAATCGTATCCTGTTCCACGCACCTTTTCCGCTGGTATCAATTTAACCTTCTAAACGCCTTACCGATATGAAAAAAATAACTATTCTAGCCGTCGCATTCAGCTGTTTGATCCAGTTCTCGTGCAATGATTTCCTGGTCACAACCGATCCTACCCGCGTGGAAGGCAGCCTGTTTTTTCAAGATCAGACCCAATTACAGCAAGCCCTCAACGGGGTATACGGCCAACTGCAAAGTATCACTAATAGCGCTTATCTGTTCAAGGAGTTTAATTCGGACAATACCACCCTCGATTTTAACCCCCTCGATCGGGGAGGCGCTGCGGGTTGGGAAGCGTTTGAGTTTTCGACGGTCAACCCTGGTAATGGGGAAATATCAAACCTGTGGAACAGCTATTACTCGGCCATCTTCAACGCCAACAATACCCTGGAAAAAATGGAAGCCAGCGCCGTAGACGAAGCCGATAAAAAGGTAATCCGGGGCCAGCTCAAATTTATCCGGGCCTTCTACTACTTTGACCTGGCCCAGTACTTCGGAGATGTAGTGCTGGTTACCAACACGCTCAAAACACCCGATGAAGCCTTTGAATTGATAAAATCACCGCAGGAGGCTGTCTACGCGCAAATAGAAGCTGATCTGAAAGAGGCCGTGGATGCTTTGCCCGCTACCTACAAGTCCTCCGAAGCTGGCCGGGTTACCAAAGGAGCCGCCCTGAGTCTACTGGGAAAATACTACCTCACCCGTAAAAAATACACGGAGGCCGTAGCTACCCTGAAACAGGTACTTGCCCTGGGGTACTCGCTGAATACCAACTACGCCGATAACTTTGATCCGCAGAAAAAGAACGGTAAAGAATCTATTTTTGAAATACAATACCAAGGCGGTAACGACCTTGGCGAATGGAGTAACTTTACGTATCTATTTGCGCCAAGGCTTTCAAAAGGGTCGATTACCGGCTACGCCAATGTCAACCCAGCGGGACGAAACATCCCGACCAATGACATGATTGCGGCCTACGAGATTGGTGATGTAAGAAAGGATATCTCCCTCAAAAGCGGATATACCCTAAATGGCGTGTTTTATCCCATTCCCTACGTAAGTAAATATAACTACCCCCATACCATTTCGGGACGTACCAATAATAACTGGCCCATTCTTCGCTATGCCGACGTACTACTCATGTTGGCCGAAGCCATCAACGAGCAGTCTGGCCCAACTGGTGAAGCATTCGACTACCTGAATCAGGTAAGGGCTCGTGCGGCATTGGCTCCTAAAAGCGGTCTTGACAAAGCAGCATTCAAAACCGAAGTACTGCACGAAAGACGAGTAGAACTAGCCTTTGAGAATCACCGCTGGTTTGATTTGAAACGGACCAAGTCTCCGGCCGAACTAGCTCAGTTTATGAATGCCTACGCTATCAAGGAAAAACAAAACCCAACGGTAAACCGCGGTGGTATTGCTTTTAACGTACTCGATTATGTGTATGAGGATTTTGAGTATTATTTCCCTCTACCCGCTCCCCAGATTCTGATCAATAGCAAGCTGATCCAGAATACAGGTTATTAAGGTCATTCAACCGGATGGGAACACAGATAGTTTTCATCCGGTTATTTTAAATTCTTCCGCTGTGCATTCTAGAGCTCCAAATCACAAGTACGAAGGTATACCAATCCATAGCTTATTTCCAGAACTGGGCGATGCCCATGGATCTTAAAAACCAATCTGAATCTTATTTCTACATAATTCTTTAATACAGTGCAAGAAATCACAGAACCTTTCTGGCTTTGGCAATTTGTGGGACGGCTGCACCCACTAATCGTTCACTTTCCCGTTGGCTTACTTTGCGTGGCATTATTACTGGAAATCTTCGAATGGCGAGGAGCCGGCAAAGGGCTACGAACTGGTATCACTGCCCTGGTAGGAATCGGCGCAGGTTGCGCGGTGCTCGCCGTAGCGCTGGGGCTTTTACTATCCAATAGTAAAGAATACGGCGGCGATACCCTAACGTTTCATCAGTGGGCCGGCATTACCACGATGGCCCTATCCCTTTTCACATTGTTTCTACTTCGAGCCGGGCGTATCCGGTGGTACCGCGGTCTGCTTTTTCTCACCGTTGTGGGCGTGAGCATAGCCGGTCATTACGGTGCCATGCTTACCCACGGCGACGACTACCTCACCAGTGTACTTCCTGGACAAAATGAGCCAGATACCCCCGATTTTGGTACTGCCAACATTACGCTGACTAGTGCTGATCAGCCCCTGACCGACCAGCAGATCGAAGACTTAAACCTGGAAGTTCGCTCCATACTCGCCCATAACTGCCACAGCTGCCACAGCTCTACTAAAACCAAGGGAGAACTGCGATTAGACAAAAAGGAGTTCGTCATGGCAGGGGGAGAAAATGGCCCCGTAATTATGGCCGGAAACCCTGGTGAGAGCGAGCTGATTCGACGGGTTACGCTACCCACCGGTCATAAAGAAGCCATGCCTACCAAAGGCAAGCGACTTACCGAAAAAGAGGTAGCATTGCTTGAATTCTGGATTAAGAAAGGAGCTCCCTGGCCCAGTGGTGCCGAAAGGAGTATTTACCGCGTGGCTCCCCTCGAACCCCGCAACCCCGTACTACCACCCGCTACCACCGGACTTACCAACCCCGTCGACCGGTTTGTGAATGTATATTTCCAACAAAATAAAGTAAAATGGAAAAAGCCGGTCAGCGACCGAATCTATATTCGTCGGGTATTTCTAGACGTAGTTGGACTGCTACCCCCACCCGAAAAAGTCCGGGCATTTATGGCGGACACCCGCCCCGACAAGCGGGAGATTCTGGTAAAAGAACTACTCAACCGTAACGAAGACTACGCCCAGCATTGGCTGTCGTTCTGGAACGATGCCCTGCGCAACGACTACTCCGGTACGGGCTACATCACCGGCGGGCGGTTTGATATTACCAAATGGCTCTATTCCTCACTCAAAACTAACAAGCCCTACAACTGGTTTGTGCGGGAGCTCATCAGCCCAACCCCAGAATCCGCCGGCTTCGTCAAAGGAATAAAATGGCGCGGAACGATTAATTCCAGCCAACGCACCGAAATGCAGGCCGCCCAGAATGTCTCACAAGTATTTTTAGGGTTGAATTTGAAGTGCGCTTCCTGCCACGATAGCTTCATTAGTGATTGGAAACTAGCCGATGCCTATGCTTTTGCCAACGTATTTGCGGATACTACCCTGGAAATAAATCGCTGCGATAAGCCTACCGGGAAAATGGCGGGCCGCGCCATTCTCTTCAAAGAATTGGGAGAAATAAGCGTGGACGCCACCACCGAGCAGCGCCTCCGCGAACTAGCCGACTTCCTGGTGCAGCCCAAGGACGGCCGTCTGTACCGTACCCTGGTCAACCGCATCTGGGCGCAGCTACTGGGGCGGGGTATCATAGAACCCGTGGATATGATGGACAATCTACCCTGGAACCAGGACCTGCTCGACTGGCTGGCCTCCGATTTTGTGACTAACAACTACGACATCAAACAACTGATGTTTACTATACTGACCTCTAAAACCTATCAGCTTCCTTCGGTGGGCATTCAGGATGCCGGTATACTTACCGCTCCCTCGTACGTATTTGAGGGTATGGTTCGCCGACGAATTACCGCCGAGCAGTTTGCCGATGCCGTGAGTGTGGCATTTAATCCAATCTATGGTGATTCGGCACTTGCGGTTAAGCGACTGCCCGAAACCATCCGGAAAGAGATACCTTTTACACGGGCATCTCTGGTGAAGAATGACCCTTTTCTGACGGCACTGGGACGTCCCAACCGAGAAACCGTTAGCACCAGCAGAACCTCGCAAGCCAATCTGCTGCAGGCTTTGGAATTAACCAACGGCGATCTCCTCAACTCATCCATCAAGACCGGGGCCCTGCGCTGGAAAGCCAAGTATCCCCAGTCTGACCGTCTGGTGCAAGCCCTGTACCGCCGGGCTCTGGGTCGCGACCCGGTACCGAAAGAAATGGCCGTGGCCGAAAAAATAATCGGAAAAACCCCTAGCTTAGAGGGTATCGAAGATCTAGCCTGGGCCATTGTACTACATCCTGAATTTCAACTAATATACTAAAAACACTCTCATGAAAACGACGTGGAACCGACGTGAATTCCTGCAACGCAGCAGCGCCGCAACCTTAGCCGCCCTAGCCGCCGGAGCTCCCATGGCCAGCATACTTTCGGGCTGTTCTAAAACCATGGGCCGCACCGACGGTACGGCCGACACGGTCATTCTGTTATGGATGGCCGGAGGCATGGCTCATACCGAAACCTTTGATCCTAAGCGCTACACTCCCTACGAAAAAGGCATGGAGGGAAACCGTGTTCTGAGTACCTTCAACGCTGTCCCTACCGTGTTGGATGGTATCAATTTCTCCGACGGGCTGCAATCTATTGGTAATGTGATGGATAAAGGTGCCCTGATCCGCTCCTACGTAGCGGCCGACATGGGCCATATCCTGCACTCCCGGCATCAATACAACTGGCATACCTGCTACGAGCCCCCCCAAACCGTGGCGGCCCCGCACATCGGCTCCTGGATAGCCAGCCAGCTGGGTCCAAAAAATCCCGTAATCCCCGCATTTGTTGACATCGGGCAGCGGTTCACGGTGGGTGAAGCCGAAGAATTAAAAGCTTTTCACACGGCGGGCTTTCTGGGTAATGAATTCGGTCCTTTCTTTATCCCCGATCCTACCCAAGGCCTCGACAGCGTGCGTCCTCCCATTGGCATGGATGCCAAGCGGTTTGAGCGCCGCAATCAGCTCTACAATGAATTGATCAGCAAAAGCCCGGTGGGAGAATTTGGCGGCGACTACCAGAAAGAATCCCTCAGGCGCTCCATGGAGCAAGCCTACATGCTACTCAATTCGCCCGAGGCCAAGGCATTTGACCTCAGCCTCGAACCTAAAGAGAGCTACGATATTTACAACACCGGAAAATTTGGCCTAGGCTGCCTGCTGGCCCGCCGCCTGACGGAGCAAGGCGCCCGCTTTATCAGCGTCACTACGGAGTACGAACCCTTTAAGGGCTTCGATACGCACGAAAATGGTCATACTCGTATGGTCGACATGAAAAAGATGATTGACGGTCCCATCGCCCAGCTCATTAAAGACCTGGATAAAACTGGCCAACTGGACCGGACCATGATCGTCCTGGCGAGTGAGTTTAGCCGGGATATGATGGTAGAGGGCCGCCCCGACGCCAAAGTAAAGGAGCAGGTTAATCAGCCCGATATTCTGGACGATGAAAAGTTTTATGGCATGCACCGCCACTTTACCGATGGCTGCTCGATGCTGATGTTTGGCGGGGGTATTAAGCGGGGCCACGTGTACGGTAAAACGGCCGACGAACGCCCCTGCAAGACCATTGAGAACCCCGTGAAGATCGACGGCATTCACCAAACCATTTACCACGCGTTGGGAATATCACCTGATACACAGTATGAAATAGAAAAGCGCCCCTTTTATACCACACCGGACGGCAAGGGAAAAGCCGTAATGGATCTGTTGACCTGATCAAGAGCAGACCAACATCCTGGCCGAAATGCGCGTAGGCGCTTTAGCCAAACCAAATTCGAAAATTATTAGGTATGCACAACATGAAAGGGTTACTAATATGTCTGATAGGACTGGCGGGTATAGTGCAATCCTGTACCACGGAGTCAGGAGCAGCGGAAGAAGTCCCGATCCCGCAAGAAATCAGCTATAATTTCGATATCCGCCCTATCCTTTCGGACAAGTGCTACGCCTGCCACGGTCCGGACGAAAAAAAGCGAGAGGCAGGCCTACGCCTCGATTTAGCCGAGGAAGCCTACAAAGCGTTAAAAGAAAATCCCGGTGCCCACGCCTTAGTGGCAGGAAAACCAGCGCTCTCCCAGGTGTACCTCCGTATTTCCTCCAACGACACCACTAAGGTGATGCCTCCGATTGAGTCTAACCTTAAACTAACCACCCGCGATGTAGCGGTAATCAAAAAATGGATTGAGCAAGGAGCTAAATACGAGAAACATTGGGCGTTTGTGGTTCCGAAGAAATCAGAACTTCCGGAAGTAAGCAATGAAGACTGGCCTAAAAACGAAATTGATTATTTTGTCCTCCAAAAACAGGAAGAAAAAGGACTCAAACCCAACGAGGAAGCGGATAAAGAACGACTACTTAAACGCGTCAGTCTCGACCTGACGGGCCTACCCCCTACCCTGAAAATGATGGATAACTTTCTGGCCGATGATAGCCCGGAAGCCTACGGAAAAATGGTGGATCAGCTTTTAAAAAGCCCCGCCTACGGAGAACGGATGGCTATTCATTGGCTGGACCTCGCCCGTTACGCTGATTCACACGGGTACCAAGACGACGGCTACCGTACCCAATGGCCCTGGCGTGATTGGGTGATCCATGCTTTTAATGAAAATCTTTCCTACAAGGACTTCGTTACCTGGCAACTGGCGGGTGACCTACTTCCCAATGCTACCAAGGAGCAACTGCTCGCCACGGGTTTTAACCGAAACCACAAGATTACCGAAGAAGGCGGGGTTATTCCGGAGGAATACCGCATCAGCTACGTAACCGACCGTAATGACTTATTCGGTAAGGGCTTGCTCGGCATGACCATTGAATGCGCCCACTGCCACGACCACAAGTACGATCCGGTATCGCAAAAAGAGTACTACCAGCTCTTTGCATTTTTTAACAACATCGACGAAAAAGGAATCGAATCGGTAATTGGCGGACCAGAAACCTACGCCAAAAACCCTCTCATGGAAATCAGTGATGATGACGTCAAAAATATTCTGACGTTTGTCAATAAACCCGACACCAATCGGCTCATCGTCTCCATCATGGGTGATCTTCCAGACTCTACCCGCAAAACCTATTTACTCACCCGGGGCAACTACGATACGCCCGGCGAAGAAGTAAAGCCCGGTACCCCCAAGGCCATTCTGCCTTTTAATCCTAAATACCAAAAAAATAGACTCGGACTAACCAAATGGATGTTTGACAAGCAGAATCCTCTCACCTCCCGCGTAATTGTCAACCAACTGTGGCAGGAGTTCTTTGGCCGTGGTATTGTCAAAACATCCGGGGATTTCGGTATGCAGGGCGAACTCCCCACCCACCCCGCCTTACTCGACTGGCTAGCCGTAGATTTTCGTGAGCACGGCTGGGATATCAAACGACTCGCCAAACAATTTGTGATGTCAGCTACCTACCGGCAATCGGCCGTAATGACCCCAGAAAAGTTAGCCCAAGACCCGGACAACAAGTACCTGTCGCACTCACCCCGGTACCACATTGACGCCGAGCACATTAAAGATCTGGTATTGGCCAGTAGTGGATTACTGAATAATAAAATTGGGGGGCCTAGCGTAAAGCCCTACCAGCCACCGGGCCTGTGGGAAGGCGCTACTTCCGGCCGTGGGTTGCTTTCTATTTATGTACAAGACCACGGCGCTAAACTCTACCGACGGGGTATGTACACCTTGATTAAGCGTACCGTACCACCGCCCACTATGGGTATTTTTGATGCCAGCAACCGGGATCTTTGTGAGGTCAGACGGTTAAAAACCAACACTCCTTTGCAAGCCTTGGTCATGATGAACGACCCCGCCGTTCTTGAAGCATCCAGAGTACTTGCGGGGCAATTATTACAGGAAAAATCAACCCAGGATGCGAAAATTATCAAAGCTTTTCGCCTGATTGTGTGTCGAAAACCAACGGATAAAGAACTAAGTATTCTGACCGTCTTCTATCAAAAACAAAACAGTACACTAACGAAGGAAACAGCCGCTAAAATGGTAGCCGTTGGAGAATACCCTCTCACCCGAAGCATCGATCAAATTAAACAAGCGGCTCTGATGCGCGTAATTTCGACGATTTATAATCTGGAAGAAACGATAACGAAAAGTTGAAAGTGTGGAAAGTTTATGAGTCAATGAGTTAAAGGTAGATCGAAACTAAACTCCTTCACTTTTAACTCATCAACTCTATTCTATCACTCATTCTATCAATCTATCATTAGAAAACTATGGAAAAAGAAATATTAGAACACGGCTTTTCCTTCAATCGGCGGAGGTTTCTCTCTTCGATGAGCCTCGGCGTGGGGAGTATTGCCATGGGATCACTATTGATGCCTGATCTGTTTAAAAATGCAGGTAGTGAGGAAGCCGGCCTAGCACCGGGTATCCCCCATTTTGCGCCCAAGGCCAAGCGGGTGATCTATTTGTTTCAGAATGGTGCGCCTTCCCAGCAGGAGCTATTTGATTATAAGCCCAAACTCCGCGATTTGCAGGGACAGGAAATACCTCCTTCGGTGCGGGGTTTGCAACGCCTCACCGGTATGACGGCCAATCAGGCTTCATTTCCGCTCGTGGGTTCTTTTGTTGATTTTAAACAGTACGGACAATCACAGGCGTGGGTCAGTGATCTGCTGCCCTACACCTCCAAAATTGTGGATGATTTGTGTATCATCCGATCCATGTATACCGAAGCTATCAACCACGATCCTGCCCTTACCTTTTTGCAAACGGGTTCGCAGCAAGGCAACCGCCCCAGCATGGGCTCGTGGCTGAGCTATGGGTTAGGTAATGAGAATCAAAACCTACCCAATTTTACGGTACTGCTATCCCGCGGTGTGGGTAACGGACAAGGAGTTTATTCCAAACTCTGGTCCAATGGCTTTCTTAATTCGGTGCATCAGGGCGTACAATTCAGTACTGGTGAAGACCCCGTGCTCTACCTCCGCGACCCAGATGGCCTCAACCGCACCGACCGGCGCGATATGCTAGATCAACTGGCCGCACTAAATGACCTTTCTTATCAGGAATTTGGTGACCCCGAAATCGCGGCCAAAATAAAGCAGTACGAGATGGCCTACCGCATGCAGACTGCCGTGCCGGAAGTCATGGATCTTTCCAAAGAAACCGACGATACGATAAAACTATATGGTCCCGACTGCCTGGTGCCGGGTACCTTTGCCGCCAACTGTCTGCTGGCGCGTAAGCTATCCGAAAACGGGGTACGCTTTGTGCAGCTCTACCATCAAGGCTGGGATCAGCACGGCAATTTACCCTTTGAAATCACCAAACAGGCAATGGATGTAGATCAGGCCTCCGCCGCACTAGTTACGGACCTGAAACAACGTGGGCTGCTCGACGAAACTCTGGTGATCTGGGGAGGCGAGTTTGGCCGGACAAGCTACACCCAAGGAAAGCTCACCGAGGATAATTACGGTCGCGACCACCACCCCCGCTGCTTTACCATCTGGATGGCCGGAGGGGGTATCAAGCCGGGAATGGTCTACGGTGAAACCGATGAACTAGGCTACAACATTGCCCATAATCCCGTGCACGTCCATGATTTTCAGGCCACGGTATTGCATCAGTTAGGTCTTAACCACGAAAAACTAACCTTCAAACACCTGGGCCGTCGCTATCGGCTAACGGATATCTCGGGGAATGTGGTGAAGGATATCATTAGTTGAATGCTGAATTAGTTTTTTAACGCAAAAAGCGCGGAGAGGAATGACGCAAAGTTCGCGAAGAAAACTCCTTGAAACGCCGGGCAAAAACCGGGTGGCGTACCGCTCCCTCACCTCTGTGCCGGAGCGCCGGACGCCGGCCGGTAAAACTTGAATTGACCTTTTTTTAGATGAATCAACGAATTCGAAATATCGCGGAGCAAACGCTGCTGGTACTGGTACTTTTCACTGCCTTTCTGCTGGCTTTTGATGATAAACTGGTGCTACCCGCCTGGGTACAGACCGTCGGTAGGTTGCACCCCATGCTGTTACACTTTCCGTTGGCAATACTCCTGCTAGCCATGCTGCTGCAATTTTTCCGGTTTACGACCCAAAATGCAGAGAATACATTTTACCAGCGGTCCCTGGATACACTCTATATCGCCGGAGTACTACTAGCGGGCATTACCGTAGCAATGGGTATTTTTCTATCAAGAGAGGAAGGGTATTCCGGGTCGGTTTTGATGTGGCACAAGTGGACCGGAGCGGGGATCTTCTTTTTTGGAGCGCTCACGTATTGGCTTCGCAATAGCTCATGGTATCAAGGCAAGGTGGCCCAAGCTTCCTCAGTGGGCATCGTGGGTCTACTGCTTGTTAGTGGACACCTCGGAGCTACCCTCACCCACGGAGATAATTTTGTACTAGCTCCCCTGACCGATACTAACCAAATTGCCACTGTCCCGATCGAAGATGCCCTGGTGTTTGAACACGTCATTCAACCAATATTGCAGCAGAAATGCGTGGTTTGCCACAACGAAGAAAAACAAAAAGGGGAGCTAAAACTCACCGACAAGGCTTCGATATTGAAAGGCGGCAAGTCAGGGAAGTTTCTGGTCGCGGGCAACCCCGATATCAGTCGCTTTTTGCAACGCGTACACCTGCCCATGGAAGAAAAGAAACACATGCCTCCCAAGGGCAAACCACAGCTATCTCCGCAGGAAATTTCCCTGCTGGCACTGTGGGTACAAGGCAATGCTCCTTTCAAGGGAAAGGTCACCGCCTTGGCTAGCGCTGACTCTCTCCGGATTATGGCAACTGCCTACCTGAAACCAGCTGCTGCTCCCGAAGAATCATATGATTTTGCCAGTGCCGATGAGGAACTCATTGAAAAGCTAAACACCGACTACCGGACTGTTACACCCTTAGCCGTGAACTCCCCGGCTTTGGCCGCTACTATTTACAATCGCAAAGCTTTCACTAGCCAAAAAATCAATGAATTAGATGCCGTCAGGAGTCAGATAGTCGACCTGAATGTTTCTAAAATGCCAGTTACGGATGCCGACCTTAAAATCATTGCTCAGTTTGAGCACCTCCGTAAACTCAACCTCAATTTTACCGATATTACTTCCAACAGTTTGGGTGAACTAGCTGCCCTAAAAGAGCTTCACACCCTGACGCTAGCCGGTACCCGGATGAAGAGTAAAGGCCTGTCCAAACACCTTAGTTCCATCAAAAGCTTAGAAACGATTACTCTCTGGAACACGGGCCTAACCCCCGTTGAAATTGATAATCTCCGCAAATCTCTGACGGGTATTACCGTCATCAAGGGTTTCACGGACGATGGAAAAAGCCCATTAAGGCTTAATCCTCCCAAGGTTAACAATGAATCTCCGGTCTTTAACCAAACGCTAGCTATTCTGCTCGGCCACACGATTGATGGAGTAAAAGTTCGCTTTACCACGGATGGCACCAGTCCGGATAGTACCAAGTCTCCACTATTTAATCAGTTAACGATTAATCAACATACCCACATAACGGCCCGGGCCTTCAAAGAAGGCTGGTACGGTAGTGATCCCATAACGTTTGACTTTCTAAAAAACTCCTTTAAACCTGATAGTCTGCGCCTCCTCTACCCACTCAACCGGGTGCATCTGGCCGAGGGAGCCGATACTTTTTTTGATGGAAAGCTAGGCGTCATCGGGGCCAATAATCCGGCTTGGGCTAATTTTTGGGCTGGTGTAAGAAATAATGATCTAGGATTAATGTCACAGTTCAAAAAACCAGTAAAAGTATCCTCCGTGGGACTGCATTACATGATTGAGGAAGATACCGGGATTTTCCCCCCGGAAGTGGTGGAGATCTGGGGAGGTACTGATCCCAACCGGTTGAAATTATTGACAACATTCCGTCCGGCACTTCCCAAAAAAGGCGATACACCTTCCATTAAGCTCAGCGAAGGCGCATTTGCTCCTCAGAATATCACCTACCTCAAAGTGATCGCAAAACCCTTGGCCTCTATTCCCGACTGGCACCGGAGCAAAGGCAAGAAAGCGCTGCTGCTGGTGGATGAGATGTTTATCAACTAGTTTTCGGTGGTCAGCGATTGGCTTTCAGCAGTCGGCTATCAGCTTTCGGCCTTTTCTAATACTTTTTATGAGTTGATTGCTTCCGACTTCGCTCGGCTCTGACGAGTGAAACCAATGAAATTAGTCCTCTGGACTGAGGTTACTACCCGTCCGAGTCTCCTCTCAGGCATTCTAACGAATAGCACTAAGACACGTACCTATGTGGACAAAACAGGAGATAGACGATACGTAACGGAGGTAATTGCAAAAAGCTTCATCATACTGAATAAGGTAGAAAGGTCTCTGCTATAAGGAATATATACGCAACAGAATTGTGTAACCCCAAGAGAGAAGTAAAAAATTGCGTGTATGCTCTCGTTACCACACATAAAAACAACGTTCATTAAATACTGACCATCAAAGCATTAAATATGTTTTTTATAAAATAAGGAGTCTTTTTGTGATTTTTTGAAAGTAATACATACTAATAAGATATTAATAACAAAATATTTAAAAATGACAAGTTCTAAATTAAAAAATTATCCAAGTATCGCTCAGAGTTTTGGTATTACAGGAATTGCCTCACTTGCAATTTTATCAGTAGGTGTAGCCGCACCAATTCTTATGAATTTAGCTGGGGTAGAGGCAGGGCAACTCCTTTTCGAAATTTTAGCAATGGGTATTCCATTATTAATTATATTTCGTATCAGAAACAAAAAAATTGGATACCTGCCTATCAACTTATCACTCAAAAATAAACGAATACTCCCCTATTTAGTTATAGCTTCAATCGCATTATTAATTGGTATAATAAACCCATTAAGTAGTTTAATTCCAAATGCCAGAGTCTTTGAAACAAGAATTTCTTACGCTTGCTAGTCAAACTGATGTATTCACATTTATTTTGTTGGTAATCGCCGCACCAATTTTGGAAGAATTGATTTTTAGAGGAGTTATATTAGATGGTTTGTTAAAAAGATATTCACCCACCAAATCTATTTTAATATCCTCCTTACTTTTTGGTTTAGTTCATCTAAATCCTTGGAAATTTGTAACTGGATTTGTATTGGGATTTTTTATCGGATGGGTTTATAACAACACTAAAAGTTTAACGACTTCTATAATTATTCACGCCAGCTTTAATATAACCGCATATTTGTTCAGAATATCCTTGGATATGGAAAAACTTATGAATAGCGCATTGGTAGAAACATATGAAGGTCTCATAAATTTAGTAGCTATAATTGTTGGCTCAATACTTATTGTTTTATCTTGTATGTATTTTTTAAAAAAAGAATTCAAGATAAAAGAATTAGTATCCTAAACAAATTATAATGAAGAAAGACGAATTCTTAAGTGTTATAAAATAAAATGAAGGGATAATTTATAAAGTGGCTAAAATTTATTCCAACACCATTGAAGATCAAAAAGATTTATATCAAGAAATTGTGTATCAATTATGGAAATCATTTGGATCTTTTAAAGGTAACTCAAAAATTAGTACTTGGATCTATCGTGTCGCTCTGAACACCTCTGTTTCTCAATTAAAAAGTGATAAAAGGAGAATCAGCCAAACGTCTATTGATATCGTTCTCCTAAATAGAATTGATGAAGTAGATACTGCATTAGAAGAAAATATTTCAATAATGTATGCTCAAATTCAACATCTTACATTGATAGAGAAAGGACTGATACTTTTATATCTAGAAGGTAAAAATTATGACGAAATATCTAACATTACGGGCTTTACAACAACGAATATTGGCACACGTTTGTCTCGAATAAAGAAAAAATTAAAAACTCAAATACAAAAATAATGGAACTCACTGAAATGAAATCTTTATGGGAAAATATGAGTCAAAAAATTGACCAACAAAAAGTATTGACTGATCCAATAATTAAGGAAATGACCAAAAAGCGTTATTCAAAAGAAGTACGATTTATCACAATATCTGAAAGTATTGGGATAGTCGTTGCTATTTCTACACTGTTATATTTGCTGCTAAATTTCGATAAATTAGATACTTGGTATTTTATGGTGTTTGGTATTATAGCGATACTTACTTTACTTGTTATGCCAATTGTTTCATTAAAATCCATGAAAATTCTAACGCAGATTAATATTGCTAATGATAATTATAAACAGTCTTTGACCAATTTTGCCAAAGGGAAAAAACAGCACTTACTCGTTCAGCAAATTGGCGCATATTTAAGCATTCCAATATTTCTCATTTTTATAATCCTCACTCAGAAAATAGTAAACAACAATGATCTTTTGATTGATAAAGGCTTGGGTGTTTATTGGTATGTTATACCAATTGGTATTGCTTTTCAGTTTTTAGTTTCAAAATGGATACTTCTAAAACATAAAAAAACAATCAACTCAGCGGAAACCATATTGGAAGAATTAAAGTCATAAAACTCTATATTTATTAAGAGAATAGATGAAAATGAAAAATTCTTAACTGAACAAAAAACTGAATAAATACGTGTGGCAACACCGTATATAAGCCATTACGTGGTCTGTACTCATTTGGAAAATTGTTGGGAATTTTACAAATGAGTTTTGTACTTTTAATGGTTCGTGTGTGGGACACGCAACGGCTCATACACACAAACGTTGTAGGGTAGACAAAAAAATAAAGCGCTCAATTATGAAAATTCAAAACCTTAGTCAAAAATTAATCAGTGCTCATCTTATTTCAGGTAAGATGAATCCCGGAAACGAGATCGCATTAAAAATCGATCAAGTATTGTTACAAGATGCCACTGGCACCTTAGTAATGCTGGAATTGGAAGCGTTTAATTTAAAAAAGAGTAAAGCAGAGATAGCAGTTCAGTATGTAGACCATAATCTACTTCAAACGGATTATAAGAACATGGATGACCATATCTTTCTTCAGTCAGCCGCTGCTCGCTTCGGATTTTGGTTCAGTAAGTCTGGAAACGGAATTAGTCATGTTGTACACATGGAACGTTTTGGCAAACCGGGGCAAACCCTATTGGGCTCGGACAGCCATACTCCTGCCGGCGGTGGCATTGGAATGCTTGCAATGGGTACCGGTGGCTTGGATGTAGCCCTAGCTTCGACAGGTGAGCCTTACTATATTAAAATGCCAAAAATTATGGGCATCAAGCTCACTGGAAAGCTACCTGACTGGATAAGTGCTAAAGATATTGTTTTAGAAATGCTTCGAAGGTATGATGTGACTGGAGGGCGAGGATATATCTTAGAATATTATGGCGAGGGCTTGAAATGCTTAAGTGCTTGGGATCGGCATGTTATAACAAATATGGGTACGGAGTTAGGTGCTACTTCTTCTGTATTTCCTTCCGATGATATCACCCGTGAATTCCTACGAAGAGAAGGAAGAGAAGATGATTGGGTTAAACTGGAAGCCGATGAAGGAGCATCCTACGATCATTACGAAGAGATAAATTTATCTGAGTTAGAACCTTTAATTGCACTTCCCAGCAGCCCAGGAAAAGTAGTTCCGGTAAGAGAGGTAAGCGGATTAAAAGTAGCCCAAGTCGTTATTGGCTCTTCTGCCAATCCCGGACTGCGAGATTTTTGGATTGTATCCCAAATTGTAAAAGGAAATGTGCTGTCTCCTCATATTTCATTCGATGTTAACCCATCTTCTCGTCAGGTCTTGGAAAATTTAATGGAAATGAAAGCTCTGGGGCCATTGGTTGCTGCGGGTGCAAGACTTCATCAATCCGGTTGTATGGGGTGTATTGGTATGGGGCAGGCACCTGCTACCAATACGATTAGTCTCCGAACAATGCCTCGTAATTTTCCCGGACGTTCTGGAACGCTCGAAGACCAGGTTTATCTATGTAGCCCAGAAACCGCTGCTGCTGCGGCACTAATGGGGGAAATTACTGATCCGAGAGAACTCGAAACACTCAAGAATATTTCATATCCCAAATGGGAAGAACCTACCCATATTAAGATAAACAATAATATGCTAATTGCCCCTAATGGGGTTTCTACTGAATTAATTAAAGGACCAAACATTAAAACACTTCCCGATTTTGAGGCCCTTCCCGATGAAATGGAAATTCCTATTTTGTTGAAAATGGACGACAATATTTCAACCGATGGGATACTGAAAGCAGGTGCCGATGTGCTGCCTTTACGTTCAAATATTCCGGAGATAAGCAAGTTTGCTTATTATGCCGTTGACGAAAGCTTTTATGATCGCGCCATTGAAAATCAAAAAAACTATACAGGCTTTTGCGTTATAGCGGGTGAAAATTATGCCCAAGGCTCCAGCAGAGAACATGCTGCTTTGGCTCCCAAGTATTTGGGACAAAAGTTTACTATAGCTAAATCCTACGCTCGTATTGGCTGGCAAAATCTAATCAATTTTGGTATTGTTCCTTTTGAGTTTAAAAACACAGGTGATTGGGACAAACTGGAACAAGGGGATGTTTTACGGATAGAGAACATAAGGGAAACTATCAAAAACAACGATTCAATAACGGCCACTGTGGTTGGAAAAGGAACAGAAATACAGCTAGCGTTTAATATCAGTAAGAGACAAGTTGAAATCATTTTAAAAGGTGGTATTATTAATTATATACGCCAAAGATAATTTTAAATTTTGTTGTTTTTCAGGTTATATTTTAATGACAGAGTAGTATCAAACTCGTCCAACAACACCGGGTATAATTAATGACTGTTTTGTGCCAAAATTCAACATTTTGGCACAAAACAAACCAAGTTCTAAGCTGAAAGTTGAGTGCTTCCAAATTCGCCACCAACCATACACAAAATGTTAGTGGCAAGCTTATGACAACAGTAATCGACAGAGAAATAGCGTAAATAAAAATCACTTGACTGGGAACGTAAAAGTTTGACAGACAAATTTTCAATATTTTCATTTTCCAAAAATTCGACTTGGCGGACATTTGGATTAGTTATTCATAGGCTATATGTTGTTGGATTTATAGTTCCTTTTATTCCACCTCGTTACGGTTGGGGTAACTGGACACCAGCAACGACGGGTGACGAATACCAATATAGGTTGACGAACTTTTGGGTTATAGTTCCAATAATGATTATTGCTGTTTTCGCTTACGTCAACATTAGAAACAAAATAGACCTTATTCTAGGAACAAAACGGACGGCGAACTTCAAAGTAACAGAGGTGCTTAGACACCAGACAATTAAAATATCATTCCGTCTTCGCTCGTCTCTGACGAGTGAAGACGGAATGATCAGGGTTTTCTTATAAAAATCAAGACCCTTATAGTTACATAAAATATGGTAAAAGTTCAGAAAAAAGTCTCGTATTTAGTAACCTTTGTAGTCGGTTGAACCTGAATCAGTACTAAAATAACTACTTTCCTATCTCCTTGGTGATGCAAAATATCCAATTCTGGTCGAAATAAGTTTTTATAAGAAAGCCCTGAGCTAATGATTTAGTCTTCTGGACTGAGGCTGATTACCACACTACTAGATATTTTCAAGAATTAGGATTGGTACTGGGATTTTATGGTTGCCCATTTTTCCAAATACATGGCGGCAAAAGGTTTGAAGGTTTTCACAAAACCGCATCAAACTATTGATGCCGTGCCTGAATAGGGATTCTGCCATTTCCTGTGACCCGTCCAAGTACAGTTTCA
>Ga0209702_10003742_pt1 | contig 23460 bp, 22 predicted proteins | sample FRY01_FD_187210 | JGI IMG/M metagenome (GOLD analysis project Ga0209702, IMG submission 187210) | Freshwater microbial communities from Lake Fryxell liftoff mats and glacier meltwater in Antarctica - FRY-01 (SPAdes) (version 2) | ecosystem: Environmental > Aquatic > Freshwater > Ice > Glacier... | reverse complement strand
ACAAACTTGTGTGGCCTTTGCGCAAAGCTAGACCATGGGACCGGCGAGAGATAAACCAAGCGCATCAGGCAAAGTGCTCTCTCAGCACTTTCACGATGCGCTCCGCCCCTTTGCCATCACCATACGGCGAAACACCGCGTGCCATTGCGCTATAGGCAGTTGCATCGTCCAACAGCAGTTGAGCTTCTTCGACGATACGTTCATAGTTCGGCCCCACTAGTTTCACCACGCCCATCTCCACAGCTTCGGGGCGCTCGGTCTCATCGCGTAAAACCAGCACGGGCTTGCCCAATGCAGGCGCCTCCTCCTGCACACCGCCTGAGTCGCTGATGATCAGATAAGCCTTCTTCATTGCCGCAACGAATGGAGCGTAATCCAGAGGCTCACACAAAATGACGTTGCCGCAATTACCCAACATCTCATGTGCCACATCCTTCACATTCGGATTGGGATGCACCGAGTAAAGAATTTGAATATCCGGGTTGCGCTCGGCCAAAGTCTTGAGTGCCCGGCAGATATTGCGGAACGGCTCGCCAAAGTTTTCACGGCGATGTGATGTAACCAGCACAAGCCGCTTGGTGGCATCCAGTGCAATGCCAATCTCAAGCTCTTTGGAAGTCGTCATCAGCAGTGCATCAATCACAGTATTGCCTGTCACGGTGATGTCGGCATCGCTCACGCCCTCGCGCAACAAATTTTGACGAGAACTCTCAGTCGGCGCGAAATGCCAGCGAGCCAAGCGCCCCGCAATCACCCGATTCGCCTCTTCCGGAAAAGGGTTCTGCATATCCCAGGTACGAAGCCCTGCTTCAACGTGCCCAAAAGGTATCCGATGGTAAAAACAGGCCAGCGCTACCGTCATCACCGTTGTTGTATCGCCTTGGGCCAAAACCACATCAGGTTTTTCTGCGAGGAGTACATCATCCAAATCCAAAAGTAGCCGAGCTGTGAGCGTTGTCAAGGCCTGATTGGGGCGCATGATGTCCAGATCAATATCTGGTTCGATACCAAAAAAATTAAGCACTTGATCCAGCATGTGGCGATGCTGGGCTGTTGCCAACACACGAACATCGAAAGCCAGCTCACGCTTCAATGCCAAAACAACCGGAGCCATCTTGATGGCCTCGGGGCGGGTGCCAACCACACAGAGAATACGTTTTTTATTGTTGGTCATAGGTCACGGCTGGTAATAGATCACTTGACTGCCGGCGGTTTCAAATTTGAATGGCACGTATATCAAATCCTTTAGGGCCTCTCGCACTGCTGCTTGCTTTTCCGGTGAAACAAACAACAGCATGAACCCACCGCCACCAGCCCCCAGCAACTTACCGCCGATGGCGCCGGCCTTGCGCGCCGTATCGTAAAGCGCATCAATACTTGAATTGGAAACCTGGTCAGACAACGCACGCTTGTGCATCCATCCAGAATGCAGCAATTCGCCAAAGGAGCGAATGTCGTACCCGTCGCAAAGTATCTCAACCGCATCATCAACCATTGCGCGCATGCGATGAAGTTCGTCGGACTTCTTATCCATATTAGCCACCTGAGCCTTGGCTATTTCGGAGGAAATCCGTGAAAACCCCGTAAAGAACAGCATCAGGTGGTCATTCAACTCCTGTTTCCGCTGGGCGGGCACCACCAATGGCTCAACTTTCACGCCACCATCCTTCTGAAAATGGATGACATTGAAACCGCCATGTGCGGCTGCGACCTGGTCCTGCGAGCCAACGTTTTCTCGCAGCACCTTCTGCTCGATTCGAATCGCCTCCTGAGCCAGCCAATCCTTCGTAACCCGTTTTCCTTGAAGCGCACTTAACGAATGCAACATGCCTACGACGAAGGAGGAGCTTGAGCCAAGACCAGAACGCGCAGGAAGATCGGCATCGCAATGGACTTCCAGCCCATGGTCAAAACCCATTTCACTGAGTACAGCACGCACGGCTGGATGCTCGATATCAACAATGGACTTGGCATTCTCAACCTTGGAATAAGCAATGCGATACTTATGGTCAAAAAAGGGCGGCAGTTCACGGCAGGTGATGTAGCAGTACTTGTCGAAAGACGTGGAAAGAACGGCTCCGCCATGTTTCTGGAACCAACCGGGATAGTCTGTTCCACCACCAAAAAAAGAGATTCGAAAAGGGGTTCTAGAGATGATCATGAAGTAACGCGCAGCAACCTTAACTGTAGAATCGGTACTCCTATCCTCCTTATCCTCTTCAGCAACTGCATCCAAAAAGTCGGCAATAATGCACTTTGTAATTGGGACCTGCCTATCATTGTGAATAATCCATGCTAAATGGCGGGAGGCTATCGGTTTCTCGAGTTAGGACGAGGTGGAATGAGTCCGGTGCATTTTCTTCATAACGTACCCATTTGTCGGGAGCAAAATAGGCGACAACAGACTGATGATGCTTAAAACCAAAAGCATTAACCGTCTTTAACCACCAATCAAATGGCTTAACTGTCCTATGGAGGTTTACTCCATGTACGAAGTCGTCGTTGGGAGAAACGGACATAATTACGACACCATTCCTTTCGAGGTGTCGTTCGATGTTGTCGAACACGCCCACAAGATCTGCCTCTTCAATGTGCTCGATGAACTCCCACGCAGTGATCACAGAAAACTTTATCGGATTTCCTGGGCTGCCCTTCCTCGCATCGTAAATGGTGAATGGCGCTGTTGCGTCCGCCGTAAAGAGCCTGTGAGGAATCATACCCCACTCAGCTCTAGCCCGTATCTTCGAGTAGTCACTACCTTCAATCCCGACAGCTAGCACTCCAGCATCATGTATTGACTTGACGAAACCACCGCCAGAACACCCAATATCAAGAATCCGCAAACGCTCTAGTCCTATCCATTCACAGAGCCTTAGATTAAAAACTAAGTTTTTGCTATTATCCTGCTTTGTACCCCATGGATGAATATGATCCAAACTATCAACTGCGATCGACTTCACAGTTTCTACACAGAGGGCCAGATCATCGTACCCCAGTAGTCGCTGGATCGCTGCACCGGATTGAAGAGCGATGTGCTCTAGATTCTTTAAACTCTTATTTTCAGCAAACCTAAAGTCGATAAAATTGACCAGTTTCTGAATCTCCTCCGACAGTTGCTCACCTGTGACTGCCCTTTCATGCTGCGACAATCTGCTAGGGATCGTTGGAATCTCCCTCAAATTCTTCAGCAGACCAACCAAAGTCTTCACTTTTCTCAAGAAATGCATGAGTTAATACTCCTCGTGTTCTAGATAAGCACTACTTTCGTAGAACCACGCGATGGTCTTCTTCAAGCCAACCTCAAGTGGCTGAAGCGAATAATCAGGCAATGCAGCTTTAACCTTTTTCACGTTCAGGCACTTCGATTTTGCACCGACATACCGGCTAGTGTTATATTTGATGTTTTCAATCGGATATTCAACAATCGCGCTGATCTTCTCGGCAAATGTCCGAATGGAGTACTCTTCGCCGGCACCGATGTTGAAAATCTCGTTGTCGAAACTTTGGGCAAGCTGCCAAAGGATGTGCACGAAATCATCCACCAGAACGAGTTCTCGCTTTTGATAACCATCCCCCCAGAGCGTGACAGGTTCCCCGAACTCCTTGCCGCGAATGATCTTGCGGATAAGGTCGAAGATGAAATGCATCTGGCGTCCGTCAGTGTGGTACCCGGGACCGTAAAAGGTTGAAGGAACCGCGCACAGATAACGCAACCCGAATTGCTTGCTCAAAGCACGCGCGCCCTGGTATAGCATCCGCTTTGTCATCGCGTAAGTATAGAGACTATCAATAGGTTCACCCAGCATGTACTCGGTCTCGCGCAGATTGCTATCGGGCGCATACACACAGCTGGTACCCATGAACACCAACTTTACTTGTGGTTGATGTTCAGCCCACCAAGCCAGGACGTTGGTATTGATCTGTTGGTTAATGATCCACTGCTCGCCGAGATGTTTGATGCAAAAATCTCCCGCCTGAGTCCAGGCGGCGAGATGAAACAGTAGATCGTACTTTTCCGATGAAAAGGCGTTCAGACTATCCGCCTTGCGCAGGTCACAATTGCGCGAAGTAAGCTTGGTCAGTTCGTGCCCCTGCGCCTCTAAATAGTTGCATAAAGCCGTACCAAGGAAGCCCGAACTGCCGGTAACGATGATCTTCATGCGCTCACCTTGGGGTTGACCGGAAAATAGAACTCAACCCCTTTGTCGATCAAGCCCTGATTGTTTGCCAATATCTCTTTTTTGAAGTTCCAGGCAAGCACGTAGTAAATATCTGGAAGTTCGGTCACCTCGTCCTCAATTAACAGAGGAATATGCATTCCTGGCGAATACAATCCGCGACGTAGCTCGTTTTTTTCCACCAAGCACTCAATCAAATCCGGCCCCACGCCGAAGTAATTGAGCATGGTGTTGCCTTTTACTGGTGCGCCAAACCCGAAAACACGCTTGCCAGCGGCCTTTGCATCATTGAGGTAGACGAGATTTTCTTGCCTCATACGCTGAATGCGCAGATCGAACTCCCGATAAGCTTCGATGGTGTTGCAGCCAGAGACGCGCTCATCTTCACGCATCGCCAACAACTGCTCGGATGGCTCACGATTGCCTTTATGGGTAATGTAGCCAATGATCGAGCCACCATGAATCGAAGCAAGGTACGCATCAAACATGGAAAGGCCATGACGGTTGAGCAATACCTCGATGGTTTCAAGTGAGTAATAAAGCAAGTGCTCGTGATAAATCTGGTCGAAAGCCAGATTCTCCATGATGCTTTTCATGTACAAAAACTGGACGACGAACACACCGTCTTGCTTCAATCCCTGCTTGATGGCTTCGCAGACTGAGTGCAGCTCTTCGAGATGAAAGAAGACACCAGAGGCATTGAAGAGATCAAATTGTTTGCCGATGTCTGCCATCGTTTGTTGATTGAAGAAGGCATTCAACGTCGGCACGCCAGCATCATTGGCGATACGGGCAGTGGTCTTGGAAGATTCAACCCCCAACACTTCATAACCCAATGCCTGAAAATGCTTTAATTGCGTGCCGTCGTTAGAGCCAATATCAAGCACCGACTTCTGGGTTTTTCCCGCGAAAAATTTTACATCTACCTCGTTCGCGATATTGCGAAAATGCTCCGAAAGTGACTTGGTGGTTCCTGACAAATAGGTATGGTCACCAAACATGATTTCCTTCTTGACCGTAAAGTCAAGTTGAGAAGTATGGCAATCGTGGCAGAACAAGACTCGAAGTGGATAGAACGGTTCTTTACCGACATCTTCTTTCTTTAAGAAATTGTTGCACCAAGGCTGTTCGCCAAGATCGATAACAAGTTCGAGATGTGCTGAATCACAGACACGACAGATCATTTATTAACTCCAAATTTATATTTTTCAATAATCTTTCCCCCTACCTCAACGCCTTTTAATTCTATTTTTTTATTCATAAGCGGTTTCAAACTTTTAGTGCAACAAGTTGGTTGATGACTTCATCTGGTTTCTTGTAGTTAAGCACAGCGCGGAGACGATCGTTTAATTCGCGTTGCACACGTTTGAGTTGGCGAACGGAGACAGTGGAAAAGTCGGTGCCTTTGGGGAAGTACCGGCTGGTGAGACCGTTCGTATTTTCGTTGGTGCCCCTCTCCCATGGGCAACCGGGGTGCGCAAAGTACACTTGGATGCCGGTATCAATGGTGAATTGTTGATGCCCGCTCATTTCTTTTCCTTGGTCGTAGGTCAGCGTTTTGGCAATTTCTGTGGGCAGGCTACCGAGTTCTTTGGCGTACGCCTTGCCGACGCTCTCGACATCTTTGGCTTTCAACGGGACAAGGATCGTGTAGCGAGTTGTTCGTTCCACGAGGGTCCCGATGGCTGTCTGTTTGTGCTTGCCGACGATCAGGTCGCCTTCCCAATGACCTGGAATTGTACGGTCGGCAACCTTGGCCGGACGCTCTTCAATGGACAGCATGTCGGCTATTTTGCCGTGCATTTCGACGATGTTGCCGCGTTTTTGCTTCCTTCGGTATTTGCGTCTATGGCGTAAAGCTTTGATCAATGCAGTTTTCAACGATCCTCTCGGCAGCACATGGATGTATCGGTAGATCGTCTCGTGTGAGACACGCATCGCCATATCAAAAGGATATTCCTCCTCCAAGCGCTTGACGATCTGACGGGGCGACCAGCGTTTCTTCAACTTCGCATGCACATAGGCACGCAAAGCATCCTCTCGGGCAAGCCGATTCTTACCCCCACGACGAAGGAGGAGCTTGAGCCAAGACCAGAACGCGCTGGAAGATCGGCATCGCAATGGACTTCTAGCCCATGGTCAAAACCCATTTCACCAAGTACCGCACGCACGGCCGGATGCTCGATGTCAACAATGGACTTGGCATTCTCAACCTTGGAATAAGCAATGCGATACTTATGGTCAAAAAAGGGCGGCAGTTCGCGACAGGTTATGTAGCAGTACTTATCAAACGAAGTGGAGAGAACTGCACCGCCATGCTGCTTAAACCAGGTGGGGTAATCGGTGCCGCCGCCGAAGAAAGAAATACGGAATGGAGTTCGGGATATGATCATTTGGGGTATCCAAGTCGCTGGTTCAGCTCAACGCCACCAATAGTTCGAAATAAGTCTTCCGCCTCATCCGACCAAAACTCATTTAGCTCGGAGAGTTTTCCAGACCATGTTGTGGTAGACTGCCCCATTACCTTATTAAGCATGTCCGCAGCCTGCTGAACCGAGAGGCCAACGCCAGTTTCCTGCGCAACTCGATAAGCGAGATCTGCTGCAGTCCCTCCCCCTCCAGTCAAGACCTCGAACTGTAAAATGAGAGCATCTTGATAGGTATTCCAGCCTGCGATGGCGTCAAACCATCCAATGAGACTCGGTCCACTCTCGCGCAAAAAAGCCAACATCTTCTGTTGGTTATCTTCAATAGATTTCCAATGAGATGCTTCGCCCCTACCATGGCAAGATAACCATCGCATCATCGAAACCATCACCGTACGAATTTCTCGGGTTACAAAAATAATATTTGATTTAGCAAGCTCGGTGACTGTTTGGTCATTAAACCCAATGTGCCCTACAGCGAATTGCCCCTCTCTAAGCAACTTTATTGATTTCCTAAGCGGGTAAATTTTTCGAAACTCCCTGTAATTTTCCACCATTTCCAAAATCGTCCGGTTTCTATAATCACTGAAACCAATGTCATCAAGATGAACGCCGCTATCAATCAACCCAAGTTCTTTCAGGTAGGCCGCTGTGAGGTAAGTGCCAGACTTAGGGATAGTCACGACAACCCATGGAGCCAACCCCTTCACCTCATTACGAGCGAATGAAGGAAAGCCGTTATTAATATAAACAGGAAAATCAGCCTCTTTTAATTCGCGTATGGTTTCTGTTAGAGAGGCTAATTCTGCCCGAGTGCATTCAAGTGCTATTATTTTCTGCTTTAGAATCTGAATCTCATCATAAGCAAGAGCCAAAGACTGTGCATACCGATTCCGTTCCGCATGTAAACGACGAAGCACAGGCAATCGCAGAGCCAAGGTCTTGAGGAACTTTCTCATGATTACGAACCAGCTATTCTGTATGCCTGAGTTTCATAAAACCATTCAATGGTTTTTTTGAGTCCTGCATCTAGTGGCTGTAGTGTGTAGCTGGGTAGCGCCTCTTTGATCTTCTCCACGTTAAGGCATTTCGATTTGGCACCAACATATCGACTGGTGTCGTACTGAATTTCCTCTACTGGATAGCCAACCACCTTACAAATACCCTCGGCAAACGTTCGTATCGAATACTCTTCTCCGGCACCAATGTTAAAAATCTCGTTGTCGAAACTTTGGGCAAGCTGCCAAAGGATGCGGACGAAGTCGTCAACGAGGACCAACTCCCGTTTCTGGTAACCATCTCCCCACAGTACGACTGGTTCGCCATACTCTTTGCCACGGATAATCTTTCGAATTAGATCGAAGATAAAGTGCATCTGGCGTCCGTCAGTGTGGTACCCGGGACCGTAAAGGGTTGAAGGAACCGCGCACAGATAACGCAATCCGAATTGCTTGCTCAAAGCACGCGCGCCCTGGTATAGCATCCGCTTTGTCATCGCATAGGTATAGAGACTGTCAATAGGTTCACCCAGCATGTACTCGGTCTCGCGCAGATTGCTATCGGGCGCATACACACAGCTGGTACCCATGAACACCAACTTTGCTTGTGGTTGATGTTCAGCCCACCAAGCCAGGACGTTGGTATTGATCTGTTGGTTAATGATCCACTGCTCGCCGAGATGTTTGATGCAAAAATCTCCCGCCTGAGTCCAGGCGGCGAGATGAAACAGTAGATCGTACTTTTCCGATGAAAAGGCGTTCAGACTATCCGCCTTGCGCAGGTCACAATTGCGCGAAGTAAGCTTGGTCAGTTCGTGCCCCTGCGCCTCTAAATAGTTGCATAAAGCCGTACCAAGGAAGCCCGAACTGCCGGTAACGATGATCTTCATGCGCTCACCTTGGGGTTGACCGGAAAATAGAACTCAACCCCTTTGTCGATCAAGCCCTGATTGTTTGCCAATATCTCTTTTTTGAAGTTCCAGGCAAGCACGTAGTAAATATCTGGAAGTTCGGTCACCTCGTCCTCAATTAACAGAGGAATATGCATTCCTGGCGAATACAATCCGCGACGTAGCTCGTTTTTTTCCACCAAGCACTCAATCAAATCCGGCCCCACGCCGAAGTAATTGAGCATGGTGTTGCCTTTTACTGGTGCGCCAAACCCGAAAACACGCTTGCCAGCGGCCTTTGCATCATTGAGGTAGACGAGATTTTCTTGCCTCATACGCTGAATGCGCAGATCGAACTCCCGATAAGCTTCGATGGTGTTGCAGCCAGAGACGCGCTCATCTTCACGCATCGCCAACAACTGCTCGGATGGCTCACGATTGCCTTTATGGGTAATGTAGCCAATGATCGAGCCACCATGAATCGAAGCAAGGTACGCATCAAACATGGAAAAGCCATGACGGTTGAGCAATACCTCGATGGTTTCAAGTGAGTAATAAAGCAAGTGCTCATGATAAATCTGGTCGAAAGCCAGATTCTCCATGATGCTTTTCATATACAAAAACTGGACGACGAACACACCGTCTTGCTTCAATCCCTGCTTGATGGCTTCACAGACTGAGTGCAGCTCTTCCAGATGAAAAAAGACACCAGAGGCATTAAAGATATCAAATTTCTTGCCAATGTCTGACATCGTTTTCTGATTGAAAAAAGCATGCAATGTCGGTACACCGGCATCGTTCGCAATGCGAGCCGTGGTCTTGGAAGACTCAACGCCCAACACCTCATAGCCCAGCGCCTGAAAATGCTTTAATTGCGTGCCATCGTTGGAGCCAATATCGAGCACCGACTTTTGCCTTGTGTTGGCAAAAAACTTCGCATCCACCTCGTTCGCGATATTGCGAAAATGCTCCGAAAGTGATTTGGTGGTTCCTGACAAATAGGTATGGTCACCAAACATGATTTCCTTCTTGACCGTGGAGTCAAGTTGAGAAGTATGGCAATCGTGGCAGAACAAGACTCGAAGTGGATAGAACGGTTCTTTACCGACATCTTCTTTCTTTAAGAAATTGTTGCACCAAGGCTGTTCGCCGAGGTTGACAACGGGTTCGAGTTTGGTAGAATCACAGATGCGACAAATCATTACATATCCCTTTTAATATAGTTTCACAAACTTGGTTGGACGCATCCATGGACATAGAAAATCGTCAGTTATTCTGCTTTTTTGCAAACCATCCAATCCTGAAATGAACGCTCACCAGGTGGCGCCAATACATCAAGGATAGTGAAGTATCGGCCCCAATAAGTTCTTGCGACTTCACGTTTCCAAAATACTTGACTAACGCTCATATCTCCATAATAAAAGTAGTCATGCGGCATTTCTCTGGTTTCTAACATTTTTGCTGAGTGATTGATATGCACCCAGGATTCACTCTTGTTGTCGTAAAAAAAAGCCAGGCATTTTCAGTGTGTATTGTCTGTATTAATAACCCGCCCGGTTTTAGTACTCGCTTGAGCTCCAGCAGCCACATATCCCAATTAAATTTAATATGCGTAAATATACTAAACCCGTAAATCACATCAAAGTGGTTGTCTGGGAAAGGTAAAATTGGCATAGTTGTGCCAGTGTAAACACAGAATTCGGCAGGCATGAACTCTCTCATCCATTGAATCGGCCTAGCCTGGATATCAACACCATAAAGACCCCAATTTGATTGTTTCGACTCATTGTAAAAGTGGCGCAACACCCTCCCTGGTGAACAGCCAAAATCCAATATAGCAATGCCTTCAGTTTTACCTAGATGCTTATCTATTTGGGACTTGACCAAATCTTTGTCATCCTTTCCCCAGTGCAAGTATTCTTGAACGTCTGTAGGGCTATAACCCATGCGATCATCTGATGCCGGAACAGGCAGATCTTCTCCGGCAATTTGTAATGGCGGCTCAAAATGACACGGTGGTGTATCTACGTAGTAATCCAATGGCTGATGGAAACCGAATCGTGGCATAACTGTGTATTCGTTTCTAACCATCCATAGTGTTCTCTCAACAATCCTTGTCTCAAGCCTCTGAAGCAGGCGACCAAGTAACCGTGAAAGAGTATTTGATAAAATACTATTGATATTTTCTTTCATTTAATTTTCCCTAATTTGATTTCCATAACAATGAGTGTTGTTCGTAGCGATTGTCGTTCAGTACACTGTAGCAAGGCCTTGAATTAAACTGAAGCGCATCACTATGCTGAGTCTGATATCGAGATGCGTTGCGCCAAGCTCTAATGAGGGTGTTCATGCTCCCCAATCGGGAAGGTGGTAGCTGGGCAAACTCAAGTCTCCTCAAATCGTGCAACAGCTTCTCCAGGCCGGGTAGAATTTGTGTCGAAACTATGGATTCTGGATTTTTATCCTTTATATACTGAGCCAAGTAGGTCGCGTATTCGATATCGCTGCTCATATGCCCAAAATACGATTTGCGATAACCCAAAGCTGTACAGAGTAGTTTTTCCGCTTCTTCAATTGGCCGATTTTCAAATGCATACCGTAGACCGCCCGGTGTGCGATGCGCGTACCATGCACGCAGGTCCTCAATTTCCGCCTTCGGACTAGCAGTGGTTTGGCCGTCGGGGTAATTGAGGAGCAAACCGAGCATCTTGGGGATGAACTTGACGTTGATGTAGGGCAGGATGCGGTTCTTGATCTCGGTGTCACCCGCTGCACCAAAGGTTTCGTCATAATAACCGAATCGCTCGTGCAGGGTTTTACGATACATACCGCCAACCCATGAGAGATAACAGGTTTCAAGATACGTGTGATCTTTGCAGGCGCCAGTTCGGTCGTAGGGCATGATGTCATGCTTGTAGATGCCATGTTCATCCACTGAAGTAACCAAGCTATTTGCCATGACCCAATCGATTTTCGGGTTCTGATCCAGTTCATCGGCTAGAACCTCCAAACCTTCTGGATATAAAGTTTCGTCTACGCCAAGAAATACGAGATAAGGCGCTTTCGCAAGACCAATACCACGATTCCAAGCAGCCTGAATCGTTTCGCGTTCCGCAGACCGAGCGTAAACGGCGTTAAGTGAATTTTTTTGCAAGAAAGCTTCAATCACCTCGCGTTCGTTTGTCGGAGAGCCGCTATCGACAAGAATGATCTCAACCTCACCTTGCTTCACAAGAGTTTGCAGGCTTAACGCAGTCAAAAAGTAGTTGAGTTTGTCGGACGCTTTGTAAAGGGAAACGATTACGGCCACCTTGGCTGGAGTTTGATTACGCCGATCATCCAGCACCTGAAGGGGGTAATCTTGCCTGACGAGATTGCGTTGATACGCTTCTTTCAGATAGGCATACACATTTTCTTCCGCCTTGTTCGGGTCTGCGTACATGGCTTGTGCAGCCTTGGCTTCTTGAATCAGGCCATGCTTATTCAGTGTGGCTACCACGCCAGGCAAAAGTCCTAAACTATCTTCACCGAGTAGACGGAGTATTCGGAGTTCGTAGGTGGCCGCCATCAACTCGTTGCCGAGAATACGTTCTATACGTGCGATATCCTGCCAGAAATTGCAGCGATAGAGGGGGCTAGTCGCGATGCCATAAATTTCATCCAGCTTTTCGCCAAGTCTCTCACGATTGTATTCAGCGTGTTCGGCGATGCGAGTTAGTCGCCACGGCACTGTCTTCGAGTCAGCAAGTACTCCGAAAAATTTAGCATCGCCAATGTGACCAGATTTTTTTACTTTTTCGATTATCCAATTACGAGGAGCAAGCATGAAACGCCGTAGGGCATGATAAGAACGGATCGGCAGTAGCTGCCGTGCCACCTTTACCAATTGCTCTTTATTGGAGCGACCACGTACCTCGTAGGGTATTACCGAAGCACTGATTGGGCTATGCTCGACTGAAGGGGTTCCGAGCGTGTTCTCGTAAAATGACAGGATATTTAATGAAACCGGAGGCTTTACTGAATGCTGAGCTAGATAAGCAGAAAGTTTCTCGCGATGTAAATCATAGTGATCTACAAGTTCTTGCAAATCCCTCACGGCCGCATAAAAATTATCAAAATCTATTTTAATGTACGGCAAACCGGGATGAAACTCGTCAAGATAATCACAAACCCCGGCTGCGGTTGAAATTGCCACTGGACAGCCAGAAAACAAGGCTTCAAGGGCGACAAGATTCAACGTGTCGTATCGAACTGGCAACACAACTATTGATCGCTGACCGTATAGTTTTCCAAGTTCGCCCCTATTCAACGATGGCAACGAAGGAATTTCTAGACCACGCTGCTTAGCAATGTTCTGCAAGATGTATCCAGATGATATTCCTCGATAGGAGTAGTCCAAATCACCTATATGTGCAGCTCTATCAAATGATTCTTGCCTCAGCCAACGAACTAGCTCGATGAAAAGGTCATTTCCCTTAAGCCGCTCGCTCCGGCCAATACAGTAAATTGAAGGGCTTTTAGAAGTGTCAGTTTCGTTGAGTGGTTGCAGTTCAGCACTGATAAAATGGGCTGGGTCAATGTAATGCACGGGCCGATTGACGATCTCCTGCCATTCGCGCACATAGCGTGGAGAGATTGCATAGACAGCATCTGCAGCTTCAAACTGGGATCGCTCCAGTATGCGTTGTTCAAGTACATTGTTGCCCACGTTGCCCCAATTTATCTCGATTGACTTTGAAATGTTGCCGTGCATGGCGAGCACAATGCGCCCGACATTGACACGATAATGGACAAACGCATCGCGCAAGACGCTTCCAAAGGTACAAAAATCAGGGATATCGACGATGTCAAAACTTTCCCCTACCACCGATCTTGCAATCTGGTCGGCCTCTATTAACGCACGTAGTTTGTATCCAGGATAAGGAGGGGGAGCTAGAACGCGCAGACTGCGACGATCCACTAACGGAATCGAGTGGGCATTTGCGGGGCGGGATGCCGTTTCTGCTTTTCCATGCCGAAAATAATAGAACTCCAGGCTAGGTGTAGCTTCAATAATCTTTTTGTAAACCGACTGTCCGCCCCCGATCGACTTATAGAGGTCGGTAGTAATGAGCAATATTTTCATAGCTTTTGTGAATCCTTCAATATTTGCGTCACCAAGCTGTGTGCGGAATGCTGTTGTCGCCATTGCGTGCTGAAGGCGATGCTTTTTTCTTCATGCTTTGGATAATTGCAAAGAATATTGAGAAGCGCGGTGTGCATACCAGAAACATTCTCATATTCAACTGATCCACACAACGTTTTGGTTTTTGCCATCCATGTGCCTCGTGGGTAGACCGTCGGGACTCCAGCTGCCAACGCTTCGGTAAATATTCCAGAGCTCCTTGCCTGATAACTTTTCGGGCAATAGGGAATCAGGATGACGTCTGACGAAGAAATCAGTTGATGATAAGTATCACTACGGAACGGCCCATCAAGAACCTGGAGACCTTTACCTTGCAATTTGGTTAAAATATTTTTAGCTCGAACCGCGCGCGCACTTGTTGCTGTTAAAGGCAAATTGGTCTGTACTCGGAACTGAACATCGGCCTCAGTAAATCCATGCGAGCGAATGGCGGCGATCAACTTTGGCAGAAGATGGATTCCCTTTTCTTCACGCGCATCACCCAGATAACAAACAATCAATGGAGCGCCATTGTTTATATTTTTGATGCTTAGCGCCTCGTCGATGGGTATTGGAAGTGTTGTGAATGCCATGCTGATCGCACGGTTGTAACGCTCGGTAAGTTCCTCTGTATCTGTATAGAAGGCAACCTGCCCCTTGGCGAAACGTTCATTGAATTCAGAAAAACTCTTGATCGTTCGAAAGTAATTGATACGTGCTTTGCTGATAAAAATACCGTCTGGCGTAGGCAGGTCCCGTCGGAATAGAAGATGCCAGTCCAAGGAGATAGCATTTTTTGTTGCCGAATAGAGAGCAATGCCGATGAGTTCTACGCCGCCCAAAGTTGGAACAAAGACAACGTCACCTGCCTTTGCACCAACACGAACAAAAAAACTTTGTAACTCTTCAGAATAAATCCTGGCGAAATCGGGATTGCCTATAATTTTGCTGCTCTTCCGCAGATAGTTTGCGACCAGAGTTAACCGACTTATTGCCTGGTTTTCCCAAAAAGAACGGGAGAAGGCTTTGTCTATCACATCAGCGCCGGGACAAATGACTTCATCGGCGCAACTATTTACCCCAAGAACAGTTTTAAAGCCAAGGGATTTTGCCGCACGGAGAACGCGCTTGGCATACTCAAGGTAGTGTCCTGTCGAATCTTCGATCGAATGGTCGATCAAGATAAAATTCCGATTCATGGGGCCAACTTTCTCGCTGGTTCCAACGCAATAACTCGTTCAGTCGCGTCGTAGAGCGAGTCAACTACGAATTTGGCTCCAGAGGCTCTTCCGGATTCACCTTCTCCATAACCTGTGCGCACGAGAATTGTGGAAACACCAGCAAGCTGGCCAGCCTGTATGTCAATTGCCTTGTCGCCAATCATCCATGACTTGGAAAGATCAATGTTGAGTGTTCTTGCCGCTTCCAGCAGCATGCCTGGGCTTGGCTTGCGGCAGTCACAACCACGGTTGTCTCCGTGCTCAGGATGATGCGGACAGTAATAGAAGGCGTCTATGTTTCCACCGCTACCATTCAAATCTACTAACACTCGCTCGTGCAGGCTCATAACATCCTGCTCCGTATAGAAACCCCGTGCGATACCCGCTTGATTGCTCACGACCACGACCAGAAAACCTGCCCTGTTCAGTCTGGCTATTGCCGCTTGCGCACCAGGAATCCACTCCCAATCCTCAAACCGGTAGAGATAGTTTTTCTCGACATTGATGGTTCCATCACGATCCAGAAAAATCGCTGGCCGCAGTTTCTTTGGTTGATGGTGGCGTTGAATAGCCATCATCGAGAAATCTTGCCGGCGTCGACGATCAATTCCGCAAAAGCGAAGCCACTCGTAAAGGCGGGCGAAATGGCGTTGAGCACATGCACCGAATCGTCGGTGCACTCAATGATGTAATCCATCTCAAGTTTGCGCGTTTTGGTGTTGACGAGTTGGGGCCGGATACCCACCTTGGGGGTTGGCAGCATATCTTCAGCCGTAAGCGAGGGCACGAGCTTGCGGGCAGCGGATAGGAAGGCGCCTTTGCTGTATTTGCCCATTTCCACATGCGTCAGTTTGCGGAAATTGTTTTCGTTGCGCAGGTACATACTTGCCAGTTGGAAGCCAATGCTCAATGACTCGCCGAACTTGACACCTTGAAGGATTCCGTAATTTTCACGCCCAAAGGCGGGAATGGCCGTGGGACCAATATAGACATCGCCGCTGATGACTCGGGTGAGGTGTACGCCCAAGAAAGGCATGGAGACACCGGGCACCGGGTAAATGTTGGCACGCACCATTGGGTTGGCTTTTTTACTAAGCTTCCAGTAGATGCCTTTAAAGGGTACAAGCGCATAGTCAGCCGCCAGGCCGTAAGACTTGGCTACGGTGTCGGCGTAAGCACCTGCGCAGTTGAACAGTAACCCGTAGTGGATGGCGCCTTGAGACGTACTAAGCTGACCTTTTCCGGCAGGGGCCTTAACGTGGCAATTAAATATGAATTTAACGCCTCGTTGTTCGAGTTGTTCCCTCAGCCGTTTAATGACTGTCGTGCCGTCGATGACGGCGGTGGTTGGGCAATAAATTGCGGCAGGCCCTTGCGCAGCGTAGGGTTCGATCTCGCGTAGTTGCCGATGGTCTATCTTCTCTGCGGGAATGTCGTTGTCTCTGGCGTTGCGCAGGAGCTTTTCGACCGTGGGCAGTTGCTCTTCCGATGTTGCCAGGATCACTTTGCCGCATTGGTTAACCGCAATACCCTCTGCTTTGGCAAATTCGATCATGCGACGGGCACCCGCCGCGCAGACTCGCGCTTTGAGCGTGTCGCTGCCATAGTAAATACCGCTGTGCATCACCCCGCTGTTGCGGCCACTGGCATGTAGCCCTGGCGCTGCTTCTTTTTCCAGCACGGCAATCCGGGCGCCGGGTTGGCGTTTGAGCAGTTCATTAGTTACCGTGAGACCGACGATGCCGGCTCCCACGATAACAAAATCGAATGATGCGCTGGACATTTTTCGGGTGCGCTTAGACGTTGCCGTAGATTGCGTTGCGGATCATGGTGTAACCCTTGATGAGCTCGCCGATGCCCCTATCCAGTGAGAATTCGGTCTTGAAGCCAGTGGCTTCGATCTTGGCATTGGATACGATGTAATTGCGTTGGTCCGGATCCTTGCCCACCGGCGCTTCGATGAACACGAAGTCAGGTCGCTGCTTCTGGATGTGCTCACAGAGTTCCTTCTTTGAGACATTGGCATCAGAGAGGCCGACGTTGTAGATCTGCCCCTTCATTCTTTCGTGGTTGTTCAATGCATGCTGAAAAACACGGGATACGTCACGGACGTGGATGTAGTTACGTTTGAAGTGGCTCTCAAAAAGCACTACGAAGCGGTCATATACGGCACGGTAGGTAAAGTCATTCACCAGCAGGTCGGTTCGCATGCGCGGCGACATGCCGAATACGGTTGCCAGACGGAAGCTGATGGCGTTGGGTTGTTGCATCAGTTCTTTTTCAATCTCCACCTTCTCGATGGCGTATTGTGAAATTGGGCGCAATGGCGATTCTTCGGTACAGAAGTTATTTTCGTCACCAGTGCCATAAGCACTGTTGGTGGTCGGCATGAGGACGATTTGCTCCTTGGAGAGGAGCTTGAGCATCAGTGTGATTGCGTCATGGTTGATCGTGGTTGCGCCGACGGGGTCAAGGCTGCACAGGGGGGCGCCCACGAGTGCTGCCAAGGGAATGATGACATCTGCGCTCTTCATTAGCGGGGCCATTGTGCTTTCTGCTCGAATGTCGCCCTTCACAATTGAAAAGTTCGGGTGATGGCATACATGGTTAAGACTGGCTTGTTTAAACATGAAGTTGTCGAGCACAGCCACTTTGTGACCCGCTGCAAGCAGATCGGGGACCATGATGGAGCCGAGATAGCCAGCACCGCCTGTGACGAGAATGTTGTATAACACGTTCTGTACCTTTCGTGAAGTTATTTTAAATGGGGAAAAGTTCTTGTTCGACGCATTCGCAAAGCGTATGCGCAAGCACGATGTGAAGTTCTTGAATGGTGCTGGTTCTTTGGCCTGCGGCGATGATGCAGTATTCCGCCATGTCTTTGACTTGCCCGCCGTCGCGCCCAGTGAAAACAATACTCTTCACACCCTTAGCCCGACATTGCTCCAAGGCTTTAAGGATATTGGGGGATTGCCCGGAGGTTGTAATTCCCAGAAACACATCGTTGGCTTGAAGCTTGCCCGCAAGCTGCCGGGAAAATATGTTCTCAAATCCGTAGTCGTTACCGATTGCGGTGAGTATTGAGCTGTCTGTCGTGAGCGCTTCTGCCGGTAACGGGTTTCTGTCTCGTGCCAGTTTGCTGACAAATTCGGCCGCAAGATGCTGGGCATCGGCGGCGGAACCGCCATTGCCGGCAATGTAAAGACGGCCACCCGCTTGATAACAGGCGATAACGTGTTCGACGGCCTGATTGAAACATCCCATCAGGACTGCGTCTTTCGCCATATTTTGCTGAGCTTCAATTGAATCGGCGATGTTTTGCTTTAGCAGGTTAGAGAATATTTGGTTCATTTCAGTAAATCCGATGCTTTTTGATAATCTTCTGGTATGCCAATGTCGAGAAATGGCTGATCTTGAATGCTCGACCCCACATGACCGTTTGCCTCATTGAGGTTCCCCAAGAAAAGTAGACACTGATTTATGCAGCCTGGCTGGCTACGGCTAACCCTATCTCAAATTTGATTGGGCTGGTTTGCCCAATTTTGGAGTACCTCCTAACGTGAGTGTAACGGTGTATGAACGCCTCGATCCCGACGATGAGTTCATCGAGGGTGGTGAAGGTGTGCCGGTAGTAGTACTCGTGTTTGAAAATTGACCAAAACGATTCTGCTGTGGCATGGGCATGGTCGTAACACGAACCAGTTGATCCCATCGAGCGAACCAAACCCATTTCGTTGCACTGGGTGACGACTCCACGGGAGGTGAATTAACCGTCCACTATCCCTGGGGAACCTCACGTGTCCTTTCTCGCCCCAATCTTGGGGCAACGGACTCGCACAACTGGTGGACCACTTTCAGGGGCTCGGGTCACCAAACCCGGGACACTTCATGGTTGCCGCGTGGGTGTTGTGAATAAAACTCACTTGCAGACTCGAGAGTTCCGTCAAAGGCCACTTGTCCGTCGATGATCACAATTCCTCGTTGGCAGTGTTGCTTCAGAAGAGCAATACTGTGCGACGCAAGCACTATTATTGGTGCGTTGTTATACATTTCTCTGAGTCGCCCTAGAGCCTTAGTTTGAAAGTGGGCATCGGCTGTTGAAAGCCCTTCATCAATGAGCAAAATTTGATGGGTTTGCGCTGTTCCGATAGCAAAAACCAAACGCATAATCATTCCGGTTGAGTATGTGCGAACAGGTTGATCGAAGTAGTCGCCAAGTTCGGTAAATTCTTCGACCCACTTGACCATCTCTTTTGCGCGGACACCTCTCATTCGTGCCATGATCGCGCGCGATTCGCAATTTGAACGGCCTGTGAGTTGCTGGTCAAAACCGAATCCGCCATCCAGGAAGGTGGAGACTTCACCTTCCCGCACGACACTCCCCTTGTCAGGCCTAAAAATGCCCGCCATTAGGCGTAGGAGTGTAGTTTTTCCAGCGCCATTCGGGCCAAGAAGTCCGACCCGTTCACCATCGGAAATGCTTATTGTGACATTTTGGATGACGTCTCGGTGTCGTTTTCTCGACGCGGAACCACCCGACATATTTCGGTGTTTGTCTACTTCAAGTTTCCTATTGAATGTTACGTTTCGCAGATTGATATGAGTCATGAATTACAACAGTTTCCTAATGGAATACATCGATTTTGCTGATAGTGAAATCAATAAGAGTGAGGCAAAGGTGAACATGAGCATCTTCACTAGAAGGTATGAATCAAAAATATTCTCGAGGATGAACAAGCGAGCAAATTCAATAACCCAACCCGCAGGGTTGATAGCAAAGATGACTGCCATCGGCCCTGAACTAGGCGGAATCCATAATATTGGGGTGAGAAAAAATACAAGCTGAATGACTGATGGAAGAATCGTCTTTAGATCTCGTAAGAAAAATATAGATCGTGCAAATGCGTAAGCGGGAAACAGGGTTCCAGCAGATATCACGAAAGCAATGGGGAGAAGAATAAGCAAGCGAGTGTTTAAGTCCTGTCCTGCAATGAGAAAGACCAAAATAATCACTGCGATGTTATGCGCAAATATAAGAGTGTTGCGCCATACCATTCGGGCGATCAGTGAGACTTCGGCAATTTCCATGTTGAGCAGCAATCCCTTTTCACCCTCAAAAAGATCAACCGCCTCAACCAGATTGGAACTTATAAGAGTCCAGAGTGCAAGTACTAGTGCGATTCTGGGAGCTTCCGAAAGTGTCCTTGTATTGGAAAGAAGCCCGACTGCAAGGGACATCCCGAACACAACCGTGATTAGATTTGCGGCTGACCACCATGGACCAATGATTGTGCGCACATATCTGCTTTTGAGATCACGCCACCCGAGGTGACTCCAGATTCTTCGCTCGACGACGATTTGGTTTAGTGGGCTGAAGAATGTATTCAATGCTTCCTACCTGCTGAATTTCGAGTTAAACGGAACAAAGACACAACCGAATATAGCAATAATTTTACTTTGCCTAAAGTGTAGTGTGAGTCGCCCCGGGTTTGATGCAGTGTCCATATTGTGGCTGGAGGGCCACAGGAAGGGAGACTGCTGTTATGGCACGTCCATCAAAATACACATCGGAGTTGCGGCGGCGAGCCGTTGAGGAAGTGTTGGATCGGGGCCGGTCGGTGACTGATGTTGCCCGGTCGTTGGGAATTGCGACACCAGAATCGGGCCGGCGTTGGGTGATCCAGGCGCGCATCGATCGGGGTCTGGTTTCGGGACCGACTACTGAGGAGATTGCTGTGATCAAGGCGTTGAAGCGGTGGAGGTGGCCGATCAGCAACGAATAATAGAAATTTTGAAGGCGGCAACCAGTTTTTTGTGCGAGCGGCCGACCCGCCGCGCAAGTGACGGTTGCCTTCATCGACGGGCATCGGGACCGGTTCCCGGTTGTTGTGATGTGTCGGCTGCTGGAATTTTCGGAGCGCACCTATTACGCAGCGAAGGTCCGGCGTGCGTGTGCGAGGGCGGCAACCGATGAGGTTCACAAGGTCATGATCAAGAGCGAATGGACGGCAAACTATTCGTGTTATGGGGCCCGACGGTTGCATAAACATCTCACTAGGCAGCGTTACTTGATTGCCCGTTGCACGGTTGCCCGGATGATGAGAATCTTGGATATACGCGGTGTGTTGAATTCATTGTGTGAGGTGTATCCCTAACTGAAAGGACAGACAGCTGTACGGCCACCTGATCTGGTCAAACGAGACTTCACTGCCCAGGCACCGGACCAGTTGTGGCTGGCCGACATCACATATTGCTCGACATGGGAAGGCCGGCTGTATGTGTCGTTCATCTTGGATGTGTATGACCGGATGATCGTCGGCTGGCGGGTCGCATCTCACATGCACACCGATCTGGTGTTGGACGCATTCGAGATGGCAACCTGGCAACTCCTCACTATCGCGGTGTTGCGACGACCCCTTGAACCCGGGCAATTCCGTTCCAAAGCATTCGTCAGAACATTAAAAACAACGGGCTCATCGGCTCGATGGGACGGGTTGGCGCGTGCGGTGATAACGCCGCAATGGAATCTTTCTTCTCGCTACTACAAAAAAATGTTCTCGATTGATAACGGTGGACAACCAGAGAGGAACTACGCTTAGCGATAGTCACCTGGATCGAAAGAACCTATCATCGTCGCCGACGACAACGCCAACTAGGTCGCCTCACCCCAATCGAATTCGAGACCATAAATATGGCCCTTCAAGCCGCATGAAAACCACAAACCACCGAGTCAACCAAACCGACAGCAGACCCTTTCGTTCTCGGTGTTGTGGCTCAGTAAGGGTAACCGAACGAGAGAAGCTGGCTCCCGGGAACTTGTTAATAGGCCCAAAGTGAGGGGTTCACTAGGAATTGTGGTTCCGTTTTTCTCGAATGAAGAGTATTTAGAGTGTCTGCTGAATTCTTTAGTGGCGCAATCCTCAACTAAGTGGGTGGCAGTAGTCGTTGATGACTCGGGTAGTCGGAACCGAGCAAGAGAAATTGTTGAGTCGTTTGATTCGAACCGGATGTCATTCACGAAGAACGAAACAAATCTTGGCATTGGTCGTTGCTGGAACTTAGGGCTACAACATCTTGTCTCGAATACAGATGTTTCTGTTTTCGCCGTCGTTCACGCCGATGACGAGTTGGAACAAAACTATGTCGAACGAGTCCTTACAGCCCATAAAGTACATCCAGATGCAGCAGCTATCCATACTTCGGTTTCGCTGATTGGCGAAAAAGGCCGATCCAAGTTCTCATTTCCTGATCTTGTGAAGCGAGTGATCAGACCCGGTGGCTCAAAATCAGTTGTGGTGACTTCTGGCGACAACGGGCTTGCGTCGGTACTCAAGGGAAACTTCATTTTCTGCCCGACGCTAAGTTTTAAACGGGATCATGTGACGTTGCCGCTGTTCAATGACGAGTGGAAAATGGTTATTGATCTTGAGTTGGTCTCTCGGTTGCTATTAAGCGGAGAGGTCATTGTTGGTCTGAGCGAACGGATATATAGGTATCGCCGCCACAGGAATAATCTGACGGCATCATACAATAAGACAACGATTCGGTTTAGAGAAGAAATCGAGTTGTATCGCGAATTAGAAGCAAAGTGTGTGTCTTGTGGCTTTGACGTGAGTTCCCGCATCGCAAAACGGATGACCATTATCCGCCTGCACATTTTGTATCAATTGTTGGGAAGCGCTCTTCATTTGGATCTCTCGTCATTTCGCCGTCTGATTAAGATTTTTGTAGAGACCTTCTAGAGTATTCGATCTAACCAGGAGTAATGGGCGCTCATTTTGTTACGGTGTTGCGGATATCCGAATTCGACTCAAGAGCTAGTCCGTCTGTGGAAAAAGACTTACTCAAGGCAGGAATCGTCTTCCACGCAAAAGTCAGAAAAACTGGGTAGCTAATCGCACCTAAAGCAAAGACGTAGTTAGGTCCTAGCCCGAAGTTCCACCACCGACGCCTATTCGAAACCCGCTAGTCATCCCGCCAGCCGAATACGAAGCCGCGTACTACAATCAACAACACTCAAACCGACAGGCCAACATGCAAACCTACGAGCCTGCATAAGACTCGGTGCGGTTCAGACCGTTCAATCATTGAGGTCATTTGCTCCCGATGTAATTCACTTCTGTCGCGCATAGTGTCGCACTTCTGCCTTATTCTGCCTGAGTCAAATATCCAAGGATTTCCTTGGTATCAATAGCACTAGTATTTGCTGCGGCTGCACTCTATTAAGATCAAACCCAATGCTCACGAATCGCTCTAGCCGGTAGTTGAATGAAGCCGCAGACACGATTCGCGCTTTTCGCTTCGTTGGCATTTTTCGTTGCGTTATCCGCATGGTCATTCGGCGCGCCTATTGGCGAGGGTGCCGACGGAGACCACCACCTTTCGAGTATCTGGTGCGGATGGGGCGAATCCAAAGGCATGTGCGAGGACCGCGGCGACTTCGGCAATGGGTACGTCGCAACTGTTCCATATATGTTTCAAATGTGCAACGGCCGACCCGCTGAAGAAGTGACCACTTGTCAATTTATCACGACGGAACTCAAGCCAGATAATATGCAAACGCTTAGGACCTCCGTTCCCCAAA
>Ga0209702_10003741_pt1 | contig 23464 bp, 21 predicted proteins | sample FRY01_FD_187210 | JGI IMG/M metagenome (GOLD analysis project Ga0209702, IMG submission 187210) | Freshwater microbial communities from Lake Fryxell liftoff mats and glacier meltwater in Antarctica - FRY-01 (SPAdes) (version 2) | ecosystem: Environmental > Aquatic > Freshwater > Ice > Glacier... | reverse complement strand
CAGGGTGGCCACAGCGGCCAACATGCGGCGCGAGCCACGTCATGTCCTGATCCAGCCAGATCAGCAGTGACCCGCGCTTGCGAAGCGACGCAGTGTAGCTGGACCAGTTCGTCGTGCGGTAGCGGGCAGGTGATGGCTTGCTCATGCAGTCGGTCTAACCGCATGGATTCGCAATGTGAATCCTCGATGATCAGAGTTGTGCAACAACGCCGTTCTGAGGCCTATTAGTCTCAATGGCAACGATCAGCGCGAAGGTTACTGATCTTATCCTGACCCCTGACAGGCGGTCTGACGTCTTCACAGCCAAAGCATGCAGCATTGGTTATTAATAACTCAAAGCGGACCTCTGCTGCATTTGAAATCGTACAAAAGCCACTGTTTTTAGAACGCTACAATTTCGAATCAAAAGATGCCCATTCCCCAGATGCTGCCCAACCCTCACCCCACCTACTCTGCCGCCATGGTGATCACAGGCTCCATCCCGGCCAGCACCTCATCCGACAAATGGCATTTGATCTGATGCCCGGTCGCCAGATGCCTGACGGGCGGCACCTCGCGGTCGCACAGACCGTCTGGCACCTGGGATTTCCAGCGGCAGCGCGTCTGGAACGGGCAGCCGGGGGGTGGGTTCATCGCGGATGGAATGTCGCCTTCTAGCACGATCCGCTTTTTGATCACGCGTGTATCCGCGATGGGAACGGCGGACAAAAGCGCCTCGGTATAGGGGTGGTAGGGGGGTGAAAATACCTGATCGGTGGTGCCCATTTCGACGACATGGCCCAGATACATCACCATCACCCGGTCGCTCAGATAACGCACGATCGACAGGTCGTGGCTGATGAACAGCAAGGTGGTGCGGTTCTTGCGTTGGATTTCCATCAGCAAATCGGTGACGGCGGCCTGCACGGATACATCCAGCGCCGACACGGGTTCATCGGCGACCACGATCTTTGCATCGCCCGCAAAGGCGCGCGCGATGCCGACGCGTTGCTTTTGCCCGCCCGAAAGCTGGCGCGGCATTCGAGTTGCAAATTCGCGCGGCAGTTTCACAAGGTCCATCAGTTCCAGCATCCGGGTGTGGCGTTCGGCATCGGAATTGCCTTCACCAAAGATTTCCAGCGCGCGGATAATCTGGCGGCCTACGGTCATGGAAGGGTTGAGCGTATCAAACGGGTTTTGGAACACCATCTGCACGGAGGATACCGTATCCACGTTGCGTTTTTCAATCGGCGTGTCCTGAATATCTTGATTATACAAAAAAATCTTGCCGCTGGTCGCAGTTTCCAGCCCCATCAGCACTTTGGCAAACGTGGATTTGCCGCAACCAGATTCGCCGACAATCGCCAAGGTTTCGCCTTCGCGCGCCTCGAATGACAGGGTTTCATTGGCCTTGACCACTTTTTGTACACCGCCGCCGAACATCGAGCCGCCCGACACCTTGTAGTATTTGCGCAGATCCTCCATCTTCAAAACGACATCGCCAATAGGGGTTTTTTCCTGTTTTTTGGCCGCGACCAAAGGCGCGTCCCAGTCAATTTCGTTGAATTTGACGCAGCGGCTGGCGTGGCGGTCGCCCCCCGTATCCGCCATGCGGATGTCGCCCGCATCGCAGCGACCCGCCTCGAAATAATCGCAGCGCGGGCCGAAGTTGCAGCCATTCGGGCGTTCGTGCGGCAAAGGGAAGTTGCCGGGAATGGACACGAGTGGGCGGGAATTCTTGTCGGCTGTGGGCAGCGGGATAGAGCGAAACAGGGCTTGGGTATAGGGGTGGCGCATCTTGTCAAAGACTTCAGCGACATTTCCGGTTTCTACCGCCTCGCCCGAATACATCACGCAAAGCCGGTTGCAGACATCCAGAACCAGCCCGAGGTTATGTGAGATGAACAGCATCGAAGTGCCGTATTTTTTGCCAAGATCTTTGACCAGATCAACGATCCCCGCCTCCACCGTCACATCGAGGGCGGTTGTAGGCTCATCGAGAATGAGGAGGGCGGGTTTGGACATAAGCGCCATCGCAATCACGATGCGCTGCTGTTGGCCGCCCGAAAGCTGGTGCGGATAAGCGTTCACGATGCGGTCCGGGTCGGGCAGGCGCACATCCGCGACGATCTGGCGGGCGAGTTTCCAGGCGTCGGCCTTGGACATGCCGTCATGGATCATCGGTACTTCGGCCAATTGCGCGCCTACGGTCATGGCAGGGTTAAGGCTGGCCATAGGCTCTTGGTAGATCATGGCGATTTCAGAGCCGCGGATGCGGCGCAGCTCCTCCTCGCCCATATCGGTCAGGTCGCGGCCTTTGAATTTGATGGTGCCAGCAACAATTCTGCCGTTCTTGCCCAGATCGCGCATCACGGCGAGGGCCACAGTGGATTTGCCGCAACCGCTCTCGCCCACCAGCCCCATCGCCTCACCCGGCATGACGGTGCAGGAAAAATCCATGACGGCGGGGATCTCGCGCAGGCGGGTGAAGAAGGAAATTGACAGGTTGGTAATTTCAAGGATCGGTTGGGTCGGGTCCCATTCGGCATTGGTCATGTTTCTCTCCCATGTCGGGGTCGGCTTATGTGGCAAGCGCCGGGGGCTGTCTGCCCCCGGACCCCCGAGGATATTTGTGAACAGATGATGGGGTCAGTCTTTCATGCTTTCTTCGCGCAAGCCGTCGGCCAGCAGGTTGAGGCCGAGAACGAGGCTCATTAATGCGATGGCCGGGACAACGGCGGGATGCGGGAAGATTGAGAGCAGGCGGCGACCATCATTGATGGTGGAGCCCCAATCCGGGGATTCCGGCGAGACGCCAAGTCCGAAGAAGCCCAAAGTGCCAAGGAGGATGGTGGTGTAGCCGATGCGCAGGCAAAAATCCACGATCAGGGGCCCGCGTGCGTTGGGCAGAATTTCCCAGAGCATGATATACCAAGGGCCTTCGCCCCGGGTTTGGCCCGCAGCCACATAATCGCGCGACCGCAGGTCCAGCACGATGCCGCGCACGATGCGAAACACTGTTGGGGCGTTCACAAAGACCACGGCGACAAAGACGTTGAGCAAGTTGGGATCCATCGACCAGACGCCCAAGGGATCGGCGTTGAAGGCGAGGCCGGAATAGGCCCAAAGGCCAAGCACCAGTGTGATGCCGACATAGAGGTTGCGGCGCTTGGGGTCGGTGAAGTAGCGGCTTTGAAACAGGGTGACAAGGAAGATCACCGGGAAGATGAACAGCACGGCGGCGAGGATGGTGGGGATCCCGGTATCGCGAATTTCCGGTGTGACGAGGAGGTAGAAGAGGAGGATGACCGGGAACGCCAGTACGAGGTTGGCGAGGAAGGACAGCCCCGTATCCAGTTTGCCGGCGAAATAGCCTGCGGGCAGGCCAAGTGTGATGCCGACCATGAAGGCAAACAGGGTGGCTGCCGGGGCAATTGCCAGCACGCGGCGCGCGCCCATTACCATGCGGCTGAACACATCGCGGGCAAGGTTGTCACCGCCAAGCAGGTAATAAGCATAGGTGCTGCCGTCAGGAGCCGAAGTGCCGGGTGGTTTGTTCTTCATGCTGGACAATTGGCCCAAGGGATCATGGGTGATGATGATATCGGCGAAAAACGCCGTAAAGACCCAGAACATCACGATGCCAAAGCCGATCATCCCCACGGTGCTGTCAAACAGCTTGCCATACAGCCCTAGGCGGCGTCGGTAGTAAATTGATAGCGAATAGGTGATAACAAGAGCGGCCCAGACGGGCCAGAACTGGATGATCATTCGGGCGATGATGCCGCCCCAGCCAATCGGTTCCATGTGGGGGTCCTCCTCAGGAAATCCGGATACGGGGGTTCAGGAATGCATAGCCGATGTCGGAGATCAGCTGAGTGACAAGCACGACAATTACCGCGACGACCGAACAGGAGAGCAACAGTTCGATATCATTGTTGCCGGCACCCTGAACCAGCGTCCAGCCGAAGCCTTTGTAGTTGAACAGGGTTTCTACGATCACCACACCGTTCAGGAGCCAGGGAAATTGCAGCATGATCACGGTGAAAGGGGCAATCAACGCGTTGCGCAGCGCGTGGCGGAGCACCACCTCGCGGAAGCTGACGCCTTTCAGACGGGCGGTGCGGATATATTGCGCGGTCATCACCTCGGTCATCGAGGCACGGGTCATGCGGGCGATATAGCCCATGCCGTAAAGGGCGATGGTGATCACGGGAAGGCCAAAGTTCCAGAAGGTGATGTTGTCCATCGCACTGGTCGCTGTTCCCTGGAACAGGGTGCGCCCCTCAATCCAACCCATATCGGCCAGCCAGGGCGATATCCCCGCTGTGGCACTGGCAAACACCACGATCAAGATCACGCCTGACACATATTCCGGGGTGGCGGTGGTGGCGATGGCGACTGTCGACAAGGCGCGGTCAGTACGCGAGCCTTCGCGCATCCCCGCAAGCACGCCAAGCGCCAGTGCCGAGGGCACCATCACAATCATCACCCACATCATCAGCCAGCCTGTGGCCCCCAGCGCGCGACCCAGAATTTCGGACACGGGCCGCTTGAACACAGTAGATTGACCCCAATCGCCTTGCAATATTCCACAAAACCGCGGCGCGACCTCGGCCTGTGTATTGGTGTCGATGCAGCGCCCGGTGATGCCTTCGCCCGTGTCATAGGTCCAGCCCGGAATCACGCCCAGCCATTCACCATAGCGCAAGACCAACGGCTGCGCATAGCCGTTCCGCGCCAGCCAGCTTGTCACCTGCTCATCGGTCATCCGTACCGACCCTTCGGACCGGGCCAGCTTTTCAAGGTTTGGGGTCAGGTTTGTCAGGAAAAACACGATAAACGTCAGGCACAATGCTGTCAGCACCATGATCCCGAAGCGTTTCAGCAAAAACATCAGCATGATTTATCCTTCCCTTGCAGGACGCAAGAGCGGCGGGACAAAAACGGGGAATGCGGGCGATGGGCGCGCAACGGCGGTAACAACAAGGGCGGCGCAATGCCGCCCCTGCCGTGCCGATTAAGCGGCGATCCACCACTTGTAATGATGATGCTCAAAGGTAGGGTGCATTTCGGCGCCCTTCACCTTGGGATCATAGTGACGGTAAAGCGAGCGCCAGTAGGGCTGCACCAACACGCCTTGCTCTTGCATGATCTCTTGGATCCGCTTCATCACAACGCGGCGTTTGTCGGCATCCGCGATGGAATTGGCTTCGGCCAAAAGCGTGTCGAATTCCGCATTCGAAAACGCGGCTTCGTTCCATGCCTCACCCGAACGATAGGCCAAAGACAGGATCTGCACACCCAGCGGGCGCATGTTCCATTCCGTGGCGGAGAATGGGTATTTCAACCAATCATTCCAGAAGGTGGAGCCGGGCAGCACCGTCCGCTTGATCTTTATGCCTGCATCGCGCATCTGTGCCGCCACAGCGTCACAGGTCGCCGCTTGCCAGGCATCATCCACCGATTTCAACTCAAACTCGAAATCGGCCTTGCCCGCTGCGGTCAGCATCGCCAGCGCTGCGGCCGGATCAGTGACAACAGGCGGCAGTTCGGCATATTCCGGATGGATCGGGCAAACGTGGTGGTTTTCTGCCGTTGTCCCAAGGCCGTTATAGCCCAGCTCCAACACCACATTATTGTCCACCGCCATGATCAAGGCGCGGCGCACGTTCACATCCTTGTATTCCTCCGCGTCCTGGTTGAACCGCACCGCCAAGGTGGATGATGTGACAACCTCGCTCTTGTCCCAACCCAGACCGTCCAGAATGTCGACGAAATCGCCGGTGGTCTGATAGGTCGAATCAATCTCTCCCGAACCTGCTGCGGCCACGGCGGCAGATGGATCGGTGCCAAGGTCGATGTAATCAATCTTGTCCAGATACGGCCCGCCATAAACGGCTGTGCCCCACCAGGTGTGATCAGCGTTGCGCACCAAGGTCTGGCGCACGCCAACCTCGTTGGTTTCGGGCATGTAAGGGCCAGTGCCGATGGGATTCACGGATGGGTCGCCATTGTCATAGGATTGATGCACCACGCCGGCAGGATAATCTGCCATGCTGACGATCATCGAAATATCCGGCGCGCTCAGCTTGATCACCACGGTGCTGGGGTCGACAACGGTGATCGCGCCCTCATTAGCCAGCTTGGTATCGGCGTTGACCATTGAGGCCATACGTCCGGCCATCGAATTGCCTTCAACATTGCCATCGCACCAACGGGTCAGGTTGTGGGCCACATCCTCGGCGGTGAAATCATCACCATTCGACCATTTCACACCCTGACGCACCTTCAAGGTGTATTCGGTCGCATCGTCATTGGTGGACCAGCTTTCCAGCAACATGCCGCGCAACGATCCATCGCGGTTGTATTCCACCAGATATTCCAACCAGCCGCGCGTAAAGCAGGCGATTTCGCTCCAATCCGCGGTGCGCGGGTCTTTCAGGCCGCGGGTGCTCATTTCCATGCGCAGCGTGCCACCCATCACTGGCGTCGCGGTCTGCGCCTCAACAGGGGCTGCAAGGCCCAAAAGCCCGTAGGCTGCCGGTGCGGCCACGCCAAGGGCGCAAGCACGGGTCAGAAATTCGCGGCGATCCATGGTGCCCGCGTCTACTTCGGCAGCATAGGCAACAGCCGCCGGATGCAGGCTTTTGGCGGTATCATTGGTCTTGATCATTTGTATCTCCCTGAAAGTAGTTCGCCCACTCCGCGCAAGGCCGCCCGGGGGGGAATCGTTTTTATGTTTGGCCAAGGCAAAGCGTAGCGCATTCCCCGAAATCCTATACCCGCATGGATTCGCCCAACGGTCAATGTTTGCTTTCGCCGCTTGGCGTCATAAAAGCGACATGCTGAGGCGTGGGCCAGAACGGGGACAATAACGTGTGGGTCCAAAAACGACATATGTCGCTTTTAGGACATGAGGTCGCTTCTCACAACCGATCACACCTCTTTTCTGAACGCTGATGGGGACTTACCGGTTTTGTGCTGAAAGGCGCGGGTGAAATAGGCGGCGGAGGCAAAGCCAAGCGCGCCCGCAATCTGCCCCACGGGAATGCGCGTTTCGGCCAGCATTGTGCGGGCCTCAAAGATCAACCGATCGTGCAGTAGAGCCGAGGCGGGCTTGCCGCAGGCTTGTTTGCAACAGCGTGTCAGATGGGTGGGTGTGACGCCAAGCGCGCTGGCGAAATCGGCAACCCCCATCCCGGATCTGAAATTACGCTCCAGCAGGCTGGAATAGCGCGCAACAAGCCTGCCGGTGGCATCGGGGCGCTTCACCTCATCCACGGATTTCTCCACCTGACGTTCCAGCCAGACACCCAGAAGCCCCAGATAATGCCGGGTTGCGCGATCATGGGCGGGGGTGTCGCTGGTCATTTCGCGCAAAATCGCATCCAGCGTCATGTTCAGCTCCTGCTGCACAAAGGTTTCGCGGATGCGCAGATGATGGGCCTGCCGGGGCAGGGTCACATCACAGGATTTTCCGAAAAACACGGCCGTGCCAAAGACTTGTGGCCCCACCTCAAACCCGTGCATCACGCCGGGCGGGATAAAGACCGCATTGTTTGACGTATAGCCCCGGGTGGAGCCTGCAATCGTGATCCGCCCCTGGCCTTTGGTGAACCACAAAAGCAACGGTTCGGACAAGGACCGCATGGCCTCCACCCGCCAGCGACCATGCGCGGCAAGGCGGGGGATGGCAATGACGCGCAATTGCGACACGGAGGGGATATCTTGCATGATGAGGCCGCCCAAGTGATTCATGCCGATCTAAGCAGCCCGGCCCCCAAGTCCCAAGCATAAAGTTGCACTTTTCGAACCCGTCCACAGACCTATCCACAGCTTTGGCAGGGATTCGCCGCGTCACGCCCCCGGATCAAGCGCTTTCCAGCCCGCCATCCGGTTGCGCAGCCAGGTGCGCTGCCGCTTGGCATATTGCCGCGATGCCAGTTTTGCGGCCTCCACCGCTGCCTCAAGCCCGATCTCGCCGCGCAGATGTGCCACCAATTCCGGCGCGCCGATCGCCCGGGACGAAGCGCGCTGTGCCACCCAGGTCGGCAGTTCCGCCCGCACCTCCTCCAAGGCACCCTGCGCCATCATCGCATCAAAGCGCTGGTCGATGCGGGCGTTCAGCCAGCCCGCATCGGGGCGCAGCACAATCGCCTCCACACCGTCCAGCGGCAGAAGCGCAGGCCCGGTCCGGGCTTGCCATTCGGCGAGGCCGCGGCCCGTGGCCTGCAACACTTCCCAGGCGCGCTGCACCCTTGCGGGGTTTTTCACATCGATGCGCGCCGCGGTGGCTGCGTCCAGCTCTGCCAGCAACCCCCCGATGCCTTCCGCCATCAAACGCGCATCCGCCACAGCCCGCACCTCGGGGGGGGTGGGTGGAATCGCTGCCAGTCCCTCGGTCAAGGCGCTGAAATACAGCCCCGTGCCGCCGACAATCACCGGGCGCGCGCCGCGCTTGGCCACCGCCGCCAAAACACCTGCCACCTCGCGCAGCCAATGGCCCACGGAATAGTCCTGATCCCGCCCGATATGTCCGTAAAGCGCATGGGGCAGGGCCGCCTCCCCGGCCTCACTGGGCCGCGCGGTCAAAAGCCGCCAGCAGGCATACACCTGCAAAGCATCGGCGTTGACCACAACCCCGCCGCGCCGCGCCGCGATCTCCGCCGCCAGCGCCGACTTGCCGCTTGCGGTCGGCCCGGCTATCAAAACCGGGCGCTCTGCCGATACTTCAACTATCTTCACAACCCCGGCTTTCATCTTGGCCAAAAATACCTTTGGGGGGAATTGGCCGCAAGGCCAAGGGGGGCAAACAGCCCCCCGCCTGCCTTTCCACCAAGCACCCCGCATCCTTGGTTGAACCTGCCGCCGTTTTGCGACATTTTGCCCGGCAGATAAACCCCCGTCCGGATCTGCGATCTGCGTGGCCCGTTCCCCGCCGGTACCAAATTCCGCGCCAGCCCGTCAGGAAGCCTGCCATGCCCGCCACCTTGTCCGACAAACCCGCCACCTTCCCCCCCGCAACCCATCGCCGTGTCATGCTCAAAATCTCGGGCGAAGCGTTGATGGGCGATCAAAACTACGGGCTGCACCCGCCCACCGTGGCCCGCATCGCGCAAGAGGTGAAAACGGTGCATGACATGGGTGTCGAGATTTGCATGGTCATCGGCGGCGGTAATATCTTTCGCGGCCTGCAAGGCTCGGCGCAGGGCATGGAACGCACCACCGCCGATTATATGGGGATGCTTGCCACCGTCATGAACGCGCTTGCGATGCAGGCAGCGCTGGAAAGCCTGAAAATCCACACGCGCGTGATTTCCGCCATTCCCATGGACCAGGTGTGCGAACCCTACATCCGCCGCCGCGCCGTCCGTCACTTGGAAAAAAAGCGCGTCTGCATCTTTGCTGCAGGCACCGGAAACCCCTATTTCACCACTGACACTGCCGCCACATTGCGCGCCAATGAAATGGCCTGTGAAGCGATTTTCAAAGGCACCAAAGTGGACGGCGTCTATGACAAGGACCCCAAGAAATACCCCGATGCCAAGCGTTATGACACTGTGACCTATGACGAGGTGCTTCAAAAACATCTTGGCGTCATGGATGCCTCTGCCATCGCCCTTGCCCGCGACAACAATCTGCCGATCATCGTATTCTCGCTGGATGAACCCGGCGGCTTTCGGGGCATTCTGGCGGGGCAGGGCACCTATACCAAGGTGCATGGCTAACCCGCCACGCCTATACAGGCCCCATGCCCCGCGCTATACGAGCCAAAGTTGCGATAAGGAAACAGACCTATGGCTGATGATTTCATGCTTGATACCGATGATCTGGAACGCCGGATGGACGGGGCACACGCCTCGCTTCGTGCGGAATTTGGCAGCTTGCGCACCGGGCGCGGCTCTGCCTCCATGGTCGATCCGATCATGGTGGATGCTTATGGCGCGATGACGCCGCTCAATCAGGTTGCCACCGTCAACGTACCGGAACCGCGCATGGTGACGATCAACGTTTGGGACAAGGGGCTTGTCGGCAAGGTGGAAAAGGCGATCCGCGAATCCGGTCTGGGCATCAACCCGCAACTCAACGGCACCATCATCATGCTGCCGATCCCGGAATTGAACGAGGAACGCCGCCGCAGTCTGACCAAGGTTGCGGGCCAATATGCCGAAAGTGCCAAGGTTTCCATCCGCAACATCCGCCGCGATGGCATGGACCAGATCAAAAAGGCCAAAACCGACGGCATCTCCGAGGATGATCAGAAATTCTGGGAAGGCGCTGTGCAGGAATTGACAGACAAGGCCATCGCCGCCATCGACCGTGCACTTGAGGTCAAGCAACAAGAGATCATGCAGGTCTGACGGCCGCTTCGGTATCAGCAAGGGCCAATTCCCCGTGTCACCCTATCTAAACCCTGCCAAACAGCACCCTGTGGAACATGTCGCCATCATCATGGACGGCAATGGCCGCTGGGCCACCAATCGCGGTTGGCCCCGGCTTGTGGGCCACCGCAAAGGGGCGGAACGCGTCAAGCAGATTGTGGCTGCGGCTCCCGGATTGGGGATCAAATGGTTGACGATCTATGCGTTTTCCACCGAGAACTGGAAACGCTCTACCGAGGAAGTCCTTGGCCTGATGGCGATTTTCGCCCGCTACATCCAGCGCGAGGCGGACCGCATGGCGCGCGAAGGCGTGCGGTTGCGCTTTATCGGCGACCGCTCAAAGCTGGACCCTAAATTGCAACGCCTTATGGCCGGGATCGAGGCGCGCACAGCGGGGTTTACCCGGCTGAATCTGACGGTCGCGATCAACTATGGCGGCCGCGACGAGATATTGCGCGCCACCCGCGCTCTGGCCATGGAGGTGGCCGAAGGGCGGCTGGACCCGAATGACCTTACCGAGGCAGCCCTTGCCGAACGGCTGGACACAAGTGCGATCCCCGACCCCGATCTGGTGATCCGTACCTCCGGTGAAACCCGCACCTCAAACTTTCTGGTCTGGCAATCGGCCTATGCCGAATACGAATTTACCCCCACGCTCTGGCCCGATTTCTCGCCCGAAGAACTGGCACGCATCCTGTCGCGCTTTGACAACCGCGAGCGGCGTTTTGGCGGGGTGACACCGTTATGACCTCCTCCGCAAGCCGCTGGTCCGATTTGCGCCCCCGGATGCTTTCGGCGGCTGTCATGGTCGCCATCGGGGCGGTCGAAATCTGGGCGGGGGGCTGGACGTTTTCGGTTTTGGTTGTGGTGCTGACAGGTCTGATGCTGTGGGAACTCGCTTCCATGACGCGGCCTGAAGTTGCAGGGCGGGTGGACAGGCCCAGCCGCGCGCCGCAAGGCCGCATGGCCCTTGCACTTGGGGTTCTGGGCGGGGTTTGCCTTGCCTTTACCCTGTTTTCCGCGCGTGAATTCAGCGCGTTCTTGTTGCTGGTCCCCGCCCTTGCCTTTGCGCTGACCCCGCGCCGTGACCGCCGCCTGTCGGCGCTATGGGCGGCGGGGGCGATGGTTGCGGGCTTTGGCCTGATCACCCTGCGCAACGAGGCGGGAACGCCCGCGATTGTCTGGATCGTGCTGGTCGTCGTTGTGTCTGATGTGATGGGCTATTTCGCGGGGCGGCTTTTGGGCGGGCCCAAGTTCTGGCCCGCGATCAGCCCCAAGAAAACATGGTCCGGTACGGTTGCGGGCTGGATCGGGGCGGCGGTGGTGGGGTTTGTGTTCTGGTATCAGGGCTTTGCCCCTGTGGGCATCATCGTGCTGTCGGCGCTTGTGTCGTTTGCGGGGCAGATGGGCGATATCATGGAAAGCTGGATAAAGCGGCGCACCGGGGTCAAAGACAGCTCTGGCCTGATCCCGGGCCATGGCGGGTTTCTGGACCGGTTCGATGCAATGACGGGTGCGGTTGTGCTGGTGATGCTGCTGTCGCTGCTCCTGCCTTTGCCGCTGCCGCTTGGCGCAATGGCGGGGGGGGGATAGGCGATGCGCTCCATCTCTATTTTCGGCGCAACGGGATCAATTGGCGAAAGCACGTTTGATTTGATCATGCGCGGCGGTGGCCCGGCCGCTTACCGCACAGTCTCCCTGACAGGCGCGCGCAATATCAAACGCTTGGCCGAAATGGCCCGCGCGTTGCAGGCTGAAATCGCGGTCACGGCGCATGAGGCGTGCCTGCCTGATTTGCGCGACGCCCTTGCCGGGTCGGGCATCGCCTGTGCCGCCGGGGACATGGCAATTGCCGAGGCTGCGGACCGCCCCGCCGATTGGGTGATGTCGGGAATAGTGGGGGCGGCAGGGTTGGTTCCGGGCCTGCGCGCGCTTCGCCATGGCGGCACGCTGGCCCTTGCCAACAAGGAAAGTCTTGTCACGGCAGGGCCTTTGCTGATGGCCACTGCCGCGAAATATGGTGCCACGCTTTTGCCCGTGGACAGCGAACATTCCGCCGTGTTTCAGGCACTGACCGGCGAGGATAGCCGGGCGGTGGAGCGGGTTATAATCACCGCCTCTGGTGGACCATTCCGCAGCTTTTCCATGGCGCAGATGCAGGCGATCACCCCCGCGCAGGCCGTGGCACACCCTAATTGGACCATGGGGCAGCGCATTTCCATCGACAGCGCCTCCATGTTTAACAAAGCCCTGGAACTTATTGAAACGAGAGAGTTTTTTGGATTTACGCCAGAGCAGATCGAAGTGATCGTTCATCCTCAATCCATCATCCATGCGATGGTGGGATTTTGTGATGGCGGCATCATGGCCCATCTTGGCCCCGCCGATATGCGCCACGCCATTGGCTTCGCGCTGCATTGGCCCGCACGGGGGCATGTGCCGGTGGAGCGGCTGGACCTGGCCAAACTTGCCTCGCTGAACTTTGAGGCACCAGACCCCGTCCGTTTTCCCGCCCTGCGCCTTGCGCGTGATGTGATGGCGATGCGCGGATTGTCGGGGGCTGCCTTCAATGCGGCCAAGGAAATTGCGTTGGATGGGTTTTTGGCGGGGGAATTATCGTTTTTGGGCATGGCAGAGGTGGTGGAAACCACACTTTCCCAGCTTTCGCGCCAAAATAGCCTTCAAATTGCCGCGACAGCCCTTGAGGATGTCCTCCACATGGACCATCTCGCAAGAAAGACTGCCAGTGAAGCGGTCAAATCGTGGCAGCAAGGAAAATAGTCGCAGTGGAAATTTTGAACCTAGTCCCGTCCTTTGGCAACTTCGCTTGGACGATTGCCGCCTTTGTCATAGCCTTGTCGATCATTGTCGCTGTGCATGAATACGGCCATTACATCGTAGGCCGCTGGTCCGGCATCCATGCCGAAGTGTTCAGCCTTGGCTTTGGCCCGGTGCTTTTCTCGCGGGTGGACAAGCGCGGGACGCGGTGGCAATTTGCGCTGGTTCCGTTTGGCGGCTTTGTAAAGTTTCTGGGCGATGCGGATGCGGCATCGGGCAAGGACGGCGAGGTGATTTCTACCCTGTCCGAGGCAGAGCGCCGCCGCACAATGCATGGCGCACCGCTTTGGGCGCGTTCGGCCACGGTGCTGGCGGGCCCGGTGTTCAACTTCATCCTGACCATTCTGATCTATTTCGCCGTGATCCTGCATTTCGGCATCGCAACCGACCGCCCCATGATCGGGGGGGTGAAGCCTTTGCCGAACAATGCCCAGACCTTGCTTGCCGGGGATCAGATTTTGGCGGTGAACGGGGTGCAAACCCCCGATCTGGATAGTTTTATCACCGCCGCACGGGCGCTGGATGCATCCCCGAGCGTCGATTATACCATTGCGCGGGCGGGTGGCACCGTTACCATCGCAGGCCCGTTTCCGTTCCCTGCACTTGTCGGCTCCATAGCGCTTGAATCGGCAGCGCAGGATGCGGGCATTGATGAGGGCGACGTGATCTTGTCCATCGACGGCCAGCCTGTGCAGGCCTTCACCGATCTTGTGGCCTATGTGAAAGACAGCAAGGACAAGCCCTTGTCGCTGGAGATTTGGCGCGCAGAGGGGGAGGGCGGCAGAACGTTTGAAACAACCCTTATCCCGCGGATGACCACGAACCCCTTGCCCGGCGGCGGGTTTGAAGAACGCTTTTTGATCGGTCTGGGCGAAGGGCTGATGTTCACGCCCGAACTTTACACCCCCGGCCCGATTGAAACCCTGCAGCTGAGCGTGGAGCGCACTTGGGGCCTCATCACCACCACCTTTTCGGGCCTTGGCCACATCGTCACCGGGGCAATTTCGTCGTGTAACCTGCGCGGCCCGATTGGAATTGCCAAAACCTCCTCGGCGGCGGCAGCACAAGGTGGTTTGACCTTCATCATGATGATCGCGGCCTTGTCTACGGCGGTGGGGTTGATGAACCTGTTCCCCATTCCGGTGCTGGACGGTGGGCATCTGGTATTTCACGCCTATGAGGCGGTGACGGGTAAGCCACCTTCGGACGGGGCCTTGCGGGTGATGATGGGGATAGGGCTTGCGCTGTTGCTGTCGCTGATGGTGTTTGCCTTGGGCAATGATTTGTTTTGCTGATCTGCTGCGTTAACCTTTGTTAAACAAAGCTTACAATTCGGCGAAACCCGCCCAATTTGCGCCATATTTGCTTGGTATGTTTAATTTAGAAATAACTTCAAACACGGATGATTGCGATGCAAACGGTTATGAACGGATATCAGGGCTTTTCCTTTCTGGTCGGGCTGAACTGGGACCGCCTGTTCAGTGCCGGTACGATCCTTGTGGGGCTAATGGCGGGCGCGTTTTTGGGGCAAGTTATCATCAATCCCTAAGTTGAAGGCTTTTGATGCGAGATATTGCAACAATATACGCCTCTGCCTTTTGACAAGATGATCCAGACCCGCTAGTCAGGGATAAAGAGATCAGAGGTGGGGCAAAACAATGCATATTGCGGAACGGGCATTCTTTACCCGCAACATCTTGCGCAGTACCGGGCGCAATCTTGGGGCGGCTTCGGTTTTTGCAATCCTGTCAATGGCTTCGTTTGTGGCGCCGGACCAAGCTCAGGCGCAAACCTACCGTTTCAACACAGTTCAGGTCGAAGGGAATGAGCGGGTCGATGCCGCGACAATCTTGTCCTTTGCCGGAATCGGGCGGGGAACGGAGGTTAACGCGGGCCAGTTGAACGACGCTTTCCAGCGGATTTCCGATGCCGGCTTGTTCGAGGATGTGCAGATCGTGCCGCAAGGGGGCACGCTGGTGATCCGCGTCAAGGAATTTCCGACGATCAACATCATCAACTTTGAAGGTAATGCGCGCCTGAAAGATGAAATGCTGGCCGGTATTGTGAAGTCCCAGTCCCGCCGCGTGTTCTCCCCGGCGCAGGCCGAGGCTGACGCGGCCGAGATTACCAAAGCCTATCAAGAGGGCGGCCGTTTTGCCGTGACCGTGGACCCGCGCATCATCCGTCGCGCGGGCAACCGGGTGGATTTGGTGTTCGACATCAAGGAAGGCAAAGTGGTGGAGGTGGAGCGGCTGTCTTTCGTCGGCAACCGCGCCTTTACGGACCGCCGCTTGCGACAGATTCTGGCGACCAAACAGGCTGGCATCTTTCGGCGTTTGGTGCAATCGGACACATTCATCGCGGACCGGGTGGAGTTTGACAAGCAATTGCTCAGGGATTTCTACGCAGCACGCGGCTATGTCGATTTTCAGGTGCTGGACGCTGTGGGCGAAGTCACGCGGGAGCGGGACGGGTTTTTCGTCACCTTTACCGTGCGCGAAGGCCAAAGCTTCAAGCTGGGCAATGTGACCACCGTGTCCGAGATCCCGGAGGTGGACGCCGAAGAGTTTCAAAAGGTTTTGAAGCTGCGCCCCGGTATTACCTATTCCCCGACCGTGATTGAAAACAACATCGCGCGGATGGAAAACCTTGCGCTGCGTAAATCGCTGAACTTTGTGCGGATCGAACCGCGCATCACTCGCAACGCGCGCGACCTGACGCTGGATGTGGAATTTGCCATTACCCGCGGCCCGCGGATTTTTGTGGAACGAATTGATATTGAAGGCAATACCACCACGCTGGACGAGGTTATTCGCCGCGAGTTCCGCTCGGCTGAAGGCGACCCCTTTAACCCGCGCGAAGTGCGCCGCGCCGCCGAGCGCATCCGAGCGCTTGGTTTTTTCGCAGATGCCAAAGTGGAAGCCGAACAGGGCAGCGCCGAAGATCAGGTTGTCGTCAATGTCGATGTGGAGGAGCAGCCGACAGGCTCTTTGACCTTTGGGGTCAGCTACGGGGCCGATTCGGGCGTGGGCCTGACCGCAGGGTTTTCAGAGTCTAACTTTTTGGGTCGTGGCCAAACCGTGGGGCTTTCCCTCACCACCGGAACGGATAACAGGGCGGGAAGCCTGACGTTTATTGAGCCCGCTTTTCTGGGGCGTGATCTGGCTTTTTCCTTTAGTGCCAATTATGCCGAGACCAACAACCAGAACTCTTTTTATGATACCCGCATTGGCAGCATCGGCTTTGGCATCGGATTTCCGGTGGGGGAAAACAGCCGCTTGCAATTGAACTACAAGCTGACGGAATCTCGTATCAAGAATGTTAGCCCCACATCTTCGCAGATTTTGCGGGATGAAGCGGCCGTGGGGGGGCAATTCACCTCGGCTGTTGGTTACGCATTTCAGTATGACACGCGCAAAACAGGCTTGAACCCAAATGGCGGTGTCTTGCTGCGCTTCAACCAAGATTTCGCCGGGCTTGGGGGCGATTTGCAATATATCTCCACCACGGGTCTGGCTTTGGCGGAACGGCGCGTGTTGAACGATGATCTGATGCTGCGCGCCGTGCTGGAAGGCGGGATGATCAATATGATCAAAGGCAATTCCCGCGTGACGGAACGCTTTTTCATGAACTCGCAGATTCGGGGCTTTGAAGGCAACGGAATTGGCCCGCGTGATTTGAACGTAGCCAATCAAGACGCGCTTGGCGGCAATATCTTTGCGGTTGCCCGGTTCGAGGCGGAGTTTCCTATTGGTCTGCCTGCGGAATATAATATCAAAGGCGGTGCTTTCTTTGATGTCGGCTCCGTGTGGAGCCTTGATAATGTAAATGGTGGGCCTGCCGGAGCAAACCCTGTCGATGACAGCATGAACCTGCGCGCCTCGGTCGGGGTGTCGCTTTTTTGGGACACGCCGATTGGCCCCTTGCGTTTCAACCTGTCGCGGGCTGTGAAAAAAGAAACCTATGACAAAGACCGAAGCTTTGATTTGACGATTTCGTCGCAGTTTTGATGACCATGCGGCGGGCGGTGGCAACGGCACTTGTTGTTCTGGCAGGCTATGCACCGCTCGCCGCCGCACAAGACGCCAGCGCGCCGACCCCGCCTTTTTCCGCGGCCCAACCCGGCACCGGGTTGGCGGATGTTAACTCGCCCATTCTTGCGTTGGACCAACAGTTTTTGTTCGAAGGCTCGGCCTTTGGTCAGGCGTCCCTGTCGCGGCTGGAGATGGCATCGCGTGACCTTCAGGCCGAAATCCGCAAGATCGAATCCGATCTGGAGATTGAAGAACGGCTGTTGACCGAACGCCGCCAAACGCTTCAGCCCGCTGAATTTCAGCCCTTGGCCGCCGCCTTTGATGAGAAGGTGGAGCAGATCCGCGCGGCATGGGGCGCCAAAGACCGGGAGTTGAAGCGCCAGCGCGATCAGGACCGGCAGACATTTTACGAAACCGCCGTGCCGGTTCTGGCAGAGATGATGCAGGAAATGGGCGCGGTGATGCTGGTGGACAAGGCCAATGTGATCCTGAGCCTTGACCGTGTCGACATCACCCAGATCGCCATTGACCGGCTTGACACCCGGCTGTCCACCCCGCCCGAAATTGCCCCCATCCTGGCCCCCCAAGCCCCGCCAGCCGCCCCCTGATCTTGCGGCTTGGCTTGTTTCCTGTGGGGCGCTTTGGTAGTCACGCAAGATGCAACGACCCGGCCCCTTTGGCCCGGCCCGAAAAGGAACGCACCCATGACTGATGCCGCAGCTTTGCCCACCACGGCCGATATTGCCCTGATCCAGCGCATTTTGCCGCATCGCTATCCGTTCTTGCTGGTGGACCGGGTGCGCGACATCGTGCCGAACCAATCGGCCGTGGGCATTAAATGCGTGACGATGAACGAGCCACAGTTTCAAGGCCATTTCCCCGGCAAACCGGTGTTTCCCGGTGTGCAGATCATCGAGGCGCTGGCGCAGACCTCCGGTATTTTGGTCGGTGTCTCGCTGGATCTGGCCGATAAGAACCTGTTGGTCTATTTCATGGGGATTGATGCCGTGAAATTTCGCCGCATGGTGGTGCCGGGCGACGTGATGGAACTTCATGTCACCGTCAAACGCGGCGGCGGCAAGGTGTGGAAGTTTGAAGGCCGCGCCTTGGTGGACGGCGAATTGTGCGCGCAGGCTGAATTTACCGCCATGATGGACCTGCCAAAGACATGACCGCGCAAATACATCCTTCGGCCATTGTCGACCCCGCCGCCACCCTTGGTGAGGGCTGCAAGATCGGCCCGTTTTGCATCGTCGGCCCGGAAGTGACCCTTGGTGCAGGGGTAGAGTTGAAATCCCACGCCGTGGTGACGGGCTGGACCGATATTGGCGAAGGCACGGTAATTTTCCCTTTCGCCTGCGTGGGCGAGGTGCCGCAAGACCTGAAGTTCAAGGGCGAACGCACGCGCCTGATTGTCGGCGCGCGCTGCCGCATCCGCGAAGGCGCCACGCTGAACACCGGCACTGCGGGGGGCGGTGGTGTGACGCGGTTGGGCGATGATTGCCTGCTGATGACCGGCGCACACATAGGCCATGACGCGCAGGTCGGCAATCGGGTTATTCTGGCCAATCAGGCGGCAATTGCAGGCCATTGCCAGATTGGCGATGACGTCATCATCGGCGGGCTTTCGGGGGTTCACCAGTGGGTGCGCATCGGGCATGGGGCCATCATCGGGGCGGTGACGATGGTCACGAATGATGTGCTGCCGCACGGGCTTGTGCAAGGCCCGCGTGGCGATCTGGACGGGCTGAACCTTGTGGGCCTGAAGCGCCGCGGGGTGGACCGGGCCGAGATTACGGCCCTGCGCGCAGGCTATCAGATGCTGGCGCAGGGCGATGGCACGTTCCTTGACCGCGCCCGCCGCCTGGCCGAGGAATCAGACAGCCCCCATGTGCGCGAGATGACGGATTTCATTCTGTCGGCCACCGACCGTTCGTTCCTCACGCCCAAATGACGCGCACCGCGATCATTGCGGGGGCAGGGGCCCTGCCATCCCTCATCTGCAACGCGATGGCACAGCGCCCACTTGTGGCAGCCCTGCACGGCTCTACGCCCGCAGGCCTTGTGCCGGATCTGCATTTCAGGGTTGAGCGGCTGGTGCCCTTCCTCAACCACCTTATCGATCAAGGCATTACCCGCGTTTGTTTTGCAGGTGCAGTACAGCGCCCGAACCTTGATCCGTCGTTGTTCGACCCGCTCACCGCGCAAATGGTGCCACGGCTTTTGGCCGCAATGCAGGCCGGCGATGATGCCGCCTTGCGCGAAGTTCTAGCAATTTTCGAAGAATTTGATCTGAAAATCGTCTCTGCCACAGATATTGCCCCCGGCCTGACAGCCCCTCCGGGCCTGCTGGCAGGCCAGACCACCGCGCAAGATGCAAATGATGCCACGCGCGCAGCCGCCATCGTGGCCGCTTTGGGGGCGGTGGATGTGGGGCAGGGCGCGGTTGTGCAAGCTGGCCTTTGCCTTGCGGTGGAGACGCTGACAGGCACGGATGCGATGCTGGCGGGGGTTGCCCAAATCCCCCTAGCGCTGCGCCCCAAAACCACAAGGGGGCTCTATTTCAAAGCGCCAAAACCGGGGCAGGACATGCGCATCGACCAACCCACGATTGGGCCGCAAACCCTTGATATGGCAGCAAAAGCGGGGCTTGGCGGGATCGTCTTCCAAGCGGGCGGCGTCATCTTGCTGGAACGCACTGCCCTGATCTTGCAGGCCCAAGCTCTCGGTTTGTTCCTGTGGTCCCGCAGCCCATGAAACTGACCCTGATCGCGGGGGAGCCTTCTGGCGACCGGCTGGGTGCAGCCCTCATGGCGGGCCTCAAAACCCTGGCGCCGGGGGTGCAATTTCACGGCATCGGCGGCCCTTTGATGCAGGCCGAAGGCTTGGTCAGCCTGTTCGCGATGGAGGAACTCTCGGTCATGGGCATCGCCGAGATACTGCCCAAATACCGCGCTCTGAAACGGCGCATCGCGCAAACCGCCGCCGCCACCCTCGCCGAAAACTCAAGCGCCCTCATCACCATCGACAGCCCAGATTTTTGCCTGCGCGTAGCAAAAATCGTCAAATCCGCGCGCCCCACACTTAAAACCATCCATTACGTTGCCCCCTCTGTCTGGGCATGGCGGCCTGGGCGGGCCGCCAAAATGGCGCGCTACATCGATCATGTTCTGGCCTTGCTGCCATTCGAGCCGCCCTTGATGACCGCCCATGGCATGAGCTGCGATTTCGTTGGCCACCCGGTTGTGGCCGAACCCCTTGCACCCAGAACGCCGCAAGCCAACCCGCTCATCCTGGCCCTTCCCGGCTCGCGCAGGGCAGAGGTGAAACGCTTGGCCCCGACCATCGGTGCCACCCTGAGCCTGATCAAAACACAATACCCCGATACCGAAGTCGCCCTGCCAACGGTTCGCGGCGTGGCTGATCTGGTCCAAAACCTCACCCGCACTTGGCCCATCTTGCCGCGTATCATCACGGATCCAGATGAAAAACGTGCAGCTTTCGCCAACGCAACCGTGGCCATCGCCGCCTCCGGCACAGTATCGCTGGAACTGGCAGCAAATGCCTGCCCCATGGTCATCGCCTACAGGTTGCACCCGATCACCCATTGGCTGATGCAGCGCGCGGCCCTGATTGATACGGTAACGCTGGTCAACCTTGTCTCGAACACCCGCGCCATCCCGGAATTTCTCGGCCCCGATTGCCGCGCGGACCTCATCGCAAATGCGGTTTTGCCGCTGATGCAGCCCGGCCCCGCCCGCGCCGTACAACTTAAAGCGATGGACAGCACAATGGACCGGCTTGGCCGCGGCGGTGAAGCCCCGAACCTGCGCGCGGCCCGCTCAATACTGAAAGTTATCGGACCTTGAATGGCGCCCGAACACTCCCAATTTCATCTTAGCAAAAATACCTGCGCCGCAGGCTCCCAACCCCGCCCCGAAACCCTGCCTCAATAGCCGCGCCAAATCCAGCCGCCGCCGAGAACGCGGCTTTTGCCATCATAAAACACACAAGCCTGCCCCGGCGACACACCTTCCTCCGGGCTCAGCAATTCCACTTCGGCCGTGGTGGCCGACAGGGGCCGCAAAATCGCCTCTCGCGGCGCGCGGGTGGACCGGACCTTGACCGAAACTTGCCATTCCGCTTGGGCATCCAAGGGCGCATCCCCCAGCCAGTTGATCTCGCGCAGCGGCACCACACGGGTCAAAAGCGCCTCTTTCGGCCCCACCACAACCCGCTTCAAATCCGCATCCAGCTTGACCACATATAAAGGGTCTTCAAGCCCCCCGATGCCAAGACCTCGCCGCTGGCCGATGGTATAATGGATAACGCCGCGGTGCTGCCCCAGCACGCGGCCGTCCATATCCACAATATCCCCGGGATCGGCAGACCCGGGGCGCAGCTTTTCAATCACCGCCGCATAATCGCCGTTCGGCACAAAACAGATATCCTGACTGTCGGGCTTGTCTGCCACCGTCAGCCCGAATTTTGCCGCCAGCGCCCGGGTTTCCGCCTTGCTTTCCAAATGCCCCAAGGGAAAGCGTAAATAGGCCAATTGCTCGGCGGTGGTGGAGAACAGGAAATAACTTTGATCGCGCGCGTGGTCGGCGGCCATGTGCAACTCCGGCCCTGCATCCCCCATCTTGCGCTGGATGTAATGCCCGGTTGCCATGCAATCGGCATCCAGATCGCGCGCGGTATTCAACAGGTCCTTGAACTTCACCCGTTCATTGCAGCGGATGCAAGGCACAGGCGTGGCACCCGCCAGATAGGCATCGGCAAATTCGTCAATGACCGCCTCGCGAAAGGTGTTTTCATAATCCAGCACATAATGCGGAAAGCCCATGGTTTCCGCCACGCGCCGCGCATCATGAATGTCGCGCCCCGCACAGCAGGCTCCTTTTTTCGCCAGCGCCGCGCCGTGATCATAAAGCTGCAAGGTCACCCCCACCACGTCATACCCCTCAGACGCCAGTTGTGCTGCCACGGCAGAGCTGTCGACCCCCCCCGACATGGCCACCACCACCCGCGTCTGCGCAGGGGGCTTGGCAAAACCAAGAGAGTTTATGGGTTGATCAAGCGACATTTTCACGGCCTTTAAACTGATACGTTGCAATATAGGAAAATGCGACACAGTCTCAACCCCATGTTTCACGCTTGATTAAGCCTCATCCCGCAAATTGGCCCCAGTGAGATGAGGGATGTGTGATGTATCTGAAAAAAGTTGATGGCCCGCGGCAGGTCACTCTTGCCGATGGCACGGTGCTGAGCCGTGCCGATTTGCCCCCTGCCGACACGCGGCGCTGGGTGGCCAGTCGAAAAGCGATTGTTGTCAGGGCCGTAATCCATGGCCTGATCACCGAATCAGAGGCGTTGGTGCGCTATGAACTGTCAGCGGAGGAGTTTGCTCTGTGGTGCGCGGCGGTGGAATCGCATGGCGAAAAAGGGCTGAAAGTGACAGCAATCCAAAAGTATAGACAACTTTAGGTTGTATTTTGTCTGTGAGTTGTCACAGTAACTTTCAATTAACCATTGCGCTGCAAGGTGGTTAACGACAGCGGTTACAGGCGGAGTTTTGAATATGCGAATCCTTTTGGTTGAAGATGATCCCACTACGTCACGTAGTATCGAGTTGATGTTGACCCATGCCAACCTGAACGTGTTCTGCACGGATCTGGGGGAGGAGGGGATCGATCTTGCAAAGCTTTACGATTACGATCTTATTTTGCTCGACATCAACCTGCCGGATATGAGCGGGCATGACGTGCTGCGCCAGTTGCGGATGGCACGGATCGATACACCGATTCTGATCCTATCAGGGGCCGATGACACCGAAAGCAAGCTTAAGGGCTTTGGATTCGGGGCCGACGATTACATGACCAAGCCTTTCCACCGGGAGGAGTTGGTGGCACGGATCCATGCCATTATCCGGCGGTCCAAAGGCCATTCGCAATCGGTCATCAAGACCGGTCAGGTTGCAGTCAATCTGGATGCGAAAACGGTCGATGTTGGCGGCAAGGCGGTGCATCTGACGGGCAAGGAATACCAGATGCTGGAACTTCTCTCGCTGCGCAAAGGCACCACGCTGACGAAAGAAATGTTCTTGAATCATCTTTACGGCGGGATGGATGAGCCGGAATTGAAGATCATCGACGTGTTCATCTGCAAGCTGCGCAAAAAGCTGGCGGAGGCAACGGGCGGTATGAACCATATCGAAACGGTCTGGGG
>Ga0209702_10003740_pt1 | contig 23464 bp, 21 predicted proteins | sample FRY01_FD_187210 | JGI IMG/M metagenome (GOLD analysis project Ga0209702, IMG submission 187210) | Freshwater microbial communities from Lake Fryxell liftoff mats and glacier meltwater in Antarctica - FRY-01 (SPAdes) (version 2) | ecosystem: Environmental > Aquatic > Freshwater > Ice > Glacier... | reverse complement strand
CGAGCGTCTTTTGAATTCGTTCAGGCAACCGCGGATCATGGCGCCAGTGCGGGCGGAGCGACTCGGCGAGTCCCAGGTAGGTCTGGCGTTGGCTGCCGACGAAGCTCATGGCGTCCGACGGAGGTTGGGGGAGCAAGGCATGGCAAGGGGTTCAACGGACTTACCGCCAATCGGGCAAGCCTGGAAGAAACTCCGCCTTGTCGGAGACATCAGAACAGGAGTAGCTCCGGTGGATCGACTTCCGGCGGCTCGAGGCACTGCGGGCCGTCGTGACGACTGTTGTTTACGTAACGGTTGACCGGACGCGATTGCATTCGTTGCGCTGCGAGCGGGGCGGTGAGTCGGCGATAATCCTCGTCGGGCAGGGGGGCGTCGCCCAGCCAGTGGCGCATGGTCTCACTGGTCAGGATCACCGGCATGCGGTGATGGAGAGGAGCCACGAGCTCATTCGGCTCGGTGGTGAGAATCGCATAGGACTCGGGATGATTTTCGGTGGCGGGCTCCCAAATGCCGGCGAAGGCAAAGGGGACTTGATCGCACAAGGTGAACAAGTGAGGCTGCTTGAGCTTTCCTTTGGTCTCCCATTCGTAGAATCCGTTGGCGGGAACGAGGCAGCGGCGAGTGGCCGTCGCGGACTTGAATGCCCCGAGTTGTCGGGCCGTTTCCGCTTTGGCATTCGGGAGCATGCGCTGCGGTGGTGAACGCCGTTCGTAAGACGGAACATAGCCCCACATCATTCCGCGAATCTCCGGTTCTTGATCGGAGGTGGCAACAACCGGCATGGTGTGGGTGAGCGTCACATTGTAGCGCGGACCTAAGTTTCGGTATCCCGAAAGTTTGCGGGAGAGACTCTCGGCGATCGCCTTGATCGCCGCATCGTCTTTATGCAGAGTGTAGCGAACGCACATCGGATTGAAGGTTGCCGCAGGTAGAAGGAGCGGCCAAGCGATTTTCCTCAACTTTCGGGTGAGAGCCGCAGCTAGGCCCGGCCGCCTCCGCCCAGCGAGAGCCGGATCGAAGCGCCATCGAGTTGCCTCGGTTGAAATTCGCTGGTCGCGGCGTCGGCTTGGGCGATCTCAAAATCGGGCGAGGGCGACAAGACGATTTCCGTCTGGAGCTCGCACGCCGAGACCTGCCCCCCGCCGCATGGCGCTTGTTCACCAGCATGAGATCGGTGGGGGATTGCGACGTAGTCGGCTTGAGTTCGCCGAACTCGCCGACGACCATGTCGGTGGCTTGCAAATGATCAAGTCCGACGAGCGCTCCGCCGTGGTCGCGGCGCGCGAACTCGTGCCCCAGTCTACATCTTGGCGGATAGCGATGGACCCCGCGCGATCGGAGAGTCATGAGGGAGCTTGCCCACCGCCAAGATGATTGTGTTGAGCGATGGGATGAGCCGATAGCTCGCGGTGGGTTTGCCTTCGGCGGCGGTGGCGAACCCTTCGTCGAAATCCCCGCTACTGATCCGGTAGTTGTAATCCCAAAGACCTTGGGCCCAGTAAGCGAGGACGGGATTGGCCTGTCAAGGCAGAGCGGATTCGCTGGCCGTGTGAAAGCTGTATGCGGGAAACGGTTGGGCCCGCGATGTCCGATCAAGAGCAGAAACCCCCTGAACCCGATTTGCGCGGCGCCATGACCATGGTGAAGTGAGCCCCGCGATCTAAACTTGATACTCCCGCCGCGAACCTTCGTAACGATAGAAGTAGCCTCAGGCTGCGAGCGGAAATTAGTGATCGTTCTCCAACCTCTGGTGCTAGCGACGACTGGCCCCTCCGTGGCCAATGACGCGATCGCGGACCTCCAATTGGAAGTCTGGCGGCGGCGCGTCAGCAACGCGTCGAGGTCAAGTCCACTCGGGGGGATTCTGCAGGTGCGGTTTAAGGACGCCGATGCTCGGCAAATTGCGGTAGCGTTCGGCGAAATCGAGTCCGTAGCCGACGACAAACTTGTCCGGGATGTTGAAGCCCACCATGTCGGCGTTGAAGTCGACTTCGCGGCGGCCTTTCTTGTCCAACAGCACGCAGACGCGCAGGCTGGCGGGCTTCAGCTTCTTGATCAGGCCCGAGACCAGAGCGAGGGTCTTGCCGGTATCGAGAATATCATCGATCAACAGCACATCGCGCTTGGCGATGTCGAGGGTGAGGCTGTGCACGAGCTGGGGGGTCGCGATGGATTTGGTTTCGTTGCGGTAACTGGAAATCCGAATGCAATCCAAGCGGATCGGGTTTTCGATTTCGCGAATGAGGTCGGCGGTGAAGAGGATCGCGCCGTTAATGATCGAGATGACGGTAAACTCCTCGCGACCGTAAATCTCCCGCAATTCCTTCCCCATCTGTTTGATTCGCCGTTTTATTTGGGCTTCGGTGACGAGCACGCTTTCGAGATCGGGGTGGATGGAGGAAGATTTGGAGGCAGGCATGTCTTGAGGTCAGCCAGACAAAGGAGCTCGCCGGTGGCAATGCGTTACCTCGGGCGATTTGGGTTAATTCCTTTGACTTCATGGGGGGCAAATTCTTCCTTCGGCAGGTCCTCGTGCCCGCATGATATCCATTCGTATTCAGAATCTAACGAAACGTTTTGGGGCGGTTACTGCGCTGCATAACCTCAGCCTGACGATCGATCCCGGAGAATTGTTTTTTCTGCTCGGACCCAGCGGTTGCGGCAAAACGACTCTGCTTCGGAGCATGGCGGGTTTTTACATCCCCGAGGAGGGTTCGATTTTGTTTGGCGACGAAAATGTGACCAAACTTGAGCCACACAAACGCAATACCGGCATGATGTTCCAAAGCTACGCGCTTTGGCCGCACATGACAGTCGCTGAGAACGTAGCCTTCGGTCTCGGTGAGCGCAAGGTGCCCAAGCCCGAGATCACTCGGCGGGTGGGCGAGGCACTCGAATCGGTGCGCATGGGCGAATATGCTGCCCGGAAACCCAACCAACTTTCAGGCGGACAACAACAGCGGGTGGCCTTGGCTCGGGCCTTGGTGATTCGGCCGCGGTGCCTGCTGCTCGATGAACCCCTGTCAAATCTCGATGCGAAACTGCGTTTGGAGATGCGCACGGAGATCCGCCGCGTCTGCAAGGAATTCAAGCTGACGACGGTTTACGTGACCCACGACCAAAAGGAGGCGCTGTCGATTTCTGACCGCATGGCGATTCTCGACCACGGTCACATCCTCCAAGTTGGCACGCCGCGCGAAGTCTACAAGCGTCCGACGAGTAAGACGGTGGCGCACTTCATCGGCGAAACCGATTTCATTGTCGGCAAAATCGCGGGCCTCAGTGGCAAGATGGCGACGGTCGAAACGGCTATCGGTCGATTCGATGGTGTGCTCGGCGACAAGGAGCAACCTCCGGCGGTGGGCGCTGAAGTGACCTTGTCAATTCGCCCGGAGTGCTGGGAGTTGAGCCGAGAACGTCACAGCGAGCGCAACAGCGTCCGCGGCCGCATCGGCAATTTCGTCTATCTCGGAGAAGTGGCGCAATACGAGCTGATCGTGCGCGACACGCCGTTGAAAGTGTTTGAACGCAATCCGCGGTTTGTTGACGGAGCGATGCGAGGCGAGATTTTCGCGGCGGTCGACCCAGAGGATGTTGTGGTGTTGGTGAACTGACCGGGATGTTGAAACGGGCGCTTATTCTTCTGGCTCTGGCTGCGACGATCGCGCTGCCCTTCATGATGCGCCCCCATCGGGAGCGCGCGGCGAAAGCGGACGACACCCTCGTTATTATCACGCCGCACAATGAGGCGATTCGCCACGAGTTCTCCCGCGCGTTTCAAGATTGGTATCTCACTAAGACGGGGCGCACCGTGGCGATCGACTGGCGGGTGATCGGCGGGACGAGCGAGATCGCCCGGTTCCTCGAATCTGAATATGTGTCGTCGTTTCAAAATTACTGGAGCAACAAACTCGGGAGGGATTGGAGTATCGATGTGCAATCCGCGTTTGCCAATCGGCGGCTTGAGGCCGACGCCTCCGCAGTGGCCAAGGAGGCGCGGGCGACTTTTCTCGCTTCCGAGGTCGGCTGTGGGATCGACTTGTTCTTTGGCGGGGGCAGTTACGACTTTATCCGGCAGGCTCAGGCGGGGCGCTTGATTCCGTCGCGGATTTTCAAGACTCATCCTGAGTGGTTTCAAGAGGACACCATCCCCGCGACCTTTGCGGGGGAGCAATATTGGGACGAAGAGGGACGCTGGATCGGCAATGTGCTGAGCAGCTACGGGATTCTTTACAACAAGGACTCGATCAGGCGGCTCGGTGTCGAGCCAGCGCCAACCGAGTGGAAGGATCTCATGAATCCGAAGTTGATCGGTGAGGTGGCGTTGTGCGATCCGACTAAGAGTGGATCAATCGCGAAAGCCTTTGAGAATCTCATCCAGCAGCAGATGCAGATTAGACTCCGGGCGCTTGTCCGCGCGAAGGGTGGGTTGAAAACTAACGCCATCGAAAATCAAGCGGTGAGGGAAGGTTGGGCGGAGGGGATGCGCATCCTTCGGTTTCTCGGCGCGAATGCCCGTTACTTCACCGACTCGTCGCAGAAGCCACCGATCGATGTGTCGCAGGGGAACTCAGCCGCCGGGGTGTGCATCGATTTTTACGGGCGTTATCAGGCGGAAGCAGTGCAGCGGCGGGATGAGTCGGGTCGATTGGTCTACGTGACGCCCCGCGGCGGCACGGTGAGTTCCGTGGATCCCATCGGAATATTGCGGGGGGCGGTCAATTTGGAAGCGGCGGAAGAGTTTATTGAATTCACCCTCTCGATGGAAGGTCAGTTGCTGTGGAATTTTCAAGTGGGCACGCCCGGGGGACCCGAGCGGTTCGCCCTGCGGCGCTTGCCGGTGCGACGCGATTACTATGCGCATAACGAGTGGCGGCAGTATCGATCCGATCCGGACTCCGAGCCTTATGTCGGGGAAGATCCGCTGATCTATGAGCCCGCTTGGACGGGTCGACTGTTTCGCGAAATGGCGTTCGGCATCCGCGTGATGTGTTTGGACACGCACCTCGAACTCGTCGAGGCGTGGAAGGCGATCATCGCGGCGGGAATGCCCCCGGAAGCCATGGCGGTGTTTAACGACACGTCGGTGCTCAGTTACGACCAGATGCTCGGTCCGATCAAAGCGGCGTTGGGAGCGAAGAACAAAGTTGAGGAAGTCCACCTCGCGAATGATTTGGGCGCGAAACTCCGAGCTCAGTATCGGCACGCCGCTGATTTAGCTCGGCAAGGAAAGTAATGGCGCCCGGACGACGGAGGTAGCTCCGCGAGTCGCCGGGCTCAGTTGAACGCTTGGATCTCGGCCGCAAACGCGGCCAAGTCGGGCGCGCGATAAAACGCGGTGCCGGCGACGAAGGTGTCAGCTCCGCTTCCATGGCAAGACCGCGCGTGTTCCAAATTAATTCCGCCGTCGACCTCGAGCCGCCAAGGGTAGGCGTGCTCAACCCGCCATTGATGGAGTTGGGCGAGCTTCTCGAGCATCGCTGGCTGAAAGGACTGCCCGCCAAATCCCGGCTGCACGGTCATCACCAAGACGAGATCGACGCGATCGAGCAGGTGCTCCACGGCTGAGGCGGGGGTGCCGGGATTGAGCACGATACCGCATTGGCAACCGAGTGAACGAATCTTCTCGAGCGTGGCGACGTGGTCGGAGTCGGGTTCGCTATGAATACTGATCAGATCTGCGCCCGCTTTGGCGAAGGCGTCCACGTAACGATGAGGCTCCGATAGCATCAGGTGAGTGTCGAAAAAGAGTTTGCTGCCGGCTCGGCGGAGGGCGGCGAGAGTCTCGGGACCAAAGCTCAAATTGGGCACGAAGTGCCCGTCCATGATGTCGAGGTGGATCCAGCTCAGCCCTACTTTCTCTACGGTGCGCGCGCTTTCCGACAAATGACCGTGGTCGCCGGCGAGGAGAGACGGAGCGAGGATGGGCGAGTGCTGAGGGGAAGTCGCTACCATGTGTCGAGCACGGCGTGCGCCGTCTTTTGGGCGAGGTCTTGGGCGAGGAGTGGCAGGATCTGATACTCGGCTTGCTGTTGTCCTCTGTCGGTAAACACGTCGCGGGTGCTCACGATTGGACGGCTTTCGAAGAGGGGCTGGCCTGTCCGATTGTCAATGAGTGTGGCTTCGGCGGTGAGCGTCACTTGGAATTTACGCGCCAAACCGGTGTCGCCGGGACGCACCGTGGCAACCTCGCGATGATAGTCGCGCACGAGAATCTGCAAAGTTGCCTCAGCCTGTCCCGCGTCGTTGACGAGGGTCACTCGGCCGTCGCGAGCAAAGGCCTCGCGCACGTGGGTGCTGAGGATCGGTTGCGCCTGCGGAAGCAGTGCCCGCATGGTGATCGGCGCGATGTAGAGGGAGCGGAAACTCAGTTGAGCAGACGTGCCGAGGCGATACGACTGGCAACCTGGCAATAAGGCGAGGAGCGCGCAGAGGAGGACGGAAGAAAGACGGGGACCAATCATCACAACGTTGAGCCCGGAGTCTTAAGGAGTCCGTCCATTAAAAGAAGAAAAAGCGCTTCTTCTCTTTGGTTTCTCCTCGGGAGGGAGTCCTGTCTTGGGTGGGCTGATGGGCTGCGGCCTTTGCCTCGACTTGGGCGAGGCGCTCTTTGGCGAGGCTGGCGACGGCCGAGTCGGGATAGACGGTGATGGCCTCATTGTAGAAGACGCGAGCCGCGGTGTAGTTGTCTCGTTTGCGGAAGTAGAAATCGGCCATCTTGATTTTACTCTCGGCGAGGACCGTGCGCATGCCGTCGAGGCCGGTTTCTGCCGAGGCGACATTGGGATCGCCGGGGAACAAGATCATGAAGTCTTGAAAATAGGTGATGGCCTCTTCGGTCGAGGCTTGATCATAATAAGGACCGTCGACGAGGGAAGCGTGGGTCTGTGCGAGCTTGAGGTAGGCGTCGGCCGTCAGGAGGCTAGACGGATAATTGTTAATCATGCGGTCGAGCGCATCGATCGCCTGCAAAGTGTTGTGAAGCCGCTGATGGGCGCGAGCGATGTTCATCAACGCGAGCGGAGAGTAGTCGCTGTAGGGCGCTTCGAGCAGGATAATTTCAAATTGCTGAATACCCTTGGGGCGATCGGGCAAACCGGGCAACCATCCCCAAAAATGTCCGCGGGCGCCGTCAACCAGCGAACTGGCGATGCGGTATTGTTCGCCGATGATTTCGTTGAAACGCTTGCTGTTCGGGTAGCGCAAAATGATGCCCTGGAAGGCGTCGAAGGCCTTGGGGTATTGCTTCCGCGCTAGGTAGACATGGGCGCTGCGGTAAAGGGCTTCCGGCGTGTAGATCGACGTGCCATATTTCTTGATGACCTTGTTGTAGTTTCGCAGGGCCTTGCCGTAGTTGCCATGCTCCTCGGCCCGGCGAGCCGTGTTCATCAGATCGAGGGCCTTGCTGCCTTCGCCGCTGACCAGCCCGGAGAGGGCGCCGCCCTCAATTCGCCACCCCGAGTCGGGATTCCAGATGAGATCGGCCGCCAAGCGGGAAGGGAGGAGGGTTGCGAAAGCGGCGGCGATGAGGCCCAGGAAGAGACGGCGAAGAGTGAAGGAAGACATGTGCAAAAGTTGTTACCAGCGAATCAGGGCGGAACCATAGGTCAAGCCTGCCCCAAACGCGACGAGGAGAGTGATATCGCCCGGCTTGATGCGACCGCTGCGCCGGGCTTCGTCCAACGCGATCGGGACCGAGGCTGCGGAAGTGTTGCCGTAGCGGTCGACGTTGACGAAGAAACGGTCCATGGGGATTGCAAGATACTTCGAGATCGCCTCGATGATGCGAAGATTCGCCTGATGAGGGATCACGAGGTTTATCTGATCAGCATGAAGTTGATGTTGTTCCAAGATATCCCGGGCCGCTTCGTCCATCGCGCGCACGGCGAGTTTGAAGACTTCCTTGCCCTTCATCTTCATGAAGTGATCGCCAGCGGCAATCGATGCGGCGGTCGCCGGTGCGTCGCTGCCGCCCTTGGGGATGCAGAGGAGATCCACGCCTTCGCCGTAAGCGCCGAGTTTAGTGCCGAGGAGGCCGATGTTCGGCACGTCTGAAGCGCCGATAACGACTGCTCCCGCGCCATCACCAAAGAGGACGCAGGTGGTGCGCTCACTCCAATCAACGACCGGCGAAAGACGTTCTGAGCCGATCACTAAGGCCCGCCGGTAGCGCACTGAGGTGATCATGGCGCACGCGGTGTCGAGACCGTAAATAAAGCCAGAACAGGCGGCATTCAGGTCGAAACATGCGGCGTTGGTCGGGATCCCCAGCTTGTGTTGAACGAGGCACGCGGTGGCCGGCAGGGGGAGATCAGGCGTGATCGTGGCGACAACGAGCAGGTCGATGTCCGCCGGGGTCAGCCCAGCATCCTTCAGAGCGGCTTGCGCGGCAAATACGGCCATGTCGGACGTCGATTCACCCTCTCCTGAAATGCGGCGTTCGCGAATGCCGCTGCGGGTGAAAATCCATTCATCGGACGTATCGACCAATTTCGATAGTTCCGCGTTGGTGAGAACTCGTTTGGGGGTGTAGGACCCGGTGCCGAGGATGACGATCGATTGGTTGGCCATGGTGGATGGAAAAGGGAGACGCGCAGATTGGCTAGGAAACACTCGGCTGGGCGAGCAGTTCGTTGACTCGTCGCACGTCAGTCTCGATGCGATAATTGAGGTCGGCTTTGATGATTTCGTTGGCCGCGCGGATCGCGCTGCGAATGGCGTGGCGGTTGCTGGAACCGTGGGCTTTGAGAATGTTTCCGCGCAAACCCAAGAGGGGCGCGCCGCCGTAGCGTTCGGGGTTTACGCGCTCTTTCAGGGCAGTGAAGGCCCCTTTCGATAGGAGCGCGCCGACCTTGCGCAGGGGTGTGGCAGTTAATTCCTCCTTGAGCATGTTGGAGAAAAAATTCACAAGGGACTCCCAACTCTTCAGCATGATGTTGCCCACAAAGCCGTCGCACACGACGACGTCGACGTGTTCGGCAAAAACCTGAAACCCTTCGATCGGGCCGGCGTAATTGATGATCCCGTGGGCCCGTTTGAGCAGCTCGTGAGTCTCGACGGTGAGGGTGTTTCCCTTGCCTTCCTCGGTGCCGATGGTCATCAAACCGACGCGAGGGTTCTGGATTCCCAGCATGACGCTGCAGTAATGACTGCCGAGAACGGCGTTGTGGAGGAGATGCTCGGGCTTGGCCTCGGGGTTGGCTCCGGCGTCGATCAAGATAAAGTGACCATTCTCTCGGGGCACGACCGCGGCGAGCGCGGGCCGGGCGACTCCTTCCATCGTGCGAAGTCGGATCGTGCCGGCAGCCATGAGCGCACCGGTATTGCCGCAACTGACGACGACGCTGGCGTGCCCGTCTTTGACGAGCTCGATCGCCCGAATCATCGAGGAATCCTTCTTTCGCTTGAGCGACGGGAGAGGTTTGTCGTCCATGGTGACGACTTGGGAAGCGTGGTGGATCGCCACGTTAGCCGAATCGTGTAACCCGGCTTGTTGGAGCAGCGGGCGCAGGATTATCTCGTCACCCACGAGGGTGATCGGATTGAGTCTCTGATCTTCGGCGAGGGCCAACTTGACAGCTTCGACTACTCCCGAGGGGCCAAGATCGCCCCCCATGGCATCGACTGCTATCCGCCCGAATTTGCCGGTTGTTGTGACCATCGCGTGGATGGCAGAACGGAGATCTCGGCGATCAGACCTCGACGTCGAGGACCTGACGACCGCGATACATACCGTTCTTTGGATTCACGCAATGTGGCCGAAAGAGGCTGCCATCGGTCGGATCGGTGGCGAATTCTGGTGCCTTGAAGGCGTTGGCCGCACGACGGTTAGCGCTGCGGCGTTTGGACTGCTTACGTTTCGGTTGAGCCATGGGAAGTGATGTTGAGTGGGTCGTGCCGGGATGAAACGGCGTCGGGTGCTGTGAAAAGGTTCAGAGTAAAAGGTCGGTTGGAGGCGCGTCAAGCGATATAACGGCCCGCGACTTACAGATAAAAGTAAGCGGCGATGACCGAGGCGAGGAGGATCCGGTAGACAGCGAAGGCCACCAAGCCATGTCGCGTGAGGAAACCAACCAGAAATTTGACCGCGATTGCGGCTGAAATAGCCGCCACGGCGATGCCGAGAAGCACGTTGGACCAGCCGAAAATCTCGATCATGGCGCCCCCGGACCGCCATCCTTTGAGTAGGGCCGCCCCGCCGAGCACCGGCAATCCGACCAAAAAGCTGAATTCGGCCGCTCTGGCCGGGTTCAATCCGGCCAGATAACCGCCCAAAATCGTCACCATCGAGCGGCTGGTGCCGGGCCAGAGGGCTAGGCATTGGATGAATCCGATCTTGATCGCCTCCGTGGCATAGAGGTCGGCCGGTTCTTTCCGCCCGTCGCTGACGCCCGCGCGACGCCAGCGCCAGCGTTCGACCCAAATCATGAGGATCGACCCTCCAACCAACCCGATAATCACAGTTCCGATCGAAAAAAGGTGTTTTTCGATCATCTTGCTAAAGATCAGGCCGACAACGGCCACTGGCACGAAGGCGCAGACGACATTGCGGAGCAACCGCGCCCCATTGCTGTCGCGCCCCATCAGCCCCCAGAGCATGCTAACAAGGGCTTGACGGTAAAGAAGCACGATGGCGAGAATCGCGCCGATCTGGATCACCACGGTGTAGGTGTCGGCGGCGAGCTTCAGGGTGAGGGGCACGCCTTGGGGATTTTGGGCGGTGGGCGCCTTGTGCCAGAGCGGGTTGCCCGCTTGGTCGGTGAGGGGCACCTCCGATTCGAGACCGAGGACCTGATTGGCGATGATCAGGTGACCAGTCGACGAGATGGGCAAAAATTCGGTGATGCCTTCGACTAAGCCCAAAATGATCGCATCGACCCGGTCCAACTCGGCCACCGGTTGACTTGCGACCGGGATTGGTCCGCTCTCAGCGTAACTAGGGGCGGCGAGGGCGACTGCGGCGAGGAAGAGCAGGAGAATACGCACGGCGCTTTTGCTGAAAGCATTCGCCCAGCGAAGCAAATGTATTTGCTGCTCAACCTTGCGACTGCCTCCTTGGTATCCGTCATGGAGCTTTTATCCGATCTCACCGCGATTCTGCGGCAACGAAACAACTTGGCTTCCGGCCAAGTCGAGACCGCCGCCGAGGCCCTGACTTCGCCGGAAGTGAGTGAAGCTGATAAAATGATGTTCCTGAGCGCGTTGGCCGACAAGGGTGAAACCGAGGGCGAAGTGGCTGCTTTTGCGCAGGCCTTTCGCGCTCGGGCCACCGATCCTGGCGTGCAGGCGTGGGCCGACGAGGCCATCGACGTCGTGGGGACGGGGGGAGACCACTCCGGTGGCTTTAACATTTCTAGCATGGTTGTGCTGACGCTCGCTTGTGCGGGCGTCCCGGCGATGAAGCACGGGAATCGCGGGATCACGTCCAAATGCGGGAGCGCCGACCTGCTCGCGGCCTTGGGAGTCGATTTAGCGGCACCCCCAGAGAAGCTGTCGCAGGCATTGGGCGAGCTCGGTTTCGTGTTTTTCTTTGCGCCTAATTATCACCCTGCCTTCAAACACATCGTGCCCGTGCGAAAAGCGCTCGCGGCGCAGGGCAAGCGCACGGTGTTCAATATTCTAGGGCCGCTGATCAATCCCGGCCGACCCGCGCATGTCTTGCTGGGCTCGTTTTCCGAAGCATGGGTGCCGCGCCTCGCAGGAGCGTTGGCGGTGTTGGGAGCGAAAGCCGGTCTCGCGGTCCACGGCGTGATTGAACCGGGCAAAGGAATCGACGAACTCACGTCCGCGACGACCAATCGCGTGCGCGGATTTGGGCGTCTGGACGACCTCGATACGCAGTGGTCGCCCGAGGATTTAGGCGTGGAGCGGGCGCCTTTCGTCGATCTACTCGGTGGAGACCTTGAGGCGAATTTGGCGATTGTGGAGGCGATCCTCGACGGCAACGGACCGCGCGGCTTGGTCGACACGATTGTGTTGAACGCGGCGGTGGGACTGTGGATTGTGGGCAAAACCGCCTCGATTCAGGAAGGTTTGGGCGACGCTCGCAATCTTCTGATCGGCGGGGCGGTTCGGCGAAAAATCGAACAGACCCGCGAATTCTACTGTTCATGAAGCGGCACTATTTTGGCACTGACGGCGTTCGCGGACCCTACGGTGGTCCGGTCATTAATGAAGAGTTTGCCACCCGACTAGGAGTCGCGGCGGTGGCGTGGCTTCGAGGAGTAGGCGAGCGGCGGAGTTTTGCCAGAGACGGACGAGAAACCTCGGGCGTGGGCCGGATCCTGATCGGTCGGGATACTCGCGGCTCGGGCGCTTCGTTGGAGGCCGCGATTGCGCGGGGCATTCGCGCGGCGGGAGGCGAACCTATTTCGCTCGGCGTGGTGCCCACTCCCGCGGTGGCGCGAACCGCCAAAGAATCCGGTGCGCGGATGGGCGTGGTGATCACGGCCTCGCACAATCCGGCGTCGGACAACGGAATCAAATTTTTCGGCCCGAATGGGGTGAAGCTCACCGACGAGGACGAGGCGATCATCGAGAGCCACTTGGCGGCCCCGGCGACCTCCGGTGAAGGTCAGCTCGTGTCGCTGGATCAGGCGGCGATCGATTATGTGGCTGCGGTTGGGTTGATCTTGCAGCCCAACGCCCTCGCGGGCTGGAAGATTGTGCTCGATACGGCCAACGGCGCCACCTGGATGACCAGTCCGGCGGCTTTGCGCGGCCTAGGCGCTGAGGTCTTGGTCATCGGCGATGCGCCCGACGGCACGAATATCAATGCAGGGGTCGGGAGCGAACATCCGGAAGTGATGGCGGCGAAAGTGATCGCCTCGGGCGCTCGCCTCGGGATCGCCCATGACGGCGACGGCGACCGCTGCGTTCTCTGCGACGAGTTTGGGCAAGTGCTCGATGGCGATGAGATGCTGACGATTCTCGCTACCCATGCGGTGAAGCGGGGGCGATTGCCGAAAAAGACATTGGTGGTCACGGTGCAGAGCAATCTCGGTGTGGATGCGGCGATGACCGCTCTCGGGGGTCGGGTGCTGCGCACGGACGTGGGCGACCGCTACGTGATCGAGCGTATGCTCAAGGAAGGGGCCACGCTCGGAGGCGAATCGAGTGGCCATATCATTTGTGCGGATGTCTCGCTCACGGGCGACGGATTAGCCGCGGCGCTCCAAGTGCTCAAGGTGATGATCGAAACGGAGCAGCCGTTGTCTGAACTGCGTCAGGTTCTGAAGAAATTCCCGCAGGAAACCGGGGCCCTGAAAGTGAGCGCCAAGAAGGAGCTGGTGAGCTGCTCGGCACTCGCGCAGTGCATCGCGGAACTGGAAGCGGAAATGAAAGAGACCGGACGGGTGTTGGTTCGCTTCTCCGGAACCGAGGCGAAATTGCGACTGTTGGTGGAAGCGGCGAGCGAGGAGATTGCCCGGAATGGCTTGGTGAGGTTGGAGGCTGCTGCTCGGGCCGACCTCGACGTCCTCTAGGATTGCACCAAGTCGGTCGCGTTGCTCGACTGTGTTTATGCCAGACACGCCTGTCTCGTCGTTGGATGCTCGCCAGCAGAAGATGCTCGATCACGCTCGGCGCGCATTCGAGCAGGATAACTTCGCTTATGTCGGAACCGCCTGCGCGCAAATCCTCCAGGCCGTGCCGGGATGCCTCAGCGTGCGCAAACTTCAACGGGCCGCCGCGCTCCGGGTTCGGCAAAAGACCGGCCCGCTGCGGCGAATGTTTGCCCGGTTGAAATCGCTGCCCTTCGCCGTCGGTGGCAGCATGGACTCCCCGCAAGCTGCTTTGGCTAAGGCGGAGAAAACCTTGGCGGAGAATCCCGCGAACATTCCGGCCCTGCAGATGCTCGCCGAGGCGGCCCGGGCGCTTGATTGGCCCGAGACGCGGGCCTTCGCGTTGGAGGCAGTGTGCGCGCTGGAGCCCGACCAGCGCACTCACCAGCTTGCTCTCGGTGTCGCTTGGCTGGCTGCCGGTAAACCGGATACTGCCCTCAAAATAGCCGATCGCGTCTTGCGGAAGTCTCCGGTTGACGGCGACGCGCAAACCCTCATGAGGCAAGCCTCGATCGCTCGCACGATCACTCAAGGGCAGTGGGAGGGTGAGGGGAATTACCGCGAGAAACTCAAGGTCGAGACGAGTTCGTCGGAGACTGCGAAAGTGATGGCTTCGCCAGTCAACCCGCCCCCCGACGAGAAGACGGCCCCGCTCGATTCCATTGAATCAGCTCGCGATTTTGTCGGGCGTTACCCGGGCGACCTCGATGCTCGCTTTCGCCTAGCGGAGTTGGCGCTCGCGGCGGGGGAAGTCGATCTGGCCATCGCGCAGTATCAACAGGCGCAGAAGAATCCGAAACTCGCTCTGCGCGCTTCCTTGGGGCTCGCGCGGTGCTTCCGGCGTCGCGGTTTGGATGATCTCGCGATCACTCAACTGCAGGCGGCCAAGCAGTCGCTCGTCGTGATGGATGAGCTCAAGAAGGACGTGGTCTACGAACTGGCGAGCTGTTACGAGGCGAGTGGGCAAAGCGACCTCGCGATGGCCGAGTTTAAAGAGATCTATGTCGAAGACATCGGATTTCGCGACGTCGCCGCGAAGATTAATTCCCACTACCAACGGCCGAAATCTTCGGAGTGAGCCGAGATCACGGCGGACTGATCGTCGTCGACATCGCCGGTTCGCGTACGAGCGGAAGGCTGGCAATTGAGGAGACCGCGAGGTTGTCCCACGAGCCGGACCAAAGTTTGATGGCGTCGTCGGTCTTGATGAAGACCGGTCGGTCAGCCATCGGATAATCTTTGGGCGCGTGCCATCCGCCTTCGACCCAGTCGGGCAAATCCGGCCCGAAGGTCACGCGATCTTTGCGCCCAACAAGATTGAATACGCCTTGCCAAAGGTAGTCGCCAATCGCCCAGTGGGAGCCGCGTTCGATCCACAGACATTGGTCGCCGAGCAGAATCGAGGTGCGTTGATCAGGGGTGAAGAAGACGTCCCAGAAATCGGCGTCGATGCCGTGGCGATGCACGAGATGCCGGAAGTCATGGCTCTGCCAGCCGGTGCTCGGCGCAATATCCACTTCACTTTGCCAGCCGGTGCCCGCAACAAAGAATCCCCGCGGGTGTTGATACCCCGCATAGGTGCGATCGGTGGCCCGAAGAAAATCTTCCAGTTCCGGGTCCGGCCGCAACCGCACGTAGCGCTGGATCCCTTCGAGCGAGTCGCCCATGCCGCCGATGAGCATGGGGCCACGGTTGTGGTGCCATTTGCCCGCGTGAAAATACCAAGTGCGGTGGCAACGCACAAAGCCTCGTTCGTCGATCCAATGAGAGCGGGCTACGTGTCGGCAAAGTCGCGCCGCCTCCTCGAGGTAACGCTCCTCGCCGTAAATCTCCGCTGCGAGCATCAAGGGGCAGATCATCAGTCCGTAATACTCGGAGGGCTCGAGAAGATCTTTGACCCCTTTGATTCGTAGCGTGCCGGCCGAGTCATCATCCGGCATGCCCCGGATATGAAAATGGTGGATCATGAACTCGATGTCTTCGCGCGTGCTGTCGTGCCACTGGCGATCGTCGAAGGCCTGCATGAAGAGCAATTTTCCCCAAATGCGCGCGTAGTCTTGATTGCACACCGCGGAGTCATCTGGACGCCCCGCTTTGCCGTAGGGCAGGCAACCTTCGTTCATGTTGCGGAGGATGGCGTCCCGGATCTGATCGAGCAGGGGCGTCGGGAGCCATTCGCGGGAGCGCAGAGCGGTGAGTCCGAGCGAAAGGTTGGGCACGGCGTTGTGAATCAGCCCGCGCTGGCAAATTTCCCCAGCGTTGAAACCGATGTGCCGATACTGGCCGTCGTCGGCGAACGAGGTGGTTTGAAACTGCACCAACTGTTCCAGCAACTTCTGGGCGCGCGGATCAGGGCGTTGCGCAATGGCTTCGGCGAGTCCGGCGAGGAAGGGCGAGGCCCAGGTGGTGTGACCGGCGGTGAAATCCCCCCAGCGATAAGGATTCGATCCCCACACGGGGTGGTTGTGGAAACCATGGATGGCGCCGTTGAGTTGCACCCACGAGTGAATCCAATTTCCGAGGGCCGCGAGGTTGGGTGTGTCGGTCATGAGAGTGACGAGTCTAACATGCTTTGATTGAAAAACGGGGCGGCGGTTGAGGCAGCGTTGAGTGAACTCAGGGGTGGGAGGTTGCCACCTTCGGGCCCCACCAGTTTTCCGCCAATCCCACGGCCACGGTCATGATGACGCCGCTCCAAAGGAGCCGAGGGATGTCGGTCTGCTCGCCGAAGAAGAGCAACGACACGGCAACACCTACGGGGATTTTCGCGTTGTTCATCACCGCGAGCGTGCCGGTGTTTACGCGGGTGGCGCCGAGATTCCACATGAAGAAACCGATGCCCGACGCGACCACCCCGAGGTAAAGAATCACGCCGAGTTGCGTCATGGAAATATCTAGCGATGTCCAACTCGTGGTGAAGAACGACGCGGCCAAGGTGGTGACGGCAGCTCCAACGTAAAGCAGCGCGAAGACATCGGATTCCTTGGCGTCGGGCACGCGACTGCGCTCCCGCTTCCAGGCCAACTGGCCGGCGGCGAAACAGAGATTGGAGAATTGCATCAGGACGAAACCGATCGCGATGTCACTGCTGGGCGCAGCCCGCCAGAGAATGATCGCTCCGCCCACCAGCGCGAGGGAAGCGGCGAGAAGGTGGCGCCACTCCCAACGTCTCTCGATCGCCGCCGCGAGCAAGGCCACATAGAGCGGCGTGAAAATGGTGAACAGCACGACTTCAAACGCCTGTAGGTAGACGAAGGCGTGCAGGTAGAGCAGATACATCAGCCCAAACTGAATCGCCCCGATCGCGGCAAACCGCCACGCGTGACGACGCGGGACTTTCTTCCATCGCCACAGCGGGAGGAAGACCAGTGCTGCGCACACTAAGCGCAGGGTGGCGACCGCCGAAGGATCAATGCCCGTAAGCTGACCTTTGATGAGCCCGTAAGAAAAGGCCCAGACCAGCGATGTTAGCATGAGCCATCTCATAATTGTAGAATCAGACGCGGAAGATCACGCCGAGTTTCTTGCCGAGCAACAGGCTCATGCCGATGATGGTGACGCCGAGGAAGACCATCGCCCACACGCCGAGAGCGCTCGCGATATACTGACCGTCGCCGAGCAGTTGGAACAGTTCCATGATCGCCTTGGTGATGGGATAGTAAGCCTGTTTCTGCGCGAGAATCAGCGAGTCGGACACTTCGAGCATCGCAAACGCGAAGGCGAGCAAGCCGCCGGCGATCAGGTTGGCGGTGATTAACGGCAGAGTGATTTTAAAGGTAGCTTTGAGGGGCGGACAACCGAGGTTCTGTGCGGCTTCCTCGAGGGTCTCGCTGGTTTGCTGGAACCCGGCGACCGCCGAGCGCACGACGTAGGGCAAGCGCCGGACCGAGTAAGCGATGATCAGCAGCACCGTCGGATCATCGATCGGATTGATGAAGTCGAAAAACTTTCCCTCTTGGGACATGGCGAGGTAGCCGAAGGCCAGCACCAGACCGGGCACGGCGAGCGGGAGCATGGCGAGAAAATCGAGGACCTGCCGCCCGGCGATTTTCGTGCGCACCACGACGTAGGCGATGGCGATGCCGAGGATGACATCAATCACGGTCGAAATACTCGCAAACTTGAGGCTGTTGGCGATGGCGGGAACCGTCAGGTCGTGGCCGAGCGCGATGCTGAAGTTCTCCAAAGTCAGGCTCTGCGGAAGAACGGTGCCATACCAATCTTTCGAGAGCGACACGAGCACGACACCCATGTGGGGCAGGATCGCGATGAAAGTTACTCCGGCAAACATCAGCGTGCACAAGGTCCGCGCGAAGGGCGGAAGCTTGCGCGGCCCACCGGTGCTGGTGGCTTTGGCCATCATGGCGTAACTCGTGCGCCCGAAGAGCCCTTTCCCGATCGCATAGAGCGCGAACGAACTGAACAACATTACTGCGACGAGGGCGTAGGGGAACGGGTTGCCGCCGATGTCTTTTAATCCGTAAAAAATCTGCACCGAGGTGACGCGGGCGTAGTCAAAGACAAGGGGGGTGCCGAGTTCGGTGAACGACCAGATAAAGACAATCGTGCCGCCAGCAAAGAGGCCCGGCATCATTAATGGCAGAGTGATCTTGGCAAACCGGCGAAACCCGGAGCAGCCGAGATTCTCCGCGGCCTCTTCCATCGCCGGGTCGATGTTGGCCAACGCGGCGACCGCATTGAGGTAGATGATGGGATAGAGTGAGAGGGCCTGAATGATCGCGACGCCCCAAAACTGGTTGGCCGCGAACCAATCAAACGTCCACCCCTCGGGCCGAGCGCCGATTGCGATGAGCAGGCTGTTGACCGCGCCGTATTGTCCGAAAATTTGCTTAATGCCGATGGCCCCGACGAAAGGAGGCAGAATCATCGGCACGAGAATCAGGGAGCCGAGAAAGCCCTTGCCGGGAAAAATGAATCGATCGCTAATAAACGCCAAGGGGAGGGCGATGATCAACGTCAAGGAGGTCGTCGCGCAGGCGAGGAGGAACGAGTTTTTCAAGCCGCCGAGGTAAAGCGGATCGCTTAACACTGCGGTGAGGTAGGCGATCGTGAAATGTCCATCGGCATCGATGAAACCTCCCTTGAGAATCTGGATGATCGGCCAGACGAAGAACGCGGCAAAGAAAAGAGCCGTCAGGGCAAAGACGATGCGCGCAAAGGATTTCGACACGGCGGGCAGTGTGGGCGGTTTGACGAAATCCCGGCAAGGCGGAAATGTGGTGGCGGTGAGGGCCGCCGAGCTTTTCAGGTCTTGGGCAGGGACCGTTCGAATGCCGCCAGAGTTTCCGGACTGACATGGTGTTCAATGCCCTCGGCGTCGAGTTCCGCCGTTTTTTCGGAGATGCCGAGGGAGCGGAGGAACGCGACAACCGTGAGGTGCCGCCGCTGGCAAGCGGCGGCCAGCTTGTGACCGGTCTCCGTGAGAAAAATTGCCCGATAGGGGCGGGCAATGACATAGCCTTCACGTTGCAGGCGGGCCACGGTGCGGTTTACGGTTACGTGAGTGACGCCGAGGCGGCGGGAGAGATCCACCACTCGGGCCTCGCCCTGTGAGGCGGTCATGTCGGCAATGGCCTCGACATAATCCTCGGTGATTTCAGTGGCATGTTCGCGGCGCGTAAGCTTGAGGCTCTCGGCTTGGAGCGCCGAGGAGCGCACGGATCTTTTGGGGCTTCGGACGATTTTCTTCACGGGCGAAGCCACTAGAATAAGGAACCACTTGACAAGTCGAGCGAACAATATGTAGCTCGTGCTACATTATGTATAAGCGCATACGAATCCGATTTTGGACATTACTGCTCGCCCCATGCTTTGGGGTCGGGGGTTTATCACTGGAAGGAGCCGAAGGGAGGGACCAGAGCGGCTATACTTGGGCGAATCCGGTTCCTTCTGAAATGCTGCGGGAAATGACGACCGACCGGCCGGACGCGACCGAAAGCCCGTTCACGGTCGATCCCGGTCACGTTCAGTTGGAAATGGATTTTGGCAATTTTTCCCGTGACCGAGAAGCGGGCGTAAAAGTGACCGAATGGGAAACGTTACCTTTCAATCTGCGGTTTGGCATGAGCGAAAACTTTGAGGCGGGAATATTTGTTGCGCCCTATCACCGCACCGTGGAGACGGCGGCGGGAGTGCGCACGACGGCGGCGGGATTTGGAGACATCGGCCTGCGCGCTAAATGGAACGTCACCGGCAATGAGGGAGCGGACTTTGCATGGGGACTGATGGCCGACTTGAAGCTGCCGACGGCGGCGACAGGTCTGGGTAACGGACACTGGGAGGGCGCGCTCACGTTGCCGACTGCATTCGAACTTGGCGGCGGGTGGGGCGGCGGAGCGATGACGTCACTTGGATTGGTTTTTGATGATGCCGACCGCCGCCGTGCGGTCTGGGTCAACACCTTCACCGTCGGGCACGATCTGACGGACAATGTGGGAGGCTTTCTTGAAGTGACATCGGAAGTCGGCGTCGGATCGCACGTCGCGACTTTTAACGTGGGGCTCACTTTCAGCCTGGACGCCAACACGCAGTTTGACTGTGGCGTTAACCTCGGAATCAGCCGGTCAGCACCGGATGTCGTCGGTTTCGCCGGAATCTCGCGCCGATATTAATTTTAAAAATGAAATCACTCAAAACCATCCTCGTTTGGACACTGCTTATCGCAGCGCTCGCCCCAGCCGACAGTTTCGGGGCCAAAAAGCGAATTGTGACGACCTTTACGATCATTCAGGATATGGCGCAAAACGTCGCGGGCGACGCGGCCATCGTCGAATCCATCACGAAGCCCGGGGCGGAAATTCACGGTTACGAACCAACGCCGCAGGACATCGTGAAGGCGCAGAAAGCGGATTTGGTGCTGTGGAATGGCCTGAACCTCGAACGTTGGTTCGAGCGCTTCTTCGGCAATCTTCGCGATGTGCCCCGCGCGGTGCTGACCGAGGGCATCGAGCCGATTGGAATTGAGGAAGGGCCTTACGTGGGGAAGCCCAACCCACACAGCTGGATGTCACCGAGGAATGCTTTGATCTATGTTGAAAACATCCGCCGCGCACTGGTCGAACTCGATCCGGCCAATGCCGCGACCTACAACGCCAACGCCAGCGCCTACGCCGCCAAGTTCAGCGCGATTGAGGAATCTGTTCGCACCGAACTGGAAAAGATCCCCGCGGATCAGCGCTGGCTGGTGACGAGCGAAGGGGCGTTTCCCTATCTCGCGAGGAACTTTGGTATGAAGGAGCTGTTTCTCTGGGCGGTTAACGCCGACCAGCAGGGCACGCCGCAGCAGGTGCGGAAGGTGATCGACGGCGTGCGAGAGAACAACATCCCGGTTATTTTCAGCGAGAGCACCGTGAGTGACAAACCGGCCCGGCAGGTCGCCAAGGAGACCGGCATTCGCTATGGAGGTGTGCTTTACGTGGACTCATTGACGGACGAGAACGGTCCGGCGCCCACTTTCCTGCGCTTGATGGAATACAACGCCCAGACTATTGTGCGCGGTTTTATGAAACCATGAACACCATCGCCAAGCCCATTGATGTGAGCATCACCGACGTGACGGTCAGTTATCCCAACGGGAATGTGGCCCTGCGTGACATGACATTTCGCCTAGAGGGCGGTTCGATCTGCGCGCTCGTGGGGGTCAACGGCAGCGGCAAGTCCACGCTGTTCAAGGCAATCATGGGTTTTGTGAAACCGACCCGGGGCGGAGTGCTGATCGGTGGACTCCCGGTGCAGGCCGCGTTGAAAAAAAATCTCGTCGCTTACGTCCCACAGTCTGAGGAGGTGGACTGGACTTTTCCGGTGAGTGTGTGGGATGTCGTGCTGATGGGCCGCTACGGTTACATGGGCCTGCTGCGGATTCCACGGGCGGAGGATCGCCGGGTCGCGGAGGAGAGCCTGACCCGCGTGGACATGCTGGAATTTCGCGACCGCCAGATCGGCGAACTGTCGGGCGGCCAGAAGAAACGGGTTTTTCTGGCCCGCGCCCTAGCGCAGCAGAGTCGCGTGATTCTGCTCGACGAGCCGTTCACCGGGGTCGATGTGAAGACGGAGCTGACGATCATCGAGCTGCTGCGCTCGCTCCGTGAGGAGGGCCACCTGATGCTCGTCTCCACGCACAATCTGGGGTCGGTGCCGGAGTTTTGCGACCAGGTGGTGCTTATCAATCGCACGGTGCTCGCGGTGGGGCCCACCGAAGAGGTGTTTACGCAGGAGAATCTTGTGCAGGCCTTCGGCGGGGTGCTGCGCCATTTTCATTTCGACGAATCCACCGTGCAGAAACACGACGGCAAGGCGGTCACCCTGCTCACGGACGACGAACGGCCGCTGGTCTTCGGCAAAGGCGGCCATTTGGAATACAGCCGACGCGAGGGCAAGGAGTCCGTGGTCGAGCGGCGTGCCGAGGAGGACGACGACCAGTGATCGAGACTCTCCTGACACCGCTGCACTACGACTACATGCTGAAGGCCATTTTCGTGAGCGGCCTGATCGGCGGGGTGTGCGCGTTTCTCTCGTGCTTCATCACGCTCAAAGGCTGGTCGTTGATGGGCGACGCGCTTTCGCACTCCGTGGTGCCGGGCGTCGCCATCGCCTATGCGCTGGGCTGGCCGTTTGCGGCCGGCGCCTTTGGCACGGGATTGCTTGCAGCCGTGGGCATGGCTTTCGTCAAGGCCAAGACCCGGTTGCGCGAGGACGCGGTGATCGGCATCGTGTTCACGGCGTTTTTCGCGCTCGGGCTCTTTATGATTTCGCTGAATCCGAGCAGCGTGAACCTACGCACCATTGTATTCGGAAATATGCTGGGCATTTCCACCCCTGATGTCTGGCAGATGGTGATCATCTCGGCCGTCACGCTGGGAGTTCTTGCCGTGAAGTGGCGGGATCTGCTCCTGTTTTGCTTTGATGCTAATCAGGCGAGGGCGATGGGTCTCAACGTGACGGGGCTGCACTACACGCTGCTCACGCTGCTTTCCGCGACGGCGGTGGCCGCGCTGCAAACGGTCGGGGCCTGCCTAGTGGTGGCGATGCTAGTGACTCCCGGCGCGACCGCTTACCTGCTGACGGATCGTTTTGGAAAGATGATCGTGATCGCCTCGTCGCTGGGCGTCGGCACATCGCTGGTTGGGGCGTATGCGAGCTACTTTTTTGACGGCTCGACTGGCGGGTGCATCGTCACGCTTCAGACACTGCTTTTCCTGCTGGCCTTCATATTTGCACCCAAGCACGGCATCCGGGCCAGACGCCGTGCGGCGGCGGCGGCAATCTGACCATGGAACACCTGCTCGAACCTTTTCGCTACGACTTCATGGTGGATGCCATGATTGTCGGCTCGGCCGTCGGCGCGGTCTGTGCTGTGCTCTCGTGTTATCTGGTGCTCAAGGGCTGGTCGCTAATGGGGGACGCCATTTCGCATGCGGTGCTGCCGGGTATCGTGATTGCCTACGCCATCGGCCTGCCGCTGGCGGTGGGGGCTTTCCTGTCGGGACTGCTGTGCGCGGTCAGCACGGGTTACATCAAGGCGAATAGCCGGGTGAAGGAGGACACTGTGATGGGAGTTGTTTTCACCGGGCTCTTTGCCTTTGGACTGGTGCTATTCACGAAGGTCAAAAGCGACCTGCATCTCGATCACATCCTCTTTGGCAACATTCTTGGACTGGAGCCGGGCGATTTGCGAAACACTCTGATTGTCAGTGGAATCGTGATCGTGACGATCCTCGTGCTGCGCCGGGATCTCCTGCTGTTCTGTTTCGATCCCGCGCAGGCGCGGGCCATCGGGCTGCGCACGAAGCTGCTCTACTACTTGCTGCTTTCGTTGCTGGCCCTGACAATCGTCATTTCGCTGAAGGCCGTGGGCATTATTTTGGTGATCGCGATGTTGATTG
>Ga0209702_10003735_pt1 | contig 23475 bp, 23 predicted proteins | sample FRY01_FD_187210 | JGI IMG/M metagenome (GOLD analysis project Ga0209702, IMG submission 187210) | Freshwater microbial communities from Lake Fryxell liftoff mats and glacier meltwater in Antarctica - FRY-01 (SPAdes) (version 2) | ecosystem: Environmental > Aquatic > Freshwater > Ice > Glacier... | reverse complement strand
TCGGTGGCGGTGCCGATGAAGAAGCGATAAGGGTAGTTAAAGAAAGTCCGAAATGGAAACCAGGTATATTAAAAGGAGAACCAGTAAATGTAGCCTATACTATGCCAATTTTCTTTCAACTTGAAACGAAAGTTCCTGAGGAAAAAACAAACTAGGATGATTTGGATGTTCCTAGGGTCGGTGTTTCCTGTGGTCGGTGTTCTCACCGACCACATTACAGTTGCTTGGTGAAAACACCAACCAAAGGAGAAATTACATCGCAGACAAAGTCAACAAACAACCCTTAACTCATATCAGCCTATCCTTTATCACTAATGTTCCTGCGATCTTATCATGCAGGCATTGCTGCTTCTTATCGAAAAAACCCATCATATATCCAAAACCGAAGGTTGCCGTACTGATAATTTTGGATAAATTTCTGATCAGCGAGCGGCCGAAAGCAATGGGTGCCCCCTTCTCATCAGATACTTTAAGTCCCATTACTATTTTACCCCAGGTTCCTTGTCTTAGAGAGGCCTCCATTATGATACTATAAATAATTTTCGATATAGGGATAATCGCCAGTCCGGCAAGAGAAACGATGATACGCAATTGCTTCTCATCAATAAAAAGTACTACAATTATAGCAATAACACAATAAATGGTAAAAATAATAAAGTAGTCAATGATTACTGCAAGAAGGCGTACATCCAAGGAAGCAAAATACTGCGGCTCTCTAACGTGGCCTTTGATCCCAAGAAATAAACAGAGCTCAGGAACATCATGAGCTTCTTTGTAGTCGTCCATATCCTCTGTTTTCACAAAGGTGCCCGGCTTAATCTTAAGTGCTTTTAACTGCTCGGGTGAATGAGGGCCGGTCGGTTTTCCGTTAACAACTACAATATAATCCTTCATATCTTTCATGGAAATTACAGGCACCCTGAATAAATTTCAGAATGCCTGCAGCTTTATATCCATCAAATATATTTAATACTTTTTAACTTCAAATGAAGAGAGAGCGCCTTTCAAACTGATATTAATCTTATTTGGGGCAGTACTGTAATTACTGGTTTCATAGGTCCCATCAGATTGTTTGATAAAACCAATAAAATCTTTGGAAGATAGACCACTGTCAACCACGATGCGACATCCAGAACTTTCAGGAACTTCAATCTCAACGTTCGCCACACCGGTTTCGACTGCAACCTCAGCCAATGGTAATTGAGAACCCAACTTTGCCTCAAAGGAAGCTGCACCTCCTTCAAAAACTAGCTTTTTTACTTTATAATCACTCAGATCAAAAATCGCTTCACCGGCTCCCATTTCAATTTTTATATCCCAAACAGGCTTATTGTTCATTTGAATAAGAGTCTTGTTATTCTCCATTTTATCCAGACTCCAGCTTTGCTTTCCGTCGCGCATCCTGAAATTCAGTACCTCAGTAGAATCAATCACCGTCTTATTCAGTGTAAATTTTCCAAATTGCTGCTTTATACTAGCTTCAAACAGATTAGAAGTGGTACTAGTAAGCCTAAAACTAGTGGCTCCTCCCTGAATATTCAAACGGGCATTTTTATATCCGTCATAAGTTTCAGTAAAGGTGGTGCCGGCATCCCAGTTATTTTGATCCTTATCCGTTTCCTTTTTAAAATTTAGCCAACCTCTTCCACTTTCAGGACGTGTACCTTGATACGCAATCAATGCCAAAGTAAGAATAGTGATAGCACCAATCATATAAGGCGCAGCAGCATTATTTCCAAACCTGCTGAGGAGCATATTCGCACCAATCAGGATAAATAATACGGGCCAGAATCTCCAGACTGAACTCCAGTAAAACTCAATCAGGTTAAAGTTTTCTAAAAGGAAAATACTCCCTGTAAAGATGAGGATCAAACCCCATACTATTTTTTCGGTTTTCATGATAGTTTAGTTTTGCTTTTGATCAGTACTTTTATTTAGATCTTCTGCAGATTCTACAGATTCTGTTGCGTTCACAGTCGTCTCTGTACCTGCGGTAGAATTTTGAGTAAAGTCTTGATTTTGAGCCCAATCACCATTCCAAGGTTCCTTTTTCTTCGAGTTTGCAATTGTGTATAGCCCCATGGCTATTAATATGAGCGGCCATAAATTATGGAACTCTACCCAATGAGGAATAAGATCAAACTCATTTAGGAGAAAAAATGATCCGAAAAATATAAAGATCGAACCGGCAATCAAACGACCTTTACCATTTCCTTTTCTCTTTTGCGAAAAAGAAGGATTTATTAGATTGTTAGGTTCATTCACTTTATAGTCAACATTAAATTGACCATATACAGGCAGGCAAGGTCTTTTAGGAACTGCAATCCAGAGCACAATATAGGCCAATATACCTGAAGCACCTGCAATAACAGCTATTACAAAAGCGATCCTGATCCAGGTTACATCAACATCGAAGTATTCTGCTAGACCGGTACATACACCTGCAATCATTTGGTCCTGCTCGATGCGTTGAAGTTTCTTTTCCATTTCCTTAATTTTATTAGTTTGCTAGTTTATGTCAATTATTCTTTTTCCATAATTGATAGATCAAAACTAAGTCATCAATCCCATCTTCTAAATACAAAATAGGTAGGTTATATTAAGTTCTCGGTAAAGCACATTAATTTATCGGTAAAAGAAGATGAAAAATATAACTATCAAACTTTCCCATGAAGTGGCCTGATTATGATTTCATCAATATTAGCACCGGAACTCATCTGTAGGCAGTTTATAATTGATTTAGCAATATCCTCTGATAAAATAAACCAATCTGCCGGAAGGTTCGTCCCGGCCCATGAATCTGTCAAAGTGGATCCCGGTAAAACAGCAGTTACTTTTATTCCTGAAGGCCTTAATTCTTCCCTCAGAGCCTTTGTGAGACCAAACAATGCGATTTTACTGATACTGTATGAGCCTGCTCTAATTACAGGATCCAAACTTGCAATAGAGCAAATATTTATAATATGCCCTTTAGTCCTTTCAATCATTTTGGCTGCAAAAAACTTACTTAAAAAATGAGGGGCAAATACATTGACCTTCATTTGTCGCTGCAGGCTGTTTTCCTCTTCCTCCATAAGTTCTGATGGAATATATAAACCCGCATTATTAATCAGCACATCTATATTGCCTAAGTTACTTTCAGCGAATTCAGCGAATTCCCTTAGATCTGAACTTTCTTCCATATCCGCCCGCATTCCAAAAAAGAGGAGATGGGGATAGGTTTTCCTAAGTTCATCAAGTAGGGCATGTACCTGCTTCCCATCTCTGGCACAAAATATGATATTATAATTATTAGCCGCGAGTTCCATAACAATGGCTCTGCCCATTCCCTTTGTTGCACCGGTTACAATTGCATTCATGGATTAAAATTAACAAAATCAATGATGGAGTAGGATTTAATTTAAGGCATAATCTCATTTGATTACCTTCGTCTAATTAATCTTCTGTTTCCGGCTTGATAATTTTATATTAATATTGTATAAAAAGTAAAAACAAATAATTTTCATATGATATTTCACCCATTAGGTAAATATATATTATTGTTAAAAGCAGTTTTCCGCCGACCAGAGAAATGGAACATTTACCGAAAGGAAATCTTCCATGAAATGGTGTCCATTGGTGTAGGCTCTTTGGGCATCATCGCAATCATTTCTGTGTTTTTAGGTGCTGTGACTACTGTTCAGACTGCATTTCAGCTTGTAAGCGATTTTATTCCAAAATCTGTAATCGGTATGATCCTTAGGGATTCTTCAATCTTAGAATTAAGTCCAACCATATCTGCCGTAGTACTTGCTGGCAAGGTTGGATCGAGCGTGGCCTCACAAATAGGCACAATGCGGGTAACTGAGCAGATTGATGCGCTTGAAATAATGGGAATAAATTCGCCGGGATACCTCATATTACCCAAGATCATTGCCGCAGTTACAACAATCCCTTTACTGGTAATCATATCGATTGGTTTAAGTATAACCGGAGGATTTTTTGCCGGTACGGCATCAGGAGCTGTTACCCAACAGGATTTTATAACCGGACTCACCACAGATTTCAATTCTTTTACACTTATCGTATGCATGGTTAAGGCAGTAATCTTTGCATTTATAATCATTTCAGTATCAGCCTATCAGGGATTTTACACTAAAGGAGGGGCACTTGAGGTAGGACAATCGAGTACCAAAGCAGTAGTAATCAGCTGTATTGCCATTCTATCTTCTGACTATGTTATCGCACAGTTATTGTTATGATAGAGATTAAAAACATCCATAAAACATTTGGTGATAACCATGTTCTGCAAGGAATTTCTGCAGAATTTGCAGAAGGAAAATGTAATTTGATTATTGGAGGATCAGGCTCAGGTAAAACCACTTTACTGAAATGTATGGTAGGTCTGCATGAACCTGAAGAAGGCTCTGTGATTTATGATGGTCGCGATTTTACACGAATGAATTTTGCAACAAGAATTGAAATTCGTACCGAAATCGGGATGCTTTTTCAGGGATCTGCATTATTCGACTCCATGAATGTGGAAGATAACATCATTTTTCCGATCAATATGTTCACCCACCAAAGCCATAAAGAAAAACTTGACCGTGCTAATTTCTGCCTAGAAAGAGTGAATCTTGCAGGAAAGAATAAATTATTTCCTGCTGAGCTTTCAGGCGGAATGAAAAAAAGAGTAGGAATTGCCAGAGCTATCGCAATGAATCCCAAATATCTATTTGTAGATGAACCCAATTCCGGACTTGATCCTAAAACAGCTATTGTGATTGATGAACTAATTCAGGAAATCACTTCAGAATATAACACAACAACTGTTGTAGTTACCCATGACATGAATTCGGTGATGGGTATTGGAGAGAACATTATCTTCCTCCATGAAGGAAAAAAATGGTGGGAAGGTACAAATAAGGATATCTCCTCAACAGATAACAACGAATTGAACGAATTTGTTTTTGCCAGTAAATTTATGCAGGCATTACAGAAAAAATAAAGAATACATTAGCTACCCAAATTGGATGGGTAAAATAGTATAAGAATGATTCAACTATTAAGTCCGCAAAACTGGAAAGATTACGAACTGATTGATTGCGGTAATTTTGAAAAACTGGAGCGCTTTGGAAATGTAATTCTCATTCGCCCGGAACCACAGGCTGTATGGGGGAAGATGTATCCTGAGAGCGAATGGACTAAACAACATCATATTCGGTTTAAAGGACGTTCTGCAACTTCAGGAGAGTGGATTAAAAAAGATCCGAAAACACCGGACCGATGGCATATCAGTTATAAAAACGAGGATATTAAGCTTCAGTTCAGATTGGCACTCACTTCTTTTAAGCATTTAGGGATATTCCCTGAACAGGCCGTCAATTGGGATTACATCATCAAGAACGTTAAGAACTTCAAAACTGAACAGCCAAAAGTATTGAACCTCTTCGCTTATACCGGCGGTGCTTCACTAGCTGCAAGGGCTGCTGGTGCTGAAACGACACATGTGGACTCGATTAAACAGGTGGTAAGCTGGGCTAATGAAAATCAAATTCTTTCCGGACTAGAAAATATTCGCTGGACAGTTGAAGATGCCTTGAAATTTGTAAAACGTGAAGTTAAAAGAGGTCGGAAGTATAATGGAATCATTTTGGACCCTCCGGCTTACGGACACGGTCCCAATGGAGAAAAATGGAAATTGGAAGATAATATCAAAGAAATGATGAATGATGTGGTAAAGTTATTGGATGATGATGAACATTTTCTTATTCTGAATACTTACTCTCTTGGATTTTCATCAGTGATTGTTGAAAACCTTATTCTTTATTCTTTTCCGAAAGCTCAAAACCTAGAAACAGGTGAACTTTATCTTCAGGCAAGCTCGGGTTATAAATTACCACTGGGAGTATTCGGTAAATTTTGTAAATATTAAGATAAAATTATTTGTGTTTGAAATAATCATGCATTAATTGAACTCTTGGTAATTAAAATAAGGATTATTGTTAAAGTATAAAAAAAACTAAATAATAATTTCAATATTAGTAAATTAAGCATTATCTATATATTAACATCTCAAAACAATATACATACAGAATCTATGAAAACCGGAAAACTAATCATTAACAGTCTTTCAATATTATTCCTCGTAATTTTTTTCACAAATTGCAGTGAATCAAAAAGTAAGACAGATACAAAATCTGCCCTAAATACTAAGTCAAAAGCTGTTCCGAAAGGTGAAGAATTATCCGAAGATGAATCAGCAGCCGAAAAAGTTGAATATGTGCCAACTGACACTGCTCTCTATAATAAAAAGCTCAAGGAATTAGCCAATGGAGATACTACAGGGAAATGGCCGGTTAAAAAACAGCCCTATCCGCTTCCCGGTGCTATACTTCCCTATAAAAGAGTAGTAACCTATTACGGAAACCTCTACTCCAAAAAGATGGGTGCTTTAGGTGAATATCCTCCGAAAGAAATGCTGAGAATGCTATATGCTGAGGTTGCAAAATGGGAAAAGATTGATCCGAAAACACCGGTACAACCTGCCCTGCATTATATTGCGGTAGTTGCTGCCGGTGATCCCGGAAAGGATGGCAAATACAGAAACCGTATGCCTGATAAGCAAATCGATTCTGCGCTGACCATTTCAAGAATGAAGAAAGACATGATTGTTTTCCTTGACATACAGGTAGCATTAAGTACCATCAGGGAAGAACTTCCACGTCTTGAAAAATATTTAAAAATGCCAAATGTGCACTTGGGAATTGATCCGGAATTTTCAATGAAAGGAGGAATTTTGCCAGGCAAAAAGATAGGTACTTATGATGCTTCAGAAATCAATTATGCATCTGATTATCTGGCCAAATTGGTGAGAACCCACAATCTTCCTCCAAAAATTTTTGTGATACACCGCTTCACCAAAAAAATGGTCACAAATTATCAGAGTATCAAATTGAGACCTGAAACACAAATCGTTATGCACATGGATGGATGGGGTGAACCAGAATTAAAGCGAGGTACTCACCGTCACTTTATTTATTCTGAACCGGTACAGTTTACAGGATTTAAGATATTCTATAAAAATGACCTGAAAAAAGCCCCGAATCGTTTAATGACTCCTGAAGACCTTATGAAACTGAAACCACAACCAAGCTATATTCAGTATCAGTAAAAACAAATATCCCAATAGATAAAAGAGGGTTTTGCCCTTTTTTATTCTTTACAGGGCAATTATAATTCTCACAAAATAAATTCTCACATTTAGTGAATATGGAACAGGCAATTTTTGGCGGTGGATGCTTTTGGTGCACAGAAGCAGTATTTCAAAATTTAAAAGGAGTTACTAAGGTAGTATCGGGTTACATGGGAGGGCATAAGCCAAATCCGAGTTACGAAGATATCTGCAATGGGGATACAGGTCATGCAGAAATCATCCGCATCGAATTTAATCCGCAAGAGATTTCATTCGAAGACCTTTTACTGGTATTCTTCAAAACTCATGATCCTACTACCCTAAATATGCAGGGAAATGATGTTGGCAATCAATACCGTTCGGTAGTATTCTACGAGAATCAAGAGCAGAAGCTTGCTTCTGAAAATATGATTGATCAATTGGAAAAAGAAATAGTATTTGAACGACCAATCGTTACAGAAGTAACACCAATATCTATATTCTATTCAGCTGAGGACTATCATCAAGACTATTATAACAATAATGCAAATAAGGGCTATTGTGTTCATGTTATCCAGCCAAAGCTGCATAAATTTATTAGGGAATTCAGGGATAAATTAAAATAAGGCAATATAAGGCTGACAGGGTTCTGAATAGGGCTGAAAGGGTTTTGAACCCTGTCAGCCTTATTTAGAATAAGCCCAGTTGCCCTTTATCATCTATATCCAAATCCTCTGGATTGGTAATTTCAAAATCGATTTTCTTTGCCGGCTTAATTTCTTCCTTTTGAGGTTTTTCAGAAAAGTTTGGAATCTCCTCTTCGTCAGTCAATTCTTCCTCAGCAATATCTTCTTTGTTCCCTTCGCCACTTTGCATTTCTGGTGAAGATTCAGTTTCTGGTAACGGTGTTTCAGCTAATGTTTCAAAACTCTCATCCTGTTCTTCTTCAGTTTCAATGTCTTTAGCTTGGGAAGAAACCGAGGTGGCGTTGTGAACTCCAGACTCATCAGATGCATCCTCAACTGCTTCAGATTCCTGAGTCAAAATTTCTTTATCTTCCTCCTCAACGGCTGAATGTATAAATTGGATTTCTTTCACTTCATGAGCACTCAGCCTGTTCCCCATGGCCTTCATTCCCTTTATTTCAATAGCTTCACTAAGATCGATTTCAGATTCTTCCGTGATTTTGGTTTTACCTTTCAACACCTCCATTTTGATCTTAGGTTTCATATGACCAGAGATCAGAATCAGCTTCGATCCCGGCTCTTCGTTAATTACATTAGTCTTCTTGCCAATGGAAACACTTTCAAAAACAAAACGCTTAAGATAATGAGCTCCTGATTTACCTTCAAGATAGATCAAGGAGAATACTTTTCCAGGATTGAACTTTTCTATCAGCAGGAGACGATCGTCAAAATGATTACTCAGATCAAAACTACTCAGTTCATAGACAGCCTGTGAATTCAGCGTTAAAATTCTGTCATCACCATCAAATTCACCCAGATATTTACCTCGCCCATCTACATTCAGGCGCTTCAGGATGTCATCATACCATATCTTCCGTCCTGATAAGGTGGAGATCCCCTTGCTCTTCAGTACCACTTTCTTTACAGGGTATTTCGTTGCGATATTGCCCATGGAGCTTCTGCCTTTAATCACCTGATCAGCAAAGTCAATATCGAATTGCAGTTTCTTAAGTTTTGAATGAGGCTTTAGCTGTACATTAATAATTTCAGCTTCACCATTCGGATTTGCTGTAAAATATAACACTTTTGACCCCTTACCACCCTTGGTCAGGTCATACTCCTTATCACGTGTGACACCAAGTACCGAAAAACGTTTAATATAGGCCGTACCACTTTCCCCATCCCTGTAAATTAGGTTATAAACTGTACGCTCGTCATTCTTTTTAAAAACCTGAGCATGTACTATTCCCTTACCTGCAAAGGTTTTTTCGGCTACCTTTGAAACATTAAACTTACCGTCCTCTTTAAAAACAATCACCTCATCCAGATCAGAGCAATCACATACAAATTCATCTTTGCGAAGTCCAGTTCCAATGAAGCCATCTTCTCGGTTAATATACAACTTTACATTAGCCAGGGCAACTTTTGAAGCCTCCACTCTGTCAAAAGCTCGGATCTCTGTCTTTCGCTCTCTACCAGCACTATATTTACTTTTTAACTTCTCAAACCAGGCGATGGCATAATCTGTCAGATGTTTGAGATGCTTAGTTACCTCCTTAATATCACTTTCTAATGCTAATAACTGTTCGTCAGATTTCTTAAGGTCAAAGCGGGTAATACTGCTCATCGGTTTATCGATCAGCTTTTTGTAATCTTCAGGAAGAATCTCCCGGTATAATTGGGAGAAGAATGGACTAAACAGTTTATTTAAAACTTCAACAACGGCTTCAAAATTACCAGAACCTTCATATTCAGGATTCTTATACATTCCTTCCTGAATGAATATTTTGAGCAATGAGCTGAAAAAGATCCTTTCCTTTAACTCGGCAAGTTTAATTTCAAGCTCAAGTTTAAGAAGGTTCTTCGTGTGTTGGGTACTCTCGATGAGAATATCATTCACACTCATAAAATATGGCTTATCACCCTTAATAATGCAGGTATTGGGAGAGATCGATACCTCACAATCAGTGAATGCATAAAGTGCATCAATTGTCACATCAGGCGAAATCCCTGGTGCGAGATGAATAATGATCTCTACATCTTTGGCAGTATTATCCTCAATCTTTTTGATCTTGATTTTGCCCTTATCATTGGCTGAGATTACACTGTCGATCAGTCCGCCGGTAGTTGTAGTGTAGGGTATCTCTGTTATTGCGAGAATCTTCTTATCCCGTTCTGTAATCTTTGCTCTAACCCTGATCCTACCACCACGCATTCCTTCATTGTAATTACTGAAGTCGGCCATCCCCCCCATCTGAAAATCAGGAAGGAGATCAGGGCGTTGACCTTTTAAAACTTCAATAGAAGCATCAATCAGTTCCACAAAATTATGAGGCATTACTTTAGTCGCTAGGCCAACCGCAATACCGTCTGCACCTTGAGCAAGTAACAGAGGAAATTTCACAGGAAGTGTAACAGGTTCTCTATTTCGTCCATCGTAACTGCTTTGCCATTCAGTTGTATCAGGATTAAATACTACCTCATTTGCGAATTTAGATAGCCGAGCTTCAATATATCGTGGTGCTGCTGCAGAATCGCCTGTTACAGGATCACCCCAATTACCTTGAGTATCAATCAGCAAATTCTTTTGACCGATCTGAACCATGGCATCCCCGATTGAAGCATCACCGTGTGGATGGTACTTCATCGTGTTTCCAATCACATTAGCAGCTTTATTAAAGCGACCATCATCCATCTCCTTAAGAGAATGTAAAATACGGCGCTGAACCGGTTTTAATCCATCATGAATATGAGGAACAGCGCGATCCAGAATAACATAGGATGCATAATCTAAAAACCAATTTTCATATAAACCGGAAAGCGATGTTACATTATGTAAAGTCTTTTCTTCGCCTGCCGTATTGTTGTTCTCGCTTTCTGTGTTTTCTAATTCTTCACTCATCCTTTAAAATGAAATTCTATTGTGGTAAATATAAGTTATCGAATTAAAATGCAAGTGCTAAGTTTTAAACAGCTCCTAATTAAATTAAATTTAGTGTCGATTAAATAAAATATTGAAGCGGGTAATCATTTCCAAGGCATACTTACAATTAATAGGTTATTTTTCTCTGCAATTCAATTTTTAAAGGTAAATTCAATATAAAAGGCAATCTTTTGTATCCTTTCATCGTGTATATTTAAAATAGCTATTCAATTGAGTAATTCTGAAAACAATTACCTGATCAACTTCGCGAGGATTGCATTCGAGGATTAGCGGGTAGTCAGAAAAAATTGTACTATAATTTTTATGGCTTTGCTATGGGTATTTGTTTAAGATATGCCCGCGACAGGGATGAAGCGGTGGAAATTTTAAATGATGGATTTTATAAAGTTTTAACACGTCTCGATCGGTATGATCCCGCTAAGCCATTTTTGCCATGGCTTTCACGTATAATGACCAATACAGCAATTGACCATTACCGAAGTGAGTTGAAGCACCCAATCACCAGCGACCTAACTGAGCTGGAAGTTCAGGGTAAAGAGGATGATATACAAAGCAAACTTAATTATGATGATCTGATTAAACTCATTCAAACCTTACCTCCAGGATACAGGGCAGTCTTTAACTTATTTGCGGTTGATGGTTATACACATGAGGAAATAGCAGAACAACTGGGTATTTCGGTAGGGACTTCTAAATCAAATTTATTTAAAGCAAGGCAAAAACTTAAATCAATGCTTGAACCAAATGATAAAATAATAGAAATAAAAATAGGTCAGAATACAGCGATAGTTTTCAATGAGCAATTTGAACCAAAACAAGACAGACAAATTTTTCAGGCAGGCGCTTAAAAAAGCTCCGGAGCTTTCTCCAACTGAGAAGGACTGGAATGATATGGCGCTTCTTCTGAAAGATGAGCCAAGTAAACAACCTGTAGGTTGGTTTTACTGGCCGATGGGTATTGCAGCAGGATTAGTGATATTTTTATCATTATGGCTTTCCCGCGAACCTGAAACCCGATTGGTTGATGGAGGAAAGATTAAAAGCAGCAAAGTTGATAAGCAAAATATAAATAACAGTTTCCCGAATACTGAAGATGGAAGTACGATTACTCAGCCTTCACAGTCTGATCCGCTTAATTCTGGCGAAGCAAAAATTTCCAGATTGAAAGAAATCTTTGTAAAAAAAGAAAGCAAAAATCAAATTGAAAATTTAATTCTGACAGCGATTAACAATACCATTAATTCAGTAGCCATAAGCCTTTACGAGCCTTTCAATACTGCTCTTTACCAGGGTCTCAGAAATATCAACACAATATCATCAGATAATTTTATTGCAATTAAAACAGTTTCATTAAAAGCTGTAAAAAAATCAACTTTAGACAGCAAATCTAAAGAATTGAAAAGTACATTTGAAAATCCAAACGGGAGACTAGCTTTAAGTATGGCATTTACTACTGATATGAATACTGTAAATGCGATTAACAATAGTAAGTCTGGTCTTAGTTACGGAGTAGGAATCAACTATAGAATTTCGAAGCTGATCTCTGTCGGTACAGGCATCTATTATTCACAAAAGAATTATTCCTCTGATAGATATTCTTATTACACTACAGAGAAGCCGTTTGCTACCTGGGCATCTAACTCAATGCAGATCGATGCATCAAATAATGTAATCGATATCCCGCTTAATTTGAATGTAATGGTCAGTAAAACGAAAAAAATGGGCATCATAGCATCAGCAGGAATATCATCTTATATTTTGATGTCAGAGAAATACAATTTTATTTACAACCCTAGGCCTTATTATTCTCATAATGGCATGGAATATACTATCAAAAATAAGAATGAGAATATCCTGAGTGTAGTAAATCTTTCTGTAGGTGTTGAAAAGCCTTTTGGCAAGCAAAGTAGTATCATTATTCAGCCTTATGCTAAATTACCAATGTCAGGAATCGGACAAGGGCAAACAGATTTAAAATCCTTTGGAATTGGCTTTCAGCTTAACTATTCCATGAAAAAGAAGAATAAATTCTTCAGCAGAAAATCTGAATGATCAATTGTTCTTTAGGAATACCAACTCTACTCGACGATTTGACTGACGGCCGCTATCAGTGCTATTGTCTGCAACAGGCAACGTAAATGACTTGCCAACGGCAGGAATCCTGATTTTCTCACCAAGCATTTCACTCACTGCTTTAATAATTGCTTTATTTCTACGATCCGAAAGAGCATAGTTATATTTCAGGCTTCCGTAATTGTCAGTGTGGCCGGAGATATTAATCGAATACTGCTTTCTTACTTGTTTATATCTCTCAATAACGGCTCTTAACTTGGTCATTTCCTCTTCACTTATTTCAGATTTATCAAAATCAAACAAGATCACAGCATTGGGCATCTCAAATTCCGGAGCTGTTAGTGCCACTTTCCTCTGAGCAGGCGAAGGTACATCCATAGGCTTTGGAGTTGTTACCGTTACCCTTTTCGGCTGAACAGGCTGAGAAGCTGGTTCTGGTGTTGGTTCTTGCTGTACTGCTGCGACAGTCTGTTTTGTCTGTACAGAAATCTCCTTTTTATATTCAGAGGGCAGAATTTCTTCCAATGTTTTCCCTTGAAGAATCAGATTGGCATCAATTACCTTACTCAAATCAGGATAATCAACAAACCCCGGCTGCTGAAAATCTTTTTTTGAGGTCAGACTGCGGTCTTCGATAAAAACCCCTGAATCATAGATATTATCAGCTACATCGGCAATCACGATCTTAAGGTGATACTTCTTGTAGGGTGTAACAAAGCTTTGAGCAACAAGCTTTTTGGTTATCCCATCATAACGCAAATTCCGGTATAAATTTGGATCAAGTGTTTTCAACAATTCCGGATCAGCCTGAATTACGGTCTGATCGCCCGCAACAGGTCCGCTGATACTAAATATTGAACCTATGCCTCTTAATACCCTTCCAGGTAAGGTTCCCGTATAGGTTGATTTTAATGGCTCCTGCCTCTTAATCACAACCTGCTTGTATAAGTTATTGTCAATAAAGTGATCCTGATTTAGCTTAAAATTTACTGTATTAATACTAACAGGCACCCCGCTTCCGGGGATAAGAGCGATATTTTTAGAACTGCCCTCATCTGAAACAATAAATGCAAAAACATCATTATAGGGCGAATCAACATACTCAGGATATTCATCAGAACCAAACTGATAATTAAATTGTATGCTGTTGTCCATGGGCACAAAGTCGAATTCAACGCTACAGATATCAAATAATTTACCGCTCACAATTGCTGAGAGATCCGGATCAGTCTGGGGGGATAAAATATCTCCGAAAGTTGCACTCTGATTATGTGAATTATTATATCCGGCAACATTGAAGGAGTTCCCTGTCGAAAGAATTAAACCCTTTTGTACCTGCAAAACATTACCAGTACTGGTATAGGATAAAGTAGAAAGCGGGTAACCTTTAAATTTAATATTCCCGATTACTACTCCTTGTCCGCTAAAATTTTTTTTTACCCATTCATCCACCTTAATGGCTGATAATCTGATCTGGGAGAAACTATTACCGGCTGATAACAGTATTGCAAAAAGCAGAAATAGATTTTTCTTCATCATTAATTGTTATTAGTTAAAAATAAGATTTTTCAATAATTGATTTATTGAAAAATCCTATTCAAATTGGGTGTGAAATTAAACACTACACTATTATACAATTTACGATTATTTTTGAAGTCTCGTTTCAGCAAAAGCAAAAGGAAGTAAACTTTTTATTCCATCAGTTCGAATAATAGAACCATTGCGGCAATAAAAAAGAACACTGATTGGGCTGGACTGCTTTTTTTCGTATTCAGCCATAACCTGTAGGCAGGCACCACATGAAGTAACCGGTTCTTTTATTTCAAAATTATCAGTCTGGGCTGTTATGGCCATACTGATAATCTTATCGTCCGGATAAGTAGAGCCAATGGCAAACAGGGCAACCCGCTCGGCACATAATCCGGATGGGTAGGCTACATTTTCCTGATTACTCCCATAAACTATCTTTCCGCTTTCGAGTTGTACTGCTACCCCTACCCTGAATCCGGAATAAGGGGAATGTGAACTTGACATTGCTTTCACTGATTCCTGACAAAGATTTTTATCGACAATACTTAATTCATCCACCGAAGAATACTCCTCAAAAGATATGGAAAGGTTTTTTTTCTGTATCATATCTATACTGACCGCCAATTTTGGGTCAAGTTGATTAAAATTAGTTCAAATTTTGCAGAGATGGATGATTGTTCAACACTTCAATTTAGGTGCCATGATGCAATTCGCATAATTTTTCCAGCTATGCTAACAATACTGCCGCTTCCTGTTCTTCTGCAATAAAATCTACCTCTACACGAAGGTTCTGAATGATATGTTGCTGCCGGTCGGGAGTATTTTTTCCCATATAATATTCCAGGAGGCTCTTGATCCCCTGATCTTTTGATAAAATTACAGGATCAAGCCGTATATCCGCTCCAATAAACAGACCGAATTCTTCAGGTGATATCTCACCCAAGCCCTTGAAACGTGTTATTTCAGGTTTATTTCCGAGCTTATGGATGGCCCTTTGCCGTTCTTCATCACTGTAGCAATAAATTGTTTCCTTCTTATTCCTTACCCTGAAAAGAGGGGTTTGAAGAATAGATACATGTCCGGCTTTAACTAAGTCGGGAAAGAATTGCAGGAAAAATGTCATCAGCAATAAGCGAATATGCATTCCGTCGACATCTGCATCAGTAGCAAATACAATATTATTATAGCGAAGATTATCCAATCCGTCTTCAATATTTAGCGCATGCTGAAGGAGATTAAATTCCTCATTCTCATACACCACCTTTTTTGTCAATCCATAGCAATTGAGGGGTTTACCCTTCAGACTAAATACTGCCTGTGTCATTACATCCCTTGATTTGGTGATGGAACCACTGGCAGAATCTCCCTCAGTTATAAACAGAGTGGTATCCTGTTTACGCTCATGGCTATCATCAAAATGGATCTTACAATCCCTTAATTTCTTATTGTGTAAGGAGGCCTTTTTTGCTCGTTCATTGGCCAATTTTTTAATGCCGGCAATATCTTTTCGCTCACGTTCTGATTGAAGAATACGTTTCAGCAGTGCATCCGCATCGGCAGGATGCTTATGTAGGTAATCATCTAGTTCCTTCTTAATAAAATCATTGATGAATGTCCGGACCGATGGCCCGTCGGGAGCAATATTTTGGGATCCGAGTTTGGTTTTAGTTTGTGATTCAAATACCGGCTCTTGAACCCTAATGGAAATAGCGGAAACAATAGAAGCCCTCACATCCGAGGCATCGAATTCTTTTTTATAAAATTCGCGGATGGTTTTTACAATCGCTTCCCTAAATGCTGTCTGATGAGTTCCTCCCTGTGTGGTATGTTGACCGTTAACAAAAGAATAGTATTCTTCGCCATATTGCTGACCATGGGTCATAGCCACCTCTATATCTTCACCCTTGAGATGAATGATTGGATACCTAAGGGTTTCTGTCTTTGAATTCCTGGTAAGAAGATCATATAAGCCTCTTTCTGAGAAAAATTTTGTGCCGTTAAAGTTGATAGTCAGCCCGGAATTAAGGAAAACATAATACCAAATCATGCTTTCTACAAATTCAGGGATATAATGATAGTTTCTGAAAATACTTTCGTCAGCATAAAAGACAACTGAAGTACCGTTACGCTGAGTACTTTCAGATTCAGGTAAGTCGTTCACCAGAATGCCCCGCTCAAATTCAGCCTTTTTTGTACGGCCATCGCGATAAGACTGAACAGTAAAATTAGATGAAAGTGCATTTACCGCCTTAGTTCCTACCCCGTTCAAACCTACCGATTTCTGAAAGGCTTTTGAGTCATATTTGCCCCCAGTATTGATCTTGGATACGCAATCGATCACTTTTCCTAATGGAATTCCCCGACCATAATCACGAATAGACACCTTTTTATCACTTACTGTAACCTCTATCGTCCGGCCGGAGCCCATCACAAACTCATCAATTGAGTTATCCAGAATTTCTTTCAGTAATACATAAATTCCATCATCGTACGCCGAACCATCGCCCAGTTTCCCAATGTACATCCCCGGCCGTAAGCGTATGTGCTCCTTCCAGTCGAGAGAACGAATACTATCATCACTATAATCTATTTCAGCCATCCTTATCTATAAATAACACCTGTGCAATTGCAAATTTAAAATTTAGATCGGCATACTAACTGCTTAGATTTCCACATTTAAACACCGGGAAATAGAATTCTTAAATTATTAGTGTCAGTTGGAAATTCAATTCCTGACGATACAAACAATGCTCTTAGCTATTATAATTCATTTTTTCTTTATCGCATTTTTTCTTTAGTGATTTAGCTTAGCTGTTGGAGTTTTATGCAGTAGAAATGAACCATCTGCAAGTGAAAGAAGAGGTCATGAACTCTTATTAACGTGAGTTCAAAATTAGAAATTAAACAGGATTATTGAAATAAGATTTTGGGCGTTTTAACACGCTGTCCGCTATATCTTTTTGGCCTCAAATAGCCAAAAAGGATGCCGCTCCCATCGTTAACGCAGCCATTGCAATAAATGTCCGACCGTACAAGATTATTCGGAAGGTAATGATCGAACTCTGCTTAATACCAAGAGAATTTAGCTAAAAAATAGCTATTTAAAGCAGTTTTAAAAGGATAATTGTGATGTTTAAAAGCTGAAAAAAACTTCTAAATAAAAAAAGGATATCTTTTTAAAAAAAAATAACATCGTTTACACTTTCCTAAGCCTAATAATACGCAGATGGTGCATTAATTTAATGATAGGATAAGAAGGATCAAATTCGTACCATTTCAAAGCAAAATTTACATTGTTTGGTTTTTTATGATGGTTATTCTGGAATAATTCTCCCATCATCAGAAAATCTAATGGCAGTGAATTCTTGCTGTGATCATCATTATCATAATTAGAATAGCCATATTTATGACCGCACCAATTGACAACTGCACCGTGGATTGGTCCCATCAAAAAATGAATAGGAAGGAGTAAAAACATCCACCAATATTCTGCGAAGTAAATATAGAACGCCACATAAAGCAGAATGAAAGTCAGGCGGGTAATCCAAAGATCACCAATCTTGTCAATTAGTGGCCAAGTTGGATAATTATCGCGAAAAGCCGGTTCAGGTTCTATTTTGAACCTAATGAAATCGAGGTAAATATTTTTAGTCTGAACCATCATACCAATCACATCTTTAAAGAAATGTGGAGAATGAGGATCCTTTTCGGTATCGCTATAGGCATGGTGCATGCGATGCATAATGGCATAAGCACGCGGATTAAGGAATGAAGAACCCTGAGCTAGGAAAGTGGATAGATAGAAAAATTTCTCCCAGAACGGACTCATTTTAAACATTTTATGAGAAGAATAGCGATGCAGGAAGAATGTTTGAAAGAACAGGGACAAAAACCAATGGCAAAGAAAAAAAATCAGAATTATCATAAATCAAAAAAGGCTTTGGTTTGAAAGCCTGCGAAAATAAACAAATTTATATCGTTAATTATCCCGAAAATGTCACGAAAACATAGATATTAACGTCCAAAATCATCTTGAACTCTAACGATATCAGATTCATCAGAAGGATTTGAAGCATCGGTATGCTGCCAGATCTCTGCAATTACTCCCCAATCATCAAGTCCGACAAGCCTGTGACGCTCACCCTGTTTTAGCACGATCTGATCCCCTGGATGGTATTTCTTTAGCTCTCCTTCCTGGTCTGTAAAGCTTGTAATAACCCCCACAGTGCCACTTATTACCTGCCAAACCTCTGCCCTCCGATGATGATATTGCCATGAAAGTCTGGTTTGTGGGGAAACCACCAATATTTTCGGACTTAGTTTTCCGGCGATCTTAAGCCGGTCGACGGCAATGCCACTAAAATATCTGTCAGAAAATTTCTGAGCCTGTTTCTCATTAATTACGAAGAATCCACCCCATGGTCTCTCCAAATCTATTTGTAAAATTTCAAAACTTTGTACTTCTAAGTCCTCTTTTACCTTCTGAAATATTTGTTCTTTCTGCAGTACCTGTTCCATATCATGCAATAATAATTCTAAAGCCCGATATATGCAATTTGAAGATTAGTAAATTACGATTGTCGGTAAAAATGAGACTGCGAAAAAAATCATCTATTTTCAATAAAAAAATCCCGACACCGAAGGCAGTCGCATGTATTTAAAATTATCATATTCGACCGCCTTCGGGGTCGGAAACCAGCTACAATGGTGTTTCTATAAACATACGACCGCCTTCGGGGTCGAAGAACAAAAAATTTAGCCAGAAACTAGTGGATAGTTAATTAATACCGGCCGCCAAATTACTGGTTCATTCCAACTGAAATCTTCCAAAATCCTTCCTCCCTAATGTCGACTTCAAGTACCTGATTTGAAATAGTGATGCGAACTCTTAATGGGAAAACTACCTCTTGGAGTTGAACAGTTTGTCCTCTACCTGATTTAGATATTTCCTGAATCTTGTTATAACTTCCAATTGTAGCGAGAATATTGGTTATAGCTGCACCTAACATATCTGGACCTTCTAAACGCATTGTACCACCGCTAGCATTCAAGGCCTCAATCTGAACCGTATTCTCTTTACCCCTCATGTCTTTTATTATGTTCAACCTGGTCATATGTTGTCCTCTTTCGAGAATTGTATATGATCTCTCAGCCTTTGCTTTGGGTTGTGCATTTCCTGAAAAAGCCATGAATGCCAAGAGTGCAATCAAAATAAATTTAAAGTTCTTCATTATTCCTGAATCTTTTAGTTAGGGGAACTACAAAATAATTATCATAAAGATAATTTATAGGATTTCATAAGCCCTAATTTCTGTTTATTGAATGTAACCAAATTAAATCGCTGATTGACCAAGAAATAAAGGTCTCTAAATAAAGGGGGTAAATAAAAACCGCTTCATGAAAATGAAACGGTTTCTGTAAATCCTGCAAAAAGCAACTACTAAAAATTCAAAAAATATATCAAATCAGATTAGTACAATTAATTAATGGTCCTTATCTTTTTGTTCCAACTTCAAAAATGCGCTTCTTCTTGGAGCAGGCATTTCGAAATCATCACCTCTCAACCCTTTCCAAAGTAACTCATTAAATAATCTGTCGTCATTCTTATCTACTTCGGCAAAATCAAATCCTTCAGATATTTTTGACCACTTTGAGGCGATTTTGTTGGTTTCATCCAAATCAATCCTGTTAGGAACCGCCTTAAACTTAGTGAAATCAGGTTTATTGGTAAAGCTTCGGAACATTGGCATTGCGGCAGCATCATATTGACTCATTGGAGGCAAGCCCAGAATTAACTCCATCGTCCGTAACATCCCAGAAGTGGAGTACATAGTATGATCAAGATATTTTCTTTTTGCATAGGGACTAATAACCAATGCAGTTGAACGGTGTGCATCCACATGATCGGGGCCATTCTGAGCATCATCTTCAAGTATAAAAATTGCCGACTGAGACCATATCGAACTATTGCTGATGTACTCAACCAGTTTACCAACGGCCAGATCATTGTCTGCAACATAGGCATAAGGTATAGGTTTTCCAATACCAAGGCCTTGGGTATGATTGGCGCCAAGTCGTATGGTACTTAGTCGCCCCTTAAAAACTATTTAATCATTTGATTATCAACATATTGTTCATAATATAGTGCGTATATATCTGCAGGTTTTGATTAAATTAGCTTCATAAGCTTGCAGATTTTTATGCTATCAAAACCTGAAAACACAACTCAATTAAGCTTTCTTCAACTTGGTTTGATTGAGCAACTATCCCTTAACCATCCTCTTTATATTCTGGCCGGCAAGATTAACTGGCAACTCTTTGAGGATTCTTTTAAAAAGCACTACCGGGAAGATTTCGGACGTCCGGCCAAGCCTATCCGCCTGATGGTTGCTTTGTTGATATTGAAACATGTCCGTAACCTGAGTGATGAGAGCGTGGTAGAACAATGGTCTTAAAATGCGTATTACCAATACTTTAGCGGTGAGCGCTATTTTATCCCGGCCCCGCCCTGTGAAGCATCCGAGCTGGTGCATTTCCGTCACCGCATTGGAGAGGAAGGAATAGAACTTATTCTTATGGAAAGCATCCGCGTGAACGGTAAAGATGGGAAAGAAGATAAAGGGAGCGTTGACACTACCGTTCAGGAAAAGAACATTACCTATCCTACCGACAGTAAGCTGCACCGCAAGATAATCACCAAATGTATCGCTATTGCTGAGAAGGAGAACCTGGAACTTCGCCAGAGTTATACCTTCGTATTAAAGAAGCTGGGCATACAACAGCGGTTCAGGAACCATCCTAAAAACAAGAAAAAAACGTACAGGGCAGACCGTAAAATAAAAACCATCGCCGGCAGGCTGGTCCGGGAGTTGGAGCGCAAGCTTGTGGCCGGCAGGTATACTTTGGACCTGGACTTGTTCAAAAAGGTACTGGCACAAAAGAAACAGGGCAGCAACAAGATCTACAGCTTACATGAGCCGGAAGTACAATGTATCAGTAAAGGCAAAGAACACAAAAAGTATGAGTTTGGATTAAAGTATCCATCACCGTGACTCAAAACAGCGGTGTAATTATAGGGGCTTTAAACTTTAGTAAAATCTGTACGACGGACATACCTTGGAAGCAGCCATGGAACAGCAACAGCGTTTAAGCGGCCATGTAATCCAAGAGGTATTTGTAGACCATGGCTACCGCGGGATAAAAGAAGTTAAAGGACAGTTGTACACTCACCCAAAACTTTCAGTAAAAAAATTACCAGGTACAGGCAGCGGCAACTCCGCAAAGGTTTCAGCCGCAGGGCAGCAATAGAACATAAGATCGGGCATCTGAAAAACGATCATCGCTTAAACCGGAACTATTATAAAGGAATAACAGGGGATAATATCAATGTAATGCTGGCTGCAGCAGCAATGAACTTTAAACGGATGATGAATATCTGGAAACAACACTTTTTGGCTCCTTTTTTTCAACTCATTCAAATTTTCAGCTCAACACTGTCACCCCCAAAAATATATTATTCTTTAATCTATTGACTTTTTAAGGCTCGACTAAATAATTTTTATGTCAATTATTGAAGATTAGGGGATAATTCCTTGCCTAACAATTTTGCAACCAAAAATCTGAATTTAAGGCATATTGCTAATCAAGAAAACGAAAGTTTCATAATGCAAGTTTGAAAATTCATTTAAAATGCTGATAATTGTAGCTGGAGAGCCATTTTATTGGAATACTTCAAATTGGGGGATTAGCTCATTTGGCTAGAGCGCTTCGCTGGCAGTGAAGAGGTGATCGGTTCGAATCCGATATTCTCCACAAAATTACCAAAAGGGGGCAAAGAGCCCCCTTTTTAGTGAAAAGTGTGCTAAAGTCTTGCCAGAAAGTGCACATCAAACTGGAATCTCACCCTTCACAATTCCGATTCTTTCCAGTGAACGATCCTAGAAGACGATTTACGGTATTTTTTGTAAACGAGTCTGTCCCGTATTTACGGGATTGCATTGAATATCACGTAGAGACGCCGCGCTTAAACTGTACAACAGCTAATATCTGTTGTACTAGAAAATCAATTTTGGTAATCGCTGGAAACTCTACGGACAGTGTGTAAATTAAACTACAGCGAGTCTGAAGACTCTTTTTCATTTGACAATCCGTAGAGACGCTACGCTTAACTCTACGGACAGTGTGATTGACGTATTCACCGTGCTTTCGCCTAAATAAATTCGCAAGTCTACAATTTCCAAATGCGAAATCACCTAAACGAACGGAATTAGATTTCGTCAGTCAATTTCTGGAAAAGAGAAGACGAATTTATCAAGCTTAACGCTTAAGTAAATTCGCAAGTCTGCATACCCATACTTGAAATTACATGATAGAGCGGAATTCGAATTCGTCAGACCCATCAGACCTGAATTCTCCACTTAGTGAAGGTAATTCGAATTCGTCAGATCCATCATTAAACTGTTCAACAGCTAATATCTGTTATACTAGAAAATCAATTTTGGTATTCGCTGGAAACTCTACGGACAGTATGTAAATTAAACTACAGTGAGTCTGAAGACTCTTTTTCATTTGACAATCCGTAGAGACGCTACGCTTAACTCTACGGACAGTGCGGGACAGTGCGCTTAAACTACACACAGGAAGTTTAAGATTGCTATATTAAGACTTTGTTAAGCTAATTCGATTTTTCAAATAGAAAATAGACTCGCAACTATAATTATTCTGATCCAAAAAATGTTTTTAAAATTAAGAGTATGATATTCTAGACTTCCTTTATTCAGCCCAAAAACTAAATGCAATAAATTTGTTATCTTTAAGTGAAAATAGGGTTTGTTTTTACACCCAAAAACTAAGTCTTTCTAAAACCTCGCTCTCAATTTGGTGCCCTTGGGTAATGTAATTTTCATTAAACCTTTTATATTAGAGTTTTATAAAGTCTACCTGTTTTTTAATTTCAATTTTTTATGACTACAGCCATCCCCCACCATATTATTGCCATTGGCGCATCTGCCGGTGGGCTGGATGAAATAAAATCATTTTTCGATCATACGCCATCAGATGGGGTATCTTATGTTATTATCGAGCATTTG
>Ga0209702_10003734_pt1 | contig 23476 bp, 16 predicted proteins | sample FRY01_FD_187210 | JGI IMG/M metagenome (GOLD analysis project Ga0209702, IMG submission 187210) | Freshwater microbial communities from Lake Fryxell liftoff mats and glacier meltwater in Antarctica - FRY-01 (SPAdes) (version 2) | ecosystem: Environmental > Aquatic > Freshwater > Ice > Glacier... | reverse complement strand
TAGGTATACCTCGTGGCGGGAAGAACCTCTGAGAGTGCGATCGGTGCACCGGGAATGTTTTTCCCACTCACCGTGGCAACCGATGCCCCGTTGTGGCAGGGATCACACCCCAGCAGTTCGTGGGTGAGCTTCCGGTGCGAGCTCCACAAGCTTGCAACCTCCCTCGACCGTGAGACATAGGGGCCGCCCACACGCTGGGGCGAGAACGTCAGTTCACACCCCAGCGACAGGGCGCACGGCGCCCCGGCCAAGGCATGAAACGACCAGGCGTAACCGATGGACTGTGTGCCATCAAGAATTAGGGGATGAACCCTGCCCTTGTCAAGCTCCACCACAGCTCGCTGGCCCAACTCTTGAGCAATCTCCCCGGCTGCGCCACGGCTCAGCCCCGCAAAGAACACCACGGGTTCCACCCATTGTGATCCGCTCTGGAGCGCAGTCATCACCAGAGAGGGCAACCCTGTTTCTTCCACCAATCCCAGCAGCGTGTTCCACTGACCACGCCGCTGTGCTGTGGTGCTGGTGATACCTTCTGGATGCCAGGCCCCGATGATGATGCCAGCTCCGAACCGGTGAGCAAGCTCACCGTCAGGCTCACTGGCTTCTGGCCACAGATAATTGAACGGCGAGTGTGCCGCGTGCGTGGGGCGAAGGGCATAATGCTTGCCTTCGAACTCGAAGCGGTACCACTGTCTTTCATAACTTGTCACGAGGTCCTCCCGAGGAAGAGCCCCCAGCGGGTCCGTTTCATTGTTAGTCCCTTTGGCGGGGGAATACAGAAGCAATGCCACAGGCATGGCATCAGGGTGAGCGGTGTTGTGATCATTCATGATGTTTCTCTCTCCAGCGGTTACTGGATAACGAGCCCCCAAAGACCAGGTTTCCCCGTTCTTTTAAGACTCACGACTTGCCCCCTGCCAGATGGCGTGAGGCCACATCTTTCCCTAGGGCACCCGGCTCGTAAGAAGCGGGTTGCCGCATAGCCAGCTAGGTACTGACAGCTATGACTCCTGATGCTGGTCTCAGTGTAAGGGAGACCGGTGACACGTCAGAGGGTTTGGCTTGCGCGAGAACGAAAAGTCATCCGTAATTAGGGGAAATTCCCGGGGGCACACTTGGCTCACTTGGGGTTTTCGGCTGTGCTCAGGCTCAGTCCACAGTCTGGGAACGCTACGTTCTCTAAATCGGTCCGGGACGCTTCTTTTCCAAGGGCTACCAAATCCTCAGAAGCGGGTTGCCGCAGAGCGAGATAGGTACCCGCCTTCCGTCGCAACTTGTGATTCTGAGACGAGTGTAAACAGGGCCGCTGGCGCTAGGGAGCGAAAAAGCCCAAGACGCGGGAAGGCAGTGTCATCGTTTTGTCTTTTTCTGCCTCAACGATCTGCCGGTGGCGATGAGCAACTTTCAGTAAAAGAGGGCAGAATAAACATTGTTCGGCCTTGGCCTTCATGGTGTCCAGGACGCCAGAGGGTTAAGAGAAACAACGCTAAAGAAGAGAGATGGCGACGCGACATGGTCACTATGATTCCTGCGGCCCCCGGAAAGGGAACGAATAAATCTGAGAAGGCCGTTTTTATGGCGTTTGAAGGAATTCTCGAGCGCCCCGACTGGGTCGTTTTTCATTCCCTTGACCTCGGCCATAACTCCGCGGGAATCGAAGGAGAAGCGGACTTCATCGTATTGGCTCCGGGCCACGGGATTGTGCTGGTGGAAACAAAGTCGCCCAAATCTGTCCAATACAGCGATGGCCAGTGGTACCTCGAAAAAGTCCCCACACCCAGAAAAGACCCGTTGCGTCAGCTCAACGGAGCGCGGCGAAGTTTACGGGGGTTTCTCAAACACCACCAAGCACATGGCAATGAACCCATGGCTCGCCTGTTATGGTTCACCTCTCTGGGCCGACACCAATTGGATAATAAATCCCCCGGAGACATGCAATTCTTCGAATGGGAGCTTGCGTGGGCCGATGATGTAGCGCAACCGGCGCAGACCATCGAAAAAGTTCTCAGAGAGCACCGAGAGTGGTTTGGAAAAGTTGACGAAGTAGCAATGCACCCGGGGGGACTCACCCCCGCGCGAGCCGCAGAAATCAAGCGACTGCTTCTATCTGACTTCTCCGGTTACGAGGACCAAGAAGCCGCAAAGAAGCGGCGAACCCGTGAAGAAAAAGTCGTGTTAGATGAGCAGGTGGCTCTGCTAGACCTCGTGAAGACCAACCAACACCTGTACTTTGACGGTCCTCCGGGATCGGGAAAGACCTTTCTCCTTGCCCAAGCGGCCAGGGACTACTCCGGCCTCGGGCACAAGATCTTGGTGACTTGCTTCAACATTCTGATGGCTGGCGAACTCGAAGCGATGGTCGGTGGTCGAGAGGATGTGGACGTCATCACTTGGAATCGGCTCCTGCTAAACATTTGCGGACTCGCCGATAACCCAGAAGGTTCCCAAACTCCCTGGTTTGAACACGATCTTCCCACTCTGGCCCTCGCCCACCTGGAGGAGAAACCCCACCTAGGCTCCTTTGAGGCCGTGTTCATTGACGAGTTTCAGGATATTGCCGCCAACGCGCTTCACCGGCAGCTCATCGTGGCGCTGTGTAAAGAGGCGGCACCCGATAGGACGCGCCTGGTATTTGCCGGGGATCGGCGCCAGCAGATCATGGTGCCTCAAAACGCCAGACACGATCCTTTGGCTGCCGCGCGCGAAATAGCCCCGCACCTTGTCCATGTTCGTCTACGCCGCAACTGTCGGATGGCTCCCCGATTAGCCAAAGGCGCGGCGAAAGCTGTGCGAATGGCTGATCCATTCACCATTCATCGGGTGCCATCCAGCACCGATGGCGGTGTGGAAGTGGTGCCCCTTGCCGCAGAACACAGCGTCAAAGCTTTGAAGAAGTCAGTTCGGAAGCTTCTCGAAATATACAGCCCGCGGGACATCGTAATTTTGAGCCCGTTTGGTCTGACAAAATCGCTAGTTAGTGAAATTGCCAACGCCCCACAGGCTGGGGAAGGGCCACTCGCGACTGCCGACGCAAAGTGGTTGCGAAAGCAACTGGTGAGCGACACTCAACCGCTAGGAATTCGCTGGCATTCGATCTTCAAGTTCAAGGGGTTGGAAGCAGACGCGGTCATCATTACCGATGTGTCACTGGAGGCGATCGATTTTGCCCACCAGCGCAACATCGACTTTGATAACACCCTCTATGTGGGAATAACACGGGCAAAGTATCACTGTGTGGTGCTGGATTCAGCTGAATACCTGTCCCTCAAAGGAAACACCTAGCAACCTCACTCGCCCAGAAAATTCCCCGCGGCGTCTTGAGTCAGTCGTCCAGCCTCCAGTCCCCACCTCAGAGCATCTTCAAGGAGAATCTCAATACGGGATGTCATCCTTTTAGCGCCAAAACTTGCGAGCGTCTCACGGAATACGTCATCTTGAGACATGCCCAACGCCCTCGAAGCATGGTGGGCCATGGCATTAGAAATTTCCCGCTTGCTGATCACTTCAAGGGGCCGATTCAGATAATCGTCAGAGGGTCGAAATCCGCGCCATGTTTCGGAGTCCAGGGTTGTCTGCCAGGCATAATTTTCATCCCTGGTTTTTCTCATGTCCTTGGGAATGACCGACGTGATCACTGCTTCGCGAGTGGCGTTCACCTTCGTGAGACCAAAGGCCGCGGCGGTCAATCTGCTGAGACGGGTGAAAGAAACAGGACCCTCCTTGTCAACAATCGTTCTCATCATGGTCTGGACCCCCTCAACTGCCTTTCGATTACCAGGGAGATAGTCCAAAAAGTCTCGCGAGCCGATGTAGCTTTCCGTGAAAGGCGTCCATGTCTCTCCGCCGGGCCCACTCATTACTGGGGCGCGGAAATCTGCGGATTTTTTATTAACCACCTGCGGGTCTGACCTCACCGCGGCGACGGCAGGCTCCTCGAGCTGGTCAAGTTCCTGCACCATATCTTCACCGTCTGAAATACGCTCCAACGTTTCCGAAATTCGAGCAACAACACCCACGGGATCTTTGAGCCACTCGGGAGTCCAAATTCGCACCACATGTGACCAACCCATCAGCTGTTTCAGTACATCGATGGGGAGTACGTCGCGGTCAAATATTGTGCTGCGCGCTCGCCACGGGGGCCCATCCAAAAGAACGGCAATTTTTGTGCCGGCTTTCTTCCCTGACAGGCCAACACTGAGATCGATACGGAAATCAGAGAGTCCCAAATCGGTAGTGACCTCCAGCCCCTTGGCCCGGAGCGCCTCCGCCACATCGTCGCGGTGAGCATCCCGAAGAGCCTTCTTGATCGGCCCGCTGCCAAACTCCTCCCGCTCGGATCTCGCCCACTGAAGGTAGGCCTTGAGGTCTTTGATCCCCTGGTTGGTCGCGGTCTCTGCCGCCAACTGACCGGGCAGGAAGCTGCAAAAAATCACCACTTGCTGACGGGCTCTCGTGATCGCAACGTTGAAGCGACGGTGTCCGCCGCGCTGAGTCAAAGGGCCGAACCCACTCAGAGCCACAAGACCGTCCGGCCCCGGGACCCGTCCGATTGAGAACAAGATGGTGTCTCGCTCGTCACCCTGAACGTATTCGATGTTCTTGACAAAGAGTCCTTCCTCAGAATCATCCCTCAACGCCGCGGAAATTCGGTCGTCGCCTAGAGCATTTAAGGCTTTTTCCACCAGCCCCCTTTGCTCAAGATTGAAGGTAAGGACCCCGATCGAGGGAACTTTGTCCCGTGAAGCATCAAACCGGACTTTAATTTCTTGGGTGATCGCGTAAACCTCTTCCAGGTTTACCCGGGTCGATGTGGGGAGTTTGCCTCGTCGGTCCAGCATCGTCTGCAGAAACTTCTTAGGCGCCGTCCCTGAATCGACCTTGACAAACGAAATACCGAAATCTTTCTTCCCGTCGACCCCGTCAGGAGTGGGAAAGGAGGACAACTTATTGTTGTAATACGCGTCATTGCTGAAGGCGATAAGAGATTCGTCCTGGCTGCGATAGTGCCACGTGAGTTCCAGTGGAGAGGAAAGCACATCTTTACACTCATCGAGGAGTGACTCTTGATCACCGAGTTGACCTTCCAGCTCGGCAAGAGATTCCACCTCATCTGTGTCGCCGATGTCGTCCGTCACCTTGGCAAAATTTGTGGGTGGCATTTGGCGGGAGTCCCCAACAACGACGACAGACTTGGCTCTGCCCATCGCGCCAATCGCCTCAGCGACGCGTATTTGGGACGCTTCATCGAATATCACCAGGTCGAATTGATTGGCACGAGGGGGAAACAATCGCGCAATCGAGTCCGGATTCGTCATTACACACGGGAGCAAGTTCGGAATAATGTCGGAAAATTCAGCAAATAGCGCCCTAATAGTCAGGCCGCCCCGTTTCTTTGTCACCTGTGTTCGCAGCTGAGCGATCCTGCCGCGGGCAGCTGATGCGTCGAAAGGTCGGGTGTTCAAAATGGTGTGAGCAAGTGACTCGGGAAGTAGCCCGCGCAGACGAGCGAGGCTTCGCGAGTAGCGATTTACTTGAATGTCGTGATTAGCCCCGTCAAACTCCTGAAGACCTAGTGCGGATACCCTTTCGCTCACGGAGGCAACCGCCATCCCATTTGCGAGGCCCAAGCTTGCGTCACTCAGGCGAACGTGGCCATCAAGTATTTGGGCGCACGCTTCGTGGAGTGCTGTGTCCTCAAGCGGTTTCAGAGCGTCCAACAACCCCAGCCACGATTGAACAGACGCCTGCTGAGCCTGCGGGGTTGCGCCCCGGCCAGATGAGGTCCTCTGCCAGGTGTCTGAAAGGTTGCTGTCTTGGGTAACCCAACGGGCAAAATCATCATCCTGGAGCGCGTAACCCTTGGCCAAGGTGGAGAGAGCGCTCTGAAGCAATCCCATCGCAGCGGCATCGTCAACGCCAAGAGTGTCGCGGACTTTGATCAGAACATCAAGGGCTGGCGCAGACTCTTCAGAATTGTTATCCAAGAAGTGCCTTGCCACACCTCGGAGACCATCAGCCTCTCCCTCAATCAGCGCTCGCCCATCCACGATCAGCGGGTTCACCGTTTTGGAGCCGCCAATGCCGGATTCGTCCCGAATCCGACGCGTCAGGTTGTCCGCCTCACCTCGGAGCTCAAGAATCGTCCGCAGGTAGCTCTCAAGACGCTTTCGCTTTATTTTCTGCCCAGTCCGAGTGAAGGGACTCAAGCGCCCCAACAGTTCCTTGCGCACTTTTGATTTCTCGAAGAAGCCAACCGAACCGAGAGAACTGAAGGTGCCCGCAAAGTTTTCGAGGTCAAGATTCAACACCTCGGCCGTGAACGTCAGCAGGGCCGGACGCGCACTCTTTGCCAGGTCCTCACACTCTCCGAGCAGCGCTTCTAGGTTTTTCTCCCAGCGAATCGAGAGAATCTCGCGGAGTTTCTCGCGATCAAGCTCGTGCCGATCAAGAATCTGTCCCACCGCTGCAGCGTCGGCGGGAGTGCGGATGAGGGCGAGAACGGGGGCCAACCCAAGTCGCGTTTGCGCCTGCTCGAAAGCCGTGCTTACATCGTTGACAGCTGACAAGAAGGCTGACACTGTGTCCTCTTCAAGAGCAGTTCCCAGGAATCTCCAGGGAGATTCCTGGCCAACCCTGACGGAGCCTTCCAGATCGATCAGTGCGGCAACCTTGTTTCTGAGTTCTCGAAGCTCTTCTTCTGACGCGCCGGCGACAACGCTCTCGGGAACGGTGAGCGCCGGCACATCTTCACGTGGCCTGAGAGAGTCGACGAGCGCTTCATACAGACTGAAGCCCGCCGCGTTTACTTCTCCGAGCCTTTCTGTATAGCGCTGCAGCAACTGCTGCGAACCATCCAATGCGCTCAAAACATCGTCGAGCGACGAGTTTTCGAAGCTCGACACAGCATCCAATGAGGCCAGAATCTGAGCTTTGATCTCCGCCGGAGAGCTGCTCTTGTCGTGAATATCGAGAGAAAGCGCCCCTAAGCCGACGGCGTCGAGCCGCTTCTTGACCACCGACAGGGCTTGAGATTTCTCGGCGACGAACAGAACTTTCTTACCCTCTGCCATGGCGCGTGCCAGCATGTTGGTGATGGTCTGTGACTTTCCGGTGCCGGGCGGGCCCTCCAAGACAAACGATCTACCCGCAAGGGCATGGCTGATGGCCTTAAGCTGAGAACCATCCGCCGGCAGGGGGCAGCCCATTAACAAGGCATCCAGGTCAACGTCTTCGGGCGCGGCGATGGGATCTTCAAAGATTTCGTGGCTGTGGAGGGCGAGATGATCGACCACGGGATTCTTCGCAAACTCTTCCCAGTGCTCGTTCAGGTCCTTCCACAGCCGGAATTTAGAGAACTGAAGAATCGCCATGTGGGAACTGCGCTTGACGAGGAAGTCCCCTTTCCCCGCGTCGTTGAGAGCTTTTTGCAAATCAGCAAAGGTTTTATCGATGTCGAGGCCCGACTGGTCCGCATTCGGGGCCCAAATTTCCGGCAGTTCCAAACCAAGTTCCCGACGAAGTTTTTCCAAAAGAGAGAAGTTCGGGGTGGACTCACCGGTGTCATCGAGGGTGATGCGAAAGTCGCCGCTCTTCGCCGGGCGCTCGAGTTTCACCGGAACAAGAATCAGCGGGGATTCAAGCTGCTGACCCTTGAATGTCCAAGACAGCATTCCAATCGCTACATAAAGGTTGTTGGCTCCGGTTTCCTGCCGATAGGTTCTCGCCCTGTATTGCAAGCGCGTCAGCACCGATTCATAGGACCCTGAGGTCAGTCCCGTGTGCAATTTTCCATGACTAAACAGAAGCTCGGCCAGAGTCTCGTCTGGCACATCCTCTGCGGTCTTAATCCCGCGCTCAGTAAACGCTTGGGGCAGGTCGTCTTTTGCCTTAAGAGCAATGGTCTGGCCCGCAATGAGGACATCCTCGAATTGGCCGAGCTGGTTACCGGGGGCCAGCAATTGAGCGCCGCGCTGTTCTCGATAATTGATCAACGCATTGCGAAGACTCAGGTCAAGCATCGCGTTCTTCCAGAATTGGACCCGCGGCGGCGCTGGAGTTCGAGGCTTCTCTTCTTGTTCTTTCCCGCCGCGCTCAACCCTGATGACGTGTTCTCGAGCGCCCTCCTCGAGCGGGCCACCGTAGACAACTACTTGTGTTACTCCGTCGATCGACGTCCGAGCAGGAATGGGGAATATTCCCGAAATTCTCCTCGAAGCGGCCACGTCGATTATGGCCTCAAAATTACTGAAGTCCGCCTTGAGTCGATCACGCAGGGGTTGTTTCGTGATGTCATTCCAGCTCAAGGACTCGTTCCCCGTCGTGCAACTTGTGGTTTCAACAAATCCGATAGAACCAGATGCGATGAGTCCTTGGACTGACCCACTATCTGCAAGAAAGCCTGTGGGGAGATTGCCTCTTGACCGCCAGTACCCAAGAAATGCATGACCCATAATCAAAAATATAAGCGGGTTGATGCCGATCCTCTCGAGTGCGGCGGCCAGCACAGCTGTGGTGTCAAGGCAGGTTCCTTCTCTGCCTTCAAGCACATCCTCGGGAGTCCTGATCAGCTGACCACCCCCATTCACCCACCCTGGCTCAGGGTTGTGATAAACAATGTTTCGCTTACGCATAGCCTCGCCGACAGCTCTGACCTGAGTGTCAATCGCGTTCGGGTCATCCATCTGGTAGCCGGCAAAGCCCGAAATACCAAAACCCTGAAGCAGGGGGTGGGCATCGGCCAACAGGTCTCGAATGGCGGGGTGCTGGGGTTGAACAAAAGCTGCCAACATTTCCAGGGACAACGGATCGATAAATCCGCGCTTCTCACCGTTGGCCATTCCCTCAGATGCAACCCATTGTCGAGAGGACAGGACAGTTGTAGGGATGCTGTGCTCAGCGATTATCTTCTCATTCCACACCAACCGAGCTCGCAGCTCTGCCGGCTCATTCCACTCGACGTCGAGCATCCTCTTTGGGCTGATCCGCAGTGGCAGCGCCGTGCCAGGAAGTGTTCCTTCCACGTCCATGTCAAGGTCAAATTTTTCGGAGGCGGCGTGACCCACAGTTTCGCCGTCAATAATCACTTCAACGTGGAGAGTCACGTGCGCTTTAGTCTCGCCCTTGTTGTGAAAACCGACACGGCTAAAAAGGGGAATCTGGTTGTGAATAAGCGAATAGTTGAGAAAGAGCCGCGGTTCCATGATTTGCACCCGCACGGCTGGCCGTAAAGCAAGTTCAAACCCCGCCGTGACCGCTTCGTCCTTATCTTCGGCCGAAATCGCCGGTTCTAAATCATCTTCGGGGACTGTTTCCTCAGCGAAGTATTCCTCTGTTTCGATCTCTTCGGTGACAGCAAAGGTGGGTGCCGGGTCGTCTCCGCTCACCTCTGAAGCTGAACGGTCGTCTAAATTGGAAACCTCTGTCATGGTGACGTTCTCCTCCGCGAAAACCATCTGCAAGAATCGTGGCGTTCAGGGTAGGCCGCGGGTAACCGCGCAAACCTCACCTTTGCGACATCCTGAGCGTAGCGGGAAAAGTTCCCAAGCACACCACCATAGAGCTGACCAAGACCAACCCCACGATGAGTGACAGGTTCGCGGAACAGACCGACCGCGAGCGACGATCGGTCGCACAGGAAATTTCAGTCCCTAACACGCCCGAGAATTTCAGTGCAGCTGCCCGCCGTAATGCGGGAACCAATCCAAACAACCCCAGCGATACTCACCGAAGGGGAGAGCAAGCGGGTAATCGTCTGAGGACATGACTCAAAACCGGAAACCTTCGCTAATTCACGGCGACGTGTCATCGTGAAGCACCATCCTGCTGAGCGCCACAAGACCATCAACCCTCTTCCAATAATGAAGTCTCCGGCTTTGCGGTACGCCCTCTTCGAGATAAGCCCTCATACACAGCGAACCATCCGCCTGGGTATGCGGCCCAGCATAGCCCCGGTCAGAGGTCCGAAGTGGATGCACTTCGATGAGGCCTTGGATTCCGTTTCTCCCAGAGGCTATATGCACAATGAGTTTGAACAGCCTTCTGAGCTGTGAATTTCTGAGGTCGCGCAAGCTGCCTCCAAAGTCTTCTCCCATAGACCACACGTCATCAGCCAGCGCGTACATTTCGCGCTCCTGCGGCGTGTACAGCGACACCCAGGTTCTCCGCACCTCTTCCCGAAGCCAGTCCTCTCGGGAGGCAAAGCGGGTTTGGCGATCCCACGGCCCAGGAACACTTCCAGACCCACCGCGCTGGCTGCGCGAGCGCGCGCGAAAGTTGCTGCGCTCGGCGCGCGCCGACCGCAGGGCTGTTTGGGCCCGCACCAGCTCCACCTCAAAATAGTCACGCTCGTGGTGAACTATGTTGAACAGTTCTTCTGCTCGGTCAGCCCCCAACCCCTTCAGACTCTGCTGCAGGCGGTCCCTGCCCGCTCGGATGCTATGAGGCTGATTATCTAACCCGTGCAAGGCAGAACGAGGGGATACCGGCGTCGAACCGGAAACGAGTGGTCCCCTTCCGGTTTCTTATCCAAGGGAATAAAGTGACCCCTTGCCAGGCCCGGCTTTGGCCTGGCGGGTGCCCCGACACCAAGGACGGTGAGGTCAGCCGGCACAGATATAGGGTGAAGGGCCCCTCCATGGCCAAGCTCTTCAGCTCGTAGGTCAATAAGTTCTCGGTCTTCCATTAACCGCGGGCCTCCGCCGAAATCTGGGGGCGAGACGATGTCTTCGTCTTCATCGATGTTGTCCATCCGGACGCTGAGCACACCTTGTTGATACCGATACACCCGGACGGGGAGTACCTCGCCTTCAGCAAGCAACAAGTCACCCCGCCTATTGGAAAGCCATCCAAAAAAGCGTCCGCGTCGAGCATCTCCTCTTCGACCATGAAGCGCTTCGACGACGCGTCATGGCCACCATTCAAGGTTGACCTGTGGCGAACAGCCAAGGTAGCTAAGTCTTCGCCACCTTCGACTTCAACGAACGCCCGGTCATCGCCAATGAACGCCTTGACCAACGCGACCGCCGAGCGCTGGCGCGACCGATCCTTCTCGAACACGCCCGCGTCTTGGGCGAGGCCAAGGGCATCCGAGATAAGCCGCTGGGTTGCAACAGCAGGACTCTGTAGGGGATGTACCAGTCGAGGCGGAGTGGGCTTCAAAGAATTCTCTGGTGTGTGCCCCGCGGGATAGACCTTCGCTGCTCCAGCAAAAAACTTTTCCCTCTCGCGAGGCAAGTCCGTCATTGCCCGAGTCGCCTCGACTGTCTTCACGAGGAAAAGGGACGCTACACCTGCGAGCCGATTACCGAGGGACTCCATTTCAAACCGAGGGACAATCTCCCCCATCGCAACAGTGACAACCACTCATGGCCTACTGGCTGTGGCGTCCGCAATCCAGTCAACTAGGTCTTTGGCTCCCAGGAGTCGAGACGACACTCCACGAGTCAGACATGAACGGCCGTTTGCTGGGATTTACTCACTCTCTCAGCCTACGTACGTCCATCGACACTGGCGAAACGAGACGCGAACGGGACTCGAGCTACAGCTCAAAAAGGCTGTCTGCTAATCCTGTTTCAATTTTGCTTGACGTTTGTGATGTTGCACCAAGCGGTATGGACCCCGCGTACATCTCGCCTGACTCGGCTATTCCTGTTGCGTTGACCACCTGAATCCGCTTACCTTCAGTAGAAGAGATGAGGTACCGCGAGAGGCAAGTGGGCCGGCTGTAATCAGCTCTCCACATTTTTCCAAATTAAGGCTCAGGAGCGGGACCCCGAATAAGGAGGCTACTGGCGCAAGCCCTCGTGTCGTCCTGGCGCGCAATCATGGGTGAGGGAGTAGGACATATCTTCGAAAAACAAATCCCACTTGAGCACGCACCCCACTTTGCATCCTCTCTCCCTAAGCGGCTCGAGAATACTGCTGGCCCTTACTTGCTGGGCCCTTCTAGTTAAGGTTAGAGCACCGTCTGACGGCAAGCGAGAGCTAAAAACTGCCGTTTGGGGTGTCCCAACGAGACCGACTTTCCAGCCGACCCAACGCGGGAACACCCATCCCGACCCGCGAAGGTGATTACGGTCCGCAATCGTGAAATAGGTGGCTTCTCGGTCGCTCACTTGGAGGCCGTCCGCAAGGAGAGGCTCTTCCCCCACTGCGCGAATTCCACCCCGGCTGACCAAATCCCACTCCCCATTAGCTAGTCGACCCACTCGCAAATCGTCAAATGATTGGTAAAGCCGCGCGTCACTTACCGGATAGATCTTCTTTGCCTCCCTCATTAGCGCGGCTCCTGTATTCGGACCATGCTGCTCGACAATAAAAACCATTGCTTCAAAAACCGAAGTAAAATCTGCGCGCTCTCTCCCGCCAGCGAGAAACCAGGTACTCGTGGGGGCGTCACGCTCGAACTCGCTCCGATTCCCCATGAATGCAGCGAGCGCCTTAGGAGAACTTTCCCCGGAAAGTCTTGTGGCTCGCTCAATCTTGAGCGGTCCCTCCTCCTGGAAAATAAGCTGGAGCCTATCAATCCGCGCATTTCTTCTCGTGTTGCGCCCAAATGCCCCGGTAGCTAGAAGGTCGCGAACCTGAGACTGGTGAGCAGTACTTTTCTCACCCCAGAGCCCAAGCTCAGAGGAAAGGAGTTTGTAGCCGCGCTCTGACAGTACTCTCGAGAAGATTGTCCCCAGCGCTTCCACCGGGCTTAGAAGACCACTTCCAAACCGAGCGCGAATTACCTCAAATGGGTCGAGACCCAAGCTGTATGACTGGCTTGCGATTGCTGGGAAGTGTCCCGACATCGGACCCAGCGATAACGTCTCCAGGAGAGACCCAAGGACGAGCTGGGAGATATCCATCAAAGGCTGGGCAACAGGTCCGTGGAGCTTCAGAAAACCTAGCTCTTCTGAAAGGGTCTCGATTCTCAAGATGGAATCAAGTTCCTTAAAAATCTCGACTTCTATCTGTCGGGCCCGCTCGCGGGTCAGACCACTCTTCTGTCCGACTTGCTCAAGAGTGAGTTTTTTGTGCTGAAAACCGTCTAGATCTACCTCACCGGCCAAATCTTCTCCGCTGTCCCACCTGTCAAGAGCCAAAAACGCAATTTTTGGAGAGAGGACTCTGTCTTCAAGGACATCTACATAGAGAGGCGCACCGGAGTTGAAAGCACGAAGCTCGAATTGGCCAAGCGGATTACCGAACCTTGACAACTCTGCTCCGGTCAACCCAACCGTTTGTGGGCCCTGGGGCAAACGTCGATTCCACTCGGCTGAAATCTGCTGAATACCGTCGAAAATCCAGTCACTCCAACTTTTGGCCGTACCGTACCTTCGGAGCGCCGTCACGTCGCTAAGGACACTCCCGCCGGTTGACTCAGATAGGTTCCTGACAAGTTGGACGGAATCCATCTGCTCGCTGAATGTCCCGAAAAGTTTCTGTTTCACAAGCCGGGCGACAACTGGATGGGCCGAGCAGATTTGGCTGGATACTGCTAAGAAAGAGTCTGGCGAGATCGGAAACTCAAATTCTCTGCCCTTAGCCGATAGGAAACGAAGCAGCTCGGCGACTCCTGTATATCTTGCGGCGTCGAGGTAGTAGTCCACCTGTCTTTCAGATATTGCCATCTCGCCAGCAAGGGTCGCTTTGCTAACGTCGCCTCCCAGAGTGGCAGCGGAAATTGCGATCAGTCTTCTTACTGAGTCGGCCTGTGGCGGAGACGACTCGGAGTGCGGTTGTCCCTCCTGGGCAAGGATCGACAACATGATTCGGTATGGAGATACCAACGCTCCGCCAACGTCAACATCTGCCGCCGCCGGCGGAGTCCCCTGGGTGAGGATCCCGTCCGAAATATTCAAATGAGAGGCCAGCTCTCGCGCTCTTGAAGCTACGCGGGCGTCGGCATCACCAACCAGTCGAAGCACAACGGCTTCCGCTTTGGGGCCGAGAGGCGCATCGACGATTAAGCCTAATGCTGCAAGTCGTTCGCTCGTTTTCTCTGACCGCGAATAGCTCTCAGCTAAGTCAACTTCGGAATCACTCACGGAAGCTTGGTTACCCTTCCTGCCGGAGGGCACCCTCGACAGCCTCTACAACTGCGGACAACCGGTCACTGGAGTCGGCAGACCTATCAAGCAACCATCTGAGCCCACTATTTGCGCAATTTTCAGCAAGCGCCACATCAGGGCTGTCGGCCTGCTCGCCACCCAAGATTTGCATTGCAAGAATCAGGTCGAGGTCGCTCTTGGACAATCCAGTTCGGGGACCCTTTCCGGACCTCTTAAAATCGCCAGGATTAGACCCACCAAACCGAACGCCGATGGCAAAACAGAGCATAAAAAGGCGCGGATGGTAGTTGGAATCGAACAGAAGCTCCCCCAGAGCATCTGCATCATCTACAAGATCTGCCGACCATTTTGGAAAAAACTCTTTTTCAACCATGCTCCGCCTCGTCAACGGTGATTGTCGTAACCTGTGTGGTGGTGTCGTATCGGCCGGTAACGTAAGTAGTTTTAATCTTCCCAAATTCTTTAATCACGTCGTCGGTTAGCTCCGTATCAATAGATAAGAACAACGCTTGCCTTCCCGATGAGGCTCCACCGCGTCCAAGCGACCTAACAATCGATGCCACTAGCTGCCTTCGAATATTAGAGCTTGTTGCAGCAAACGGAGTGTCCACTATCAACGGCATCTCGTAGCCCTGAAGCTGGTCAAGCGCAGTCGCAAAAGCGAAGGCCGCAGTCAAGCCCCAACCAGTCGAAAACCCAGTGGAGCGTTCCTGCCCATCCACGTCGTACATCTTCACCGCAAAATCTTCGGTGAGTTCAACCGTCTGAGCGATGCTGGAGAATTCTGCGATCATCGACCGATACACCTCGGTAAAATTCTTTTCGACGTCAGCTCGAACATTCCCAAGGGCACTCCGGTGGACCTGGTCGGCAGCTTCGGAACATTTTTGGGCAAACTCTGCAAGTCTTTTTCTTTTCCGCGCCTCAGGATCGTCGGTGTTCTCTCGAAGAGCCGCAGCTGTGAGTGCTTTCAGATCGCGTTCAATACCTGGGATGGTTTCTTCGAGCAAGTCCTTCAACTTGGCTTGAGTGGCGATCACGATTTGGTATAGCTTGTTGGCATTACCTGGATCTGCCTGATCTCCATCTCTTTTCTGGCCTTCTGCCGAGTTCACGCGGGTGAATTCCCCGAGATCGCGGGCAGCCACAGCCCGGTCTCCCTCCGCGGTACGAAGTTTTTTCCAAACTTCCATCAAGCGCCCATCATTTTTGAGCGCCTCCTCCCGAAGTTTTCGGAGAGACTGCTTGGGGTTCTGGGTATGCAAATTGCCAGAATCCTCCCGAGCGGCAGTTACGAGCGCATGTATCGATCCATACTCAGGTGAACCCTCCACCAAATCACAGCCGCAAATGCACTTGGACTGAAGCACCAATTTTTCGAGCAACTCGAGGCTTACACCCGGGCCTTTTGCACTCGAAACGTTGGAGAGAAAATCCAAAATCTGCCAGTCTAAAAGTTGAGAGGGCGCGACGGAGCCCAGCAAAAGCCTGAGATCTTTGCCGGAGTCAGTGACATCTTGAGCCGCCTGCTGCTGGGTTTGCCTCAGCGATCCAAGCTCACTTTTTAGCTGAGCTGCGCGTTCCGCGTCCTTAAGAAATTGATCAGGTTCGCCGTTCTCCACAATCCACTTGGCGACCTCTTCCCTGAGCTGCTCCACCCGCAACTCATTTTGCATTTTTTGTGTTCTCAGCTTTTCGCGCACAGCTCGATCTGCGTCCTCGCCACTCAACTTTTTTGGAGCAATGGCGGCAGCTAACTCCTGAACCACAGTCTGCAGGTGCTCTGCCATCTTCTCGGCAGCGCTAACGTGAGCTATCTCAGCAACAGCATCTTTGACGGCTGAATTATTGACAGAGAAATTGCTAAAATTTTGCCCATCCAACAAAAAGTGTTTACTGATGTCCTTCGGGAGATTTGCTCTCAGCCAACCGTCGGGGTCTGCAACGAGGTCATAGCCGAGGTCGTCCTCTCTGGCGAGGCTTACAGTGAGGTCCGCTGGCCCGTGCGGCTCGACCTCATCGATACCGATTACCCTGTAGGATTTGGTCCTTTTGATATTTGCCTTCTGGCTCCCCCCGATACCGCTCAACGCCACTTCTACACTCACGTCAAGCGTCGCCTTTTTATCGTTGAACGCCCTTTTCAACGCGCCACCATTAGGAATATATCGGCGCCGAGGTGTCAGCTCTTCACCGTACAAGCACCAATAAATAGAATTTATAAAAGCAGTCTTGCCAGTACCGTTTTCCCAGGTAAAAATGACGACGTCCGCCATTCCCTCAAAATTGAGATTCTCTTGCTCAAATGGTCGAAAATTCTTCCAACTGACGCTCGAAATTTTCACCCAGAAAGCCCCTCTGGGCACCATTCGCGCAACACACTCTTGTACTTGTCTTTATAACTACGACTGTTGTTGTGAAGATTTTGTTTTTCCACCGCGAGAAGCGTTTGCAAGACAGATTTGACATCGTCCTCGACGTCCAAGTCAGCGATCATTATTGTCACGTAACTGCTGTCTCTCGGATTTTCACTCACTACTGCCCCAATCTAGCCGGTCTACAACCAAGCTTCTCAGCCAAGCAATGCTGTTCGCAACCTCGAGCGCATTGGAAGCTGGCCTCGAATATTCTTCAAGTCTACTGATTTCCTTCCTGACAATGGCCTTTTCGTAGTCCAGTAGGCCTGCTGATCCGCGACCCGCACCTAGAGGAGGACTGACGAGAAAATCCACAATCTCAGCCTCCACTTTGTCCTTGTGCCAGCGGATAATCCGACCCGTTCTTTGAATGAACTCTTTTGGGTTGCCTGAACTAGCCAGAACAAAGCCGACGGTCGCTTCAGGAATATCAATTCCCTCGTCCAACATCGACATGGTAACCAACACGTCAATGCCGCCCTTTGAAAACGATTGAATCAGGTTGTCTCTTTCGCTTCCGCCGCCAAATTTTGCATCCGCAATGGCACTGCGGGACATCGTGAAGGGAGCAGGCCTCACCTCCATACGCATCAGAACTTCGACTGCATCCCGCATCTGCTCCTCTGACTCACAAAACACGATCGCGTTCTTCAGCGGGAGCCTCTTTCGGACCTCTTCTTCAAAAGCAGGAATCTTGAGCCGGGCAGTTTTCAAAATTGCAGCCCTTTTAGTCAGAATTTTTCTACGATCCGCATCGGTTCTCGCCGAATCTCCGACCTCCTTTGAGCGCCTAAAAAGTTTCCCCGTCAACTCCAGATATTCTTCGATCTCGTCTTCTTCCAGCTCGCAAAAGACAGCGGAGTACCGGAACGGGCTCAAGATCGGATTTTGGTTTTGATCGGGTACCCAATCCAGAGCTTGTTGAATCGAGAACTCGAAGCTGGGCTCAGGGCCGTTAAAGTACCCGTAAAGGAAATCCGTGCCCTCATCATCAAAATATCTAGTTGGCGTCGCCGATAGCCCAAGACGAAATTCGTACTCGTCGATGAGCGCGTCTCGGATTTTGGGCGAGCCAAAACGGTGAGCCTCGTCCGCGACAACCATTTGCTTTATGCCAGCTACATGATTTTTTCTAATTTCTCTGAGAAATTTTTCTGTCCCGGCGCGGTTCATGACCGAAACCACGACCAATGTATCGCGCAAACCTAGCCGCGTATCTGAACTGGCCGCCGCAAAAGCTTTGCTCCAACTGCTTCCAAAGGTCGACAGTGAGACGGGACTCAGCCCGACCCCAACAAGGGCGCGGGACCATTGCGCCTCAATACTCTGGTTAGGCACCAGCACGACTGCAACCTGAGCGGAACGATCCTTTAAGACCGCGGCTATAGCGTTGGCGGCTACAAACGTCTTCCCGCTCCCTGTCGCCATAGACAGAATCCCGATGTGTCCTGCTTTCCGCCAGTCATTGATGGCAGCAGACTGGTAGTCACGGAGTGCCGGAGTTGGATTTTCCGTGAGAGAGAGATCATCTAATTTTTCGAATGTGTCCCATGCAAAGCTGCTTCGGATTGTCCTCGTCAAACGCTCCTTCACAGACTGAGACACCTCATGCACCACGAAGTTCGAATCCTCCTTGTGGTGCCAAATGGTATTGAATGACTCACGGTGGAACGCGTGGTTGGAATTCTCCGTGGGCATCCAGGACCGTTCAAGGATTAGGCGCTCAGGCAGGCGGCCATGCCCCTTCGCGAATTCGTTCATCTGTCCAGTGAAACTGACCGAGTCTCCAGCCTGGTCCCGCATTATGCCAAGACGATAAGGAATCGTTTCGGGACTGTTTGGGTTGTCCAGAGGAGAGGTAATTGCAACCCTAATCTCGAGAAAATCTCTATCAACCATCCATGCGAGAGCTTCAACATGCAGCAGTTCGATCTGCGTCGCAAGATACTCCACTTTCTCAAAACCCCGCTCGAGAGCCCTGTCAAAAATGTCGTTCCGGTGGTCGCGGTCTTGTGGATTCGATGCAAGGGCTAATCTGTCCTCCGTCGACAGGTGGGTCTCAAGCAGAAGTCTCATTCGCCCCTCTGCCCGAATCAAGGAAGAAAGGCCTCGCGCAACTGACCGCAGGGAAGAGGATGTAAAGGTGGGGGTCATCCGGTCGTAAGAAATCGACGCACCCAACAGAGGCACAAAAAAGTCTGCGCCCAGGTCAGCGGATCTTGAGTCATAGGTGCTCTGAATCGACAAGCCGCGCAGACCCGCTGCGAACGCCGAGCTAGACGTCATCGCAAGCCAGCTTCCCGTTTTCCAACATAGAACGATTGTCGATTATGAGCTCCTCAACGGATTTTCTGCCATGGGGCTGGCCGCTGATAGGCCGATTTTTCATTACTACTCGAGTGTCAAAATTCGAGTAGAGGGACCGAATCAAGACTGCGTTGGAATTACTGACTATGACTCTCACGCCCTTCCGAGTCAATCGGATCGCTTCGTCTCTCAAGGCTTCCTGGTCTTTGGAGGAGAACCCCTCAGCCTGGTAGGAAACAAATGACCCAGCGGGAGACAATGGCGCATAGGGCGGGTCAAAATAGACAACATCTCCCAATTTTGCACTCGCCGTTAATGATGAGTAATGCCCGCTGGACAAAGAAACGCGCGCTCCGCCCGTCCGTGATTTAGCTGCTAACTTTCTGCGAACCAACTTGAGGTTCTCAAGATCGAGGGAAACTGGAAATTTCCTGTCACTGAGAGGCACATTAAAATGACCTGAAGAATTCTCACGATAAAGTCCATTGAAGCAGAGTGAGTTTAGATACACAAATCGGGCCGCCCGCTCAACCTTGGAATATTTCTCCTTGAAATTTGGGTCTCTGTCGCGAGACCTCACTTCGTAGTAGTCCTCTTTGCTCTGGCGTATCCGGCCGAAACAATCTGCCAAGCCCTCAAGGTCATCTCTCACAACTTCAAAGGCCTCAATCAATCCCCGGTTGAGGTCACCAAGCTGCGCATCTGCAAACTCTGAGTTCGAGAAGAAGATTGCCCCCGCGCCGAGAAAGGGCTCAAAGTATGTGCCGCTATTCCCGCTCAAGTGTGGCAAAATTTCTCTAGCTATCGCAGCTTTCCCGCCTGCCCACCGTAAAAAAGGTTTCGGTCGGAGGAGAGCCGCGTCTGTTGGCTCCGGAAGCTCATTTAGACGCGCGGCTACCAAACCGAGATCTTGAAAGATTTTCACTGTTTCCTTCTGCTCCCCTGAGCCTGACTGGTGAACTCGATGAACTCTTCTCCATCAGGAATGTAAATACGAATACCGAGCTCGGCGCATAGCGCAGGAAGGTTGTCGGCGGGTGCGCCCGGCAAAAGGATGGCGGCCGAGACCGGGTCATCAAGATATTTCGATAACTCGTTCTTATAGTCCAGAACCTGCCCTATCGCCATTCGCACCATTTGTCGGCTCCCAGAACGCTTAGCCTCGATCACCTCGCCCCTGGTCTTGTCGAAAAGGTCGGGCTCAATATGTGTCCCCCCGACCTGAATTCGCAAATCGACAATTTGGCTTCCCAGCAGGATTCGCCAGCGCCCAAATCGGGATTCAAGCTCGAATTCCGCGCGCGTAGCACTCGTCTCGGCACCGTCCTCACCGTTGTGTTTGAGAAGATAATCTTCCCAACTTGGTGGAGTCCAGGGATGCTCCTCCAGCTGCTGCTCAGGAGGAGAAAGTGATTCGCTGCTAGGAGACTGATCAACTGAGCGGAGTCTGAAAACTAAGGCATCTCTCTCTTGGCCGTGAAAATCTTTGTTCCTCACCCAAGATAAATCGTCTGGCATATTCACGAACTCGCCGAGATATTTTGCGTTTTGGGCTCGAGATTCGAATAGATATATCTGCGATGATTCTTTGTCGGAGTTGGCGAGCGCAAGGTTGCCACCCTCCATAACTTGGCTCTCGCTTCGTCCCTCGCCGGGGAAAAGGAACGTGCCCTGTTCCTCGAAGCCCTGCACGCTCTCAAATCCGGGAGACAAATTTGAATCGGGCTTGAAGAAGAGCAAAATGAGATTCCTCTCCGGCACGAGGCTGATAGTCCCGTGACGCAAACCACCTAGGCTGTCGTGGATGGAGCTCCTGGGCAGTTCGTCACCGACGTTAAAGGGTGCAGACATGCTCATAGCCTTTCACGTCGGGGCCTGAATACTCGTCAGGGAGCGGCCCGCAATGGTGGAACCTGAGGTCGGTTGCCGAGAACCATATGCGGATCGCCGGCTGCCGGCTGCCCGCCGCCGGCCAGCACACTGGCTACTCTCCCGACGATTTTCTGCGCTCTTGAGGACTGAACTCAGTCCTGTTACCAGAGCGGCGATCGTTGACATAGCGATTGAGGGATGAGCTGGCGTTGGCAACACCAGTCGAGTCAGCCGAGTAGGTCATGGAGCTGCCTTCGTTAATACCCATCTCCGCAGCCTTCATGACGGCGTCTTGGTTTGCGCCTAAAAAGACGACGTCCCAGTTGTCCTTTTCGGTTTTCTCGGTGATGAGCTTCTTGATGGTCTTACCGGTGTATTCCGAGCTCGCGTTCTCATGGCCATCCGTCACGACGATGACCTGGACTGTTCCAGGCTTCGCATGCTCAGGAAGTGCGTTGATGTCGGCTGCGAGGGTGTTGATCCCCACGCCCACCGCGTCATAAAGCGCGGTGGAGCCGCGGGGTTCTAGCTCAATGGTGACCCCTGCGGGGTCGGCCAGGCGGTGAAGCACCTCGACCTGGCCGTCGAATTGCACCAGGTTGAGGGTGAGCAGGCCTGGCTGGTTCTTTTGCTCCTCCACGAGGGCGGTGAGGCCACCGACCATGTCGTCGCGGATACTAGACATCGATCCGCTGCGATCGATGACAAGCAAGAGTGCTGTGTACTGAGAATCTGACATTTTTTCCTTCTTTCTTTTTGGGTTGAGTATGTGCGGGTGGCCTTAGGCCTGGTCGATGATCCGGGCGTCTTCGTCTTCGGTGCGAAGCATGACCGACCACACCTCGCCCAGGTAATGGGCGTAGTCCCAGTCCCTGCTGCGAGCGATGTGACTCTTGAAGTTGCTGTAGTCAACAGAACTAGCAGCCTCCGACACCCAACCTGCGAAAATCTCAGGTTGAATGAATGCGCGGTAGGGGTAGTCGCCATAAGGCGATCGGGCAATCTCGACGCCAGCTGCGCTGGCGAGAGGTTGTAGAGAGTCACGATCTCTGGAACGCACGGTCATGACATCGGGGTTCTCGGTCTTGCGCACAGCGCTGATGAATCCTGTTTCAGTAAAAATCCACATGTTTTGTCCTTTCGATTGGGGTGGAACGGGGCCTCTGGGAAGAGGGTGTGGGGGAGGGCTGTCCCTCCCCCACACGGGGGCGCATAGAGCAGAGAGGACTATGCGGCCATTAGTGAAGGTTGGTCGCTGATGCGAGCGATGAAGGCTGGTCCGTGTGTGCGGATCCAGGCCACGAAGTGATCGTTACACAGCGCATAGGACGAACGGCGCTCGCGGATGAGCTCAATCGCATCATCGGGGGTGAGCCCCTTGAGCAACAAGACCAGGGCAGTGATCAGGCCCGATCTGTTCCAGCCTGCTTGGCAGCGAATCAGCACGCGCTTTCCGCGGGACCAATCCCGATAAGCGGCTCTGACAGCGTGGGCGAGGTCGTGCTCATCGAGGTCAACTTCGTTGTGGTCAAAGAATCCGAGGCGGACTTCTTTGACGTACCAATCGACGGGACCCGCCCACGCATAGAGTGTGACGACGGTGTCGAAGTGCTCGGGCGTGATGGCGGGGGTGTCGATTCCGCGGCGGGTCACGTCGTCGTCTGCGGTTCCCCCCATCCACAGTCCGGGGAGGATTTCGCTCCAGAGAGCGTCGCCCATAAAGTGGCCGTGGTCAGGGCGAGCAATAGTTTCCAGCTCTTCGGCAGTGAAGGGTGTGGCTTTCATGGCGGTCCTTTCAGTGGAGCACGTTGAGGTTATGTGGCGGGTGATGATTCAATAGTAGCATAGTTTACGCGAAAGTGCGCTATCAGTTCGGATAGTGAGTGTTTTGCTTTGTAAATAGCGTTGTTTTGTGGCAGTATGGCGCTATGGACAACATTGTGTATCCCCGCCTCAGCGTGACTGTTTCTGTGTTCACAGCCTTTGATCACACGCACCCTTTGAAGCCGGCAGCCGCGCAGCTGTCCCAGGGCCCTACTAGCGCGGACGAGTTCGGGATGGGCCTGTGGGTTCTCACCAGGAAGGCCAACGAAAAGGGCGTATACCCGCAGGCACCCTCCGGGCGACGCGTACTCCCCACCAGCTTGGTTCGAGCAGACGAATCCCTGGTCGATACGGCCCGGCGCCTCATCGACGATGACCTAGGTATCGAAGTCAAATACAAACTTCGACAGAACCGGATTTTCGATGAAGTCACCCCGGGAGAAAGCGCCCGGGTTATTTCTTTGAGCTATTGGGTTTTTGTTCACATCGATGCCCTTGCACCCGTGTTGGGCGGGAAAGACCAGGTGGGACTGGAACTCGTTTCCTCGAGCGACTTTTTGGGTAGGTCACCAGCTGCTGAGCAGCTTTCACGATTTGATGGGGTGTCGCGCTTTGGCCGTCGAGTCGCACTTAACCAACCCGAGGCTCACTTCAAACACCTCTCCCAAGAGTTGTGGGGGGAGAAGATTCTGGAAGCCAACTTCGACGACATGGTCTTCTACGCCTGGCGGGACATGCGCTACGGGTTCACAGACCGGTTTGATCCCTTCCGATTCCTGGGTACCGAAGTTTTGGACAAGGAATTCCGTCTCACCGACCTGCGAGAGCTCTACCAAGTAGTTCGTGGCCAAGACATTCAGTCAGACCAGTTCCGGCGGATGGCAACAGGAAACTCCAGCTTCCTGAAAGCCGTGGGGTCCGTGGATACAAGTGGGTCCAGGCCCGGAAAACCGGCTGCTTTATATAGCTGGAAGTAACTCCACACGCCGCTCCCCCAGG